>ENA-UOOK01006846-UOOK01006846.1-fermentation-metagenome-genome-assembly--contig:-NODE-6846-length-10664-cov-3.298614_pt1 | contig 10664 bp, 9 predicted proteins | sample MGYA00245777_ERZ724023 | MGnify/ENA primary metagenome ERZ724023 (study PRJEB28704, sample SAMN03018312) | fermentation metagenome | biome: anthropogenic terrestrial biome; feature: soil; material... | reverse complement strand
TATAGACGTACGGAAAGGAGGACTTCTCTTGAAAAAAGTAACAAAAATCGCGGAAGCAGCGAACACAAAAGTCAAGCTCAAGAAGATCAGGGTAGCCGCCTACTGCCGCGTCTCCACAGATTCCGATGCACAGCTTGAAAGCCTTGAGGCTCAGAAGACGCACTACGAAACCTACATCACTTCCCGTGATGACTGGGAGTTCGCAGGCCTCTACTACGACGAGGGTATCACCGGCACCAAGAAAGATAAGCGTCCGGAGCTCATGCGGCTCATCGGTGACTGCAAAGCCGGTAGGATTGATTTCATTGTTACGAAGTCTATCAGCCGCTTCAGCAGAAATACAACGGACTGCTTAGAGCTGGTCAGGAAGCTGCTTGATCTGAACATTCCTATCTTCTTCGAGAAGGAGAACATCAACACCGGCTCGATGGAGAGCGAACTTTTTCTGGCAATCCTCTCCGGCATGGCCGAAAGTGAATCTGTTTCCATATCAGAAAACAGCAAGTGGTCAATCCAGAAACGCTTTGAGAGCGGCACCTATAAAGTCAGCTACCCACCCTACGGCTACGATTGGGATGGCGAGCAGATGGTAATTAATCCGGAGCAGGCGGCTGTGGTAAAAGAAATCTTCGCAGCGCTGCTCTCCGGCAAAGGCACCCACGCCATCGCGGATGACCTGAACCGGCGCGGCATTCCTACCAAGCGAAACGGACGCTGGACAGCCACAACCATTCGCGGGATGCTCTCCAATGAGAAGTATGTCGGCGACTGCCTTTTCCAGAAAACGTACTCGGATTCACGCTTTGTCCGGCACAACAATCACGGCGAGCAGACACAGTACATGGTCAAGGATCATCACGAGGCAATCATCAGCCGGGAGGACTTTGAAGCTGCTCACGCTTTTATTCACCAGCGGGCAACGGAAAAAGGTGTCGTCAAAGGGAGTGACAAATACCAGAATCGCTACACCTTCTCCGGGAAGATCATCTGCGGCGAGTGCGGCGATACCTTTAAGCGCCGGATACACAGCTGCACCGGATACAAATACACCGCATGGTGCTGCAGTACCCACATCAAGGATAAAGATAAATGCCACATGCTTTTTGTAAAAGACGATGATCTGAAGCAGGCTTTCGTCACCATGATGAACAAGCTGGTCTACGCGCACAGGATCATCCTAAAACCATATGTGGACGCATTGAAAAACACTTCGTCTGATGACTCGCTTCGGCGCATTCAGGAAATACAGACCCTACTGGCGCAGAACACAGAAAAGCGCGAGACGCTGACAAAGCTCATGACACAGGGCATCATCGACCCGATCCTTTTTAACAAAGAAACGAACGAGCTGCTTTCGCAGGCAGACAGTTTCCGGGATGAGATCAACGCCTTAAAAAACGCTGTTTCCGGAGATGTAACAAAGGTCACAGCAGCCACAGCGCTTCTGCACTTTACAGAAAAAGGTGGAATACTTCAGGAATTCGATGATGACCTGTTTAATGAATATGTGAACCGCATCATTGTCCGCTCCAGAAATGAAGTGCGCTTTGAACTGAAATGCGGTCTGACGCTTCGAGAAAGGATGTGAATACATGGGACATACACCCTACGGCTACAGCATTGAAAACGGCTGCGCCACTATTAAAGAGGATGAAGCCAATAAGATACGAAAGCTCTATGAGAATTACCTCTCCGGGATGGCACTGGCCAAGGCTGCTGCCGCTGCTGGTATTGAAACCTACCACGGCACGGCAAAGCGCCTGATGGAAAACAGGCACTACCTCGGAGACGACTTTTACCCGGCTATCATTGATCAGGAAACCTACGATAAAGCTGCCGCCATCCGTCTGGAACGTGCCGGGAAACTTGGCAGGCTGAACAGGAAAAAGAGTGTAAAACCCGCAGCGTCTCCTACCGGCTTTCGCATGGCTGCGGCAGAGCAACACTATGAAGATCCGAGGCTGCAGGCAGAATACCTCTACAGCCTCATTGAAAGCGAGGTAAGCTAATGGGAAATGTAATGGTGATTCCGGCCAGACGGCAGGTCGGAAATACAGTAAAGCAATCAGCGCAGAAAAAACTCCGTGTTGCAGCCTACTGCCGCGTCAGCACGGATTCCGAAGAACAGGAAACAAGCTACGAGGCTCAGGTCACGCACTACACCGAGTACATTCAAAAGAATTCGGAATGGGAGCTGGCGGGCATATTTGCAGACGACGGTATTTCCGGCACCAACACAAAAAAGCGTGACGAATTCAACCGAATGATCGACGAGTGCATGGCCGGTAACATCGACATGGTCATCACCAAGTCCATCAGCCGATTTGCCCGAAACACTCTCGACTGCCTGCAATACATCCGGCAGCTGAAGGACAAGAACATACCTGTCTATTTTGAGAAGGAAGCCATCAACACGCTGGACGCTAAAGGCGAGGTGCTGATCACGATCATGGCGAGCCTTGCCCAGCAGGAAAGCCAGTCAATGAGCCAGAACATCAAGCTGGGACTTCAATACCGCTACCAGCAAGGTAAGGTTCAGGTCAATCACAATCGCTTCCTCGGATACACAAAGGATGACAACGGGCATCTGATCATTGATCCGGAGCAGGCAGAAATCGTAAAGCGCATCTACCGAGAATACCTTGAAGGCTCCAGCATGGATAAGATCGCCGACGGGCTTATGGCTGATGGCATCCTTACCGGCGCTGGCAAGACAAAATGGCACACCAGCACCATCAACAAGATTCTCCGCAACGAGAAGTACATGGGCGACGCGCTGCTTCAAAAGACCTATACCACAGACTTCTTAACAAAAAAGCGGATCAAGAACAACGGCACCGTCCCTCAATACTACGTCGAAGGCAACCACGAGGCAATCATTCCGAAAGAACTCTTCATGCAGGTGCAGGCCGAGCTTGTCCGCAGGCGGGCAGTTCACATCAGCCCGACCGGAAAGAAACGAGGCTTCTCCTGCAATCACTGTTTTGCCCAGATGGTATTCTGCGGTGACTGCGGTGAGCTTTACCGGCGCGTCCACTGGAACAACCACGGCTGCAAGTCCATCGTCTGGCGCTGCATCAGCCGCTTGGAACCGACCTCGGCTGAAAAGAACTGCACTAACCGGACGGTTAACGAGCTCCTTCTACAAGAGATCACGGTCAAGGCCTTCAATCAAATTCTTACCGAGCGGGACTTTTTCCTTAAAGCCTTACAGCAGAACATCGCCAAAGCTGTGGTCAGCGCTGACACCCTCTCGCCGGGCGGCATTCAGGCAAGGCTCGAAGAACTGCAAAAAGAGCTCATCAAGAAGGCAAACAATAAACAGGACTACGATGCCATAGCCGATGAGATTTTCCGGCTCCGCGACCAGAAGGAACAATCCGAGCTCGACAGCCACCGCCGGGAAGAAGTCATGAACCGAATCAAGGAACTGCAGGACTTCATCGCCGGACAGGAAACTGGCATTACAGAGTTTGATGAGGCTCTGGTCAAAAAGCTTATCGAGAAGATCACTGTCTTCGCCAACCACTTCACTGTGGAATTCAAGTCCGGCATCACAATCGACATAGAAGCATAAAACAAGGCTCCCTTACTACCGATGATGGCAGTGTGGGAGCCTTGCTGCGTCCATCAAATATGTCCATTTTATACTACTGTGTATCCTTCCGCAGACAGCACGCTCAGGGCCTTCTCAAAATTTTCTGCTTTCACAAGAATATAATCAGTATTGAAAGTCGATACCGCAAATATCCCGATTTTATTGTCGGCAAGAATCCCTGACAATTTCGATAAGATTCCAATCAGAGAAAAGTTGAGGACGCCTTGTATACGAAAGCCCTTCCAGCCATCATCCCGCTCTACGGTCTTTTCAGGCGTGTCTTCGGTTTTGCAAACTAAAGAAATCTCTTCATCTGTTTTGCCGATGAAATAAAAGTCGGCATCCATATCTATATCCGCGATGGCCGATACCTTACAAACGGTCAGATCGCATTCCAATTTTTTCAGTTCCATTACGGTTTTCCTCCATTTATACCGCTCCCCGCCGCCAATGATGGCAGTGTGGGAGCCTTGATGCGTTACTGCATACTATTTTACTCAGCCCTGAAGACGCTTATCTCGCTACAACAATGGTTAACATGACGAGATCATCCTCTCCGTTATTGATAATGGTATGCTCCGATCCTTTTGGGCAAATATGCATCACACCCGGCCTAAGTTCTTCCTCGACGCCATCACAGATAGCTTTGCCGGTGCCGCTGATAATGTAGTTCAAATCGTCGCCGCTGCTTTGGATATGGCTTCCGATAGAACCGCCCGTATGGATCGTTGTGGGAATAATCCGGTAATTCTCATCATTGTACATCTTAGCCGTCATCATTCCGATACCGCCGTTCATACCCGGAATGGTCATGGGCTCTATTTCATTGAAATCAATCTTCATATTATGTATCACCTTGCTTTTTAATATCATTCAGATCTCCCCGCCGCCGATGATGGCAGTGTGGGAGCCTTAGTCTGTCTAATGACTACTTTGATGTCGTTGCCTTGATCGCACCCAGACAGTGTATCCTTACAACACGGTTTTCGTCGGTTTGCGATATGTATTCAGCCCATTTAAGCTGATCTGGAATTCTGGATCGTGACGCCAATGTCACGAAGGTGGAGAACACCTATCTGCGGCACAAGGTGATGACAGAAGCCGAGGATGAGACTGAACCCATATACCGCTTGGAAGAGTTTTTGTTTCTGCAGCCTCATTCCTTTAACATGACGGTCTTCTCTGATCGGCGTTCGATCATCGTTCTACACCAGAGTTTACCGCACTCGATGATCTCCTCCAGCGTCACGTTATAGTCATTGTGATAATAACGGATAAACTGCATGGCGATGCCGTCCGAAAATGCAGAAACTTCCAGTTCAAGCAGGTGTTTATCACGAATAGAGTCGTCTTTGTTTACTGCCTCGTAAATTCGTCCTTTACAGATGTTGCCCAGATGACGCACAAAATTCGTCACTTCATCTGAGATGAAGATCAACCGGAAGAAGGAATCGTTCTTCTTGATATAGGCATAAATCTCATCAAAGAAAGGTTCAATGTCATGTACATTGGATATGGTTTTGTTCTCAAAGAAGGCTTTCAGTGTTCCGGCTTTAATATCCTCCGCAACGTGCCGCACATCATCATAGTGAGAATAGAAAGTGCTCCGGTTAATGTCCGCTCGCTGCACCAGCTCTGTCACTGTGATCTTGTTAATATTTTTCTTTTCGTAAAGCAGCTCTGCAAAAGTATCTCTTATGAGGTTTCTTGTTTTTACAGATGAAGCGTTCAGGTTCTTTGCCTTCATAAATTTCCTCCTGAATATATCGACAAATATGCGTTGAGTGTGGATATATCAACACTTCGCATAACATCAATGGTTGCTCCATAGTACATTCCTTATTATAATATAGACAGTGTTGTGATTTCAACACTGTTTTGAAAACTTTTCAGAAAGGAATGTATGCCATGAACATTTACAATCTGTTTTACAAGGCTCCCGCACCTGAAGGCATAGAAGAAAGGAACGCCCACATCATTGGCGGAGGGATGGCCGGCCTTGCGGCAGCGGTCTTTCTGATTGATGATGCCGGAATGCCGGGAAAGAACATCACGCTGTATGAAAAACGAAATTCCCTTGGCGGCTGCTGTGACGCTTATTCCGGGGAAGCGGGCTATATCTGCCCCGGTGAGCGTGAACTGGAGCCATTTATGGAGTGCCTTTGGTATCTGTGCAGCAAGATCCCGTCCTTGGAAGATCCATCGATCTCGGTGCTTGATGAATCAGTAAGAGCCAATAAGGATATGCCGATCCATTCCGAAAGCAGACTCCTGTGCAAACAGGGACATATTTACGAAAAGGTGCATGACTACCGCATGAGTCCGGAGCTGCTCCTGAAAATGGAGCACTTCACCAGCATCCCGGAAAAGGATCTGGAGGATATGACGATTGAGGACTATTTCGGAAAGGACAGCGAGTTCTTCCATAGCTCTCTGTGGTGGTGCTATCACTCTATGCTGGCTTTTAAGCCCTATCACAGTGCATTGGAGGCGCAGCGGTATTTCAACCGATTCGGCCTTCTGAACAGGCTCGACTATCTGGAGGGCATTCTGCATACAAAACGCAATGACAAGGATTCTGTGATCAAGCCGATTCATAAATGGTTGGAGGATCAGGGTGTCACCTTCCGTATGGACACTGCAGTCTATGATCTGGAAATGGATGAGGCCTGCAATACGGTTTACGGTATTAAGATCAAGAATCAGGAAACCATCCCTGTAAGAGCTCAGGATTACGTCCTTCTTACCAGCGGCTCCATGATGACAAACGCCTCCTACGGTGATAATACACATATCGCTGAAATTAACCGGGACACGGAAGATATGGGCTTGTTCACGGTATGGAAAAACCTTGCCGCACGGAATAAAAAGTTCGGCAATCCAGATAAGTTCTTAAGCCATATCGACAAGACCAAATGGATGAGTTTTTTTCTCACCGTAGAAGACTATCCCGAATTTTTTGAACGATTGGAGAAGATGACCGGAAGCAAGAGCGGTACGGGCGGCGGAATCACCTTCATGGATTCCGGTTGGGAAATGTCGCTGGTCATTTATGATAGGGACTATTTCCCGGATCAGCGGGAGAAGAACCGTGACGTTCTGTGGGGAGATGGCCTGTTTGGAGAGCGTATTGGCAGCTATATCAAAAAGCCTATGGCGAAGTGCACAGGAAATGAGATCATTGAAGAGATGCTGTACCATTTTGGAATGTTGGATATGAAGGATGAGGTGCTGGCACATTCCCATATCTCTACCTGTATGATGCCCTATATCACCTCGCAGTTCATGCCTCGCAAGGAAAGCGACCGCCCGACGATCATTCCGAAGGACTGCACAAATCTCGCTCTCATTGGACAATATGTCGAGGTTCCCCGTGATGTGGTGTTCACCATTGAAACCTCTGTCCGCACACCGCTGGAGGCAGTTTACATGCTTACGGGTCTGGATAAGGAAATCATCGAGGTGAATCCTGCCAGATATGACCTTCGCTATATCAAAGAAAGAGTCATGAAATTCGGCGGTATGAAGGGTAAGATTACGGAGGAAGACCTTCCGAAGATCAATCCTCTCAAACTGTGGCTTGGGAAGGCAAAGCTGATAAAAGAGCTCTTGAAAAAGGCAAACGAGATTCCGCCTTATTACATCATGTATCCGGGCAGAGATAAGAGCATAGCACTAAAGGATTCTGTTCTGAAACCACAGTTTCCGAAAGACAGTAGATAATCATTCATTACAAACGGGCCGCGAGACGGAAATCAACCATCAAAGCGGCCTGTTATATTATTCCCTATATCGTGACTTCCTTCCTGTCCTTGAAGGTGAATACCACATTGTCATCATAAGTTGTCGCCCTTTGGCTGACTGTATTATGGCAGATTTCGGGCAAAAATGAAATAACCCAAGAGTCATCCTCTTGACTCCCGGTTTATGAAGGAGAAAGAGCGCTTGATAACAAAAAAAGTAAAATAATGATCTGTCTCGTGCGGATTCGCAAAGCATCGTTCTATCCGCGCATGACAAGGCGGAGCAGCTTGAGAAGCAATTGCAGGAATGTGCTACTGTCAGACATACCTTTGGCTCTTCATCATAGGCAAAACGGAACAGACCGGTCCAATAAGATTCGATAACCTGATAGTTACCTCGTCCGATCCTGCCAAGAGCATTAACTGCCCGTTCGCGTAAAAGCGAATCGGAACTATCACAGAAAGAAGCTATTTCAGGAACCGCATCCTGCACTAACAGAGGATATACAAGACCCATTTCGCCAAGCAGCCAGAGCGCCTTTGCTTTTATCTTTACAGAATCATGTGAAAGAAGGGATGAAACATATGGGATGCTTTCTTCCCATTTATCCTTTTCTTTTGTCAGCACTCCAAGTTCTTTATATAACTCCGATTCGTTCAATCAGTCATCTCCTCAGATCCGAAGTTGTCGCTCCGGCATCTAAATCACAGCCTCAACCCTGTGTTATCCAAATCACTAACTCAACCCTGCGGCAAAAACATCTAAACCGGCCACTCAACCCGGTGACATCTAAATGGCCTACTCAACCCTCCGGCAATAGTAGTAGATATATTCTGTCGGAGTGATTTTTAGGCCCAAATCCGTCCTCCAGCGCTGATGCCAAAGTGCCCGGAAAGCCCGTATCTCCGCGCTATTTCCTCGATCAAGCCTGAATGCGTGACATCAATACCACGCACTCAACATGCGTGGAGACAACCACCTAGCTGTCAAAAATAAATTGCCTGAATATTTTAATGTGAAATTCTCTTTGTGGGAAAATATCCAAGATTGACTCTCGTATGGGGGAACATATCAACTCTTTTACTGTTTAATTTATACATACAAGTGAAGATTTTAGAAGGTGGTTAATCCGCTTTGCTTTCTGGTAAATAATATACTTTTCCATCCTTCGCAATTAACTGCACATCTTCAAGATATAATTCTGATTGTTCGTATTTAAAACTACTGCCATTACCATAGCTTTGTTCATCTATTATATTTGCTACGCTCTTATCAATTGTACGAAAATTCAACTCATTTCTTATTAAGCCTGGAAAGAAGTGAATTACTCTGTCAAATCCATCTCTCTTGCGGCGAGTTTCATCTATATCAATGTTCAACCTTTTTGCGGCATCTTGATGCCAATTAGTGAGCCTTGTTTGTGTATCAATAACCTGCTGTCTGAATACAGGAAGCAGAGCCACACACTGCTCCCGAGAAACAGCACCAAGATGCAGTGTATATCTTAGGTCAGAAATCTTATACATCACATCTAGTAAGGACTTTTGATACAAATACCAATTCTGAGCCTCATTTAATTCTCTTTCATAAGTCTTGTAATCAATATCTTTCTTTTTCGCATATCCAGCAAGTGTCAGATTAGCCTGTCCTAAAAGTTGAGTACACTCTTCTTCCAAGCTATCAAGCTGAGAAATTTTACTAAGTCGCAACTCATTGTTTTCAAGGATTTCAACTTGAAAGTCTGCTATCGTCTTAACATGGGCTATAAGTGAAAATACTCTACTACGGTACTCATTGTCCTGAAAATCTGAAACCTTAGATATGCTTTCGCTTATTAAGCCAAGCTCAGCATTAATTTGTGTCATGTAATACTGGCCAACAACCATCGATGCTACTCCCATAGCCGAAGCTGCGGTATTTGCTACAACGGCCGTTCCTTTTTGAGCCTCAATTGCTACTAAATTTGCATGACCTTTAATACCATCTGCACCATGATATATACCTCGAACAGCATTTTCCATTGCATTCGAGTTAGTGAGTTTTGCACCTGCTGGAATTATAGCTCTATATAAAACCTCACTATTTGCTTGTACTGCTTGAATCGCATTATTAGCAGTATTTCCTACTTGTGCTAATTCTGGGACAAGATTGTTTACATGTGCCAGAACTTTACTGCTTTTAATTTCAACTAATCTACTCTCATCAATTATAGATCCAACTGGAAGCATCTCCATTTGGATTGCAAGTCCATCTATTTTATCTGCCTTATTAATGGGGGAACTAAACGTTGAAATGCCCGAAACAATCGTGGGATTTTCTAGTTTTTTATTATCTGCTCTCTTTTTCATGAATATCGCTAGGAAGACGCTAGCAATAACTACGATGCAGATTCCAATTAATGTGTATTCCATATAATGTTAACCTCCCACAATTAACTCCATGTCTTAGTCTTAAGTAGTTCAGCGATATCCTCAGTTTCAGGTAATTGCTCAGTTTCAAGAATTTGCGTTAAATCAAATACCCTCGTTCCCCTAGGAGCCCTCGGTGTGATTTTCTTGAAATCAGTCTCATAGAATTTTTCAACAAAGAAGTATCTGTGCTTACTACTTTTTATATCATATCCATGTTGAACACCATCAATAATTGCATCTGCAATTTTCTGTTTTCTTTCCTCGGTCAATTCGCCAAACTCTACTTCATATTGCATACCATTATCAGTATCTACAGCCGTGATACGAGCACTAATCTTGCCAACCGCACGTACGCTTTTATTTTTATACAAGCTCAAATAATCGTGTGCGCGAAAACCACGCTCAGCATTATCATAGTAAATATCCTGGCTTACATTAAAATCTAGTGTTGTTCCTGCCAATTGCATCCTCATAAATTTCCATGAATCTGAAACAGCAATGAGGCCATCGTTATAGCAGTAATTCAGATAATCATCCAAAACCTCCTGCATTTCGTAATCCCTATCATCAATTACTTCCTGTATTGCATTTACTATACCTTCAAATGTTGTATTGATATGAATTACTGGTTTACTTTGCGCAGAGTTATATTCCTTTAATTGTTGTTCAAAAATCTTCTTTTTATCTTCTGCCATTAACTCAGGGGCTAGAGTAATCATTACCTTATACTTCTCATCACCAAAGGAATTCAAATGTCTCATAAGTTGTTCAGAATAAAACCAGTCAGACATTTTTGTTTCAACAACAATCTTAAAGCTTTCCTGTGTTATGGTCGCATCAGGAATACTATCAACACTCTTCTCTTGTAAGTTAAATACGATTTCTGGCTCAAAGGAATCAGAGAAAAATTC
>ENA-UOOK01006845-UOOK01006845.1-fermentation-metagenome-genome-assembly--contig:-NODE-6845-length-10664-cov-4.138373_pt1 | contig 10664 bp, 13 predicted proteins | sample MGYA00245777_ERZ724023 | MGnify/ENA primary metagenome ERZ724023 (study PRJEB28704, sample SAMN03018312) | fermentation metagenome | biome: anthropogenic terrestrial biome; feature: soil; material... | reverse complement strand
ATCAGCGATCATATTTTGATTATTACAGTATCGCCAAATACAGCAGGATTGAACTACATAATACGTAAAGGGCAGCAGAGGTTGGAGGGGAGTGTAACCTCTCCGGATCAATTGGAGCCTGCAATCAATAATGTGGTGAGACAATTCTGGGAGGGTACTGATCTGGAGCAGGATGGTCATATCGTCAATGTGAATGGAAACTTAAAAACCAATCAGTTTAAGAAAGTGCCCTACTACTTGGTATTTATAAAGGATTACCAGATTGACGGATTATTCAAGAAAAGGACTGCCATGTTCGTTGGATTTGCAGGAGCTAAGATAGAGAGGCGTAAATAAAAAGAAGTCAAGGACAAATATTTTCAATAACAGAAACGTTAATTATGATAAGTTATACCGATATATGCAAATATGGTACAATTAACTTGCAGGGCGAAAACTAATCTTGCGGAGGAGTTGAATGAAATGAAACGAAAATGCATATCTGCATTAATATTGATCATGTTAATGAGTTTTACAACTAATGCTTATTCAGCAAATGAAAGCACTTCTACAGCCTCTTACAGGGTTAAACCCATTCAGGAAAAACTTGCAGCGATGACACAGGAAGATATTGATAAGTCTATTGGCAGTTTTTCAGATATCAGAGACCATTGGGCTGCACCTTTTATAGGCAAGCTTACCGCACTTGGAATTATATCCGGATATGGTGATGGCACTTTTAAACCTGAAAAAATGGTAAGTATTGATGAGTTTATTGCTATGACCATTCGGGCTTTGGGATATAAACCTGAGTCAGAAAGCAAATATTGGGCGCAGCCGTACATTGATATTGCTATGGATCAGAAGCTGATTGAAAAAAATGAGTTCATCAATTATACCGAACCAATCAAGCGGGAACAGGCAGTACAAATTGCTATAAAAGCTCTAATGCTCTATGCGACAGCCCCTAATTCCAGCATTTATGATTATATACGATATAAAATCAAGGATTATCCAACAATTGGAGACCAGTATAAACAGTATGTACTCCAGTCTTATGTCATGGGTATTATCTTAGGTACTCCCGGAGGTTTTTTTACTCCTGATGGTTTTTTGACAAGGGGAGAAGCTGCAACAGTTATTATTAAAAACATTGATACAAGCATAAGAAAACTAATGAAGCCGGATGAAAGTGAAATGCTTTCCATAACGGATAGTTCAGGGAAAACCTATGAAGTTTACCCTACTGACAGGCCAGAGCTTTTTGAAACTGCTGTTACTCTCAATAAAAATATATCCAAAACAAAAGGTTACGGTGTTTTGGATTATAACCCTTTTGACCAGCTTGTGTCAGCAAGTTTCTATGAAAATAAAGCGGCCATGGAAGAAAGTGATTTTAATATTAAAATGGGTTTTTGTATCTACCCTATGGATGAAAAAGTCATAAGCCATCCGTATTCCATTACAGTATTTGTACCAACCATAGTAAATGAACTCCATATGGATTTTATAAACTCAGTGTTCGAGTATTTATTTAATAGTGATTCTGATAAAGGTATAGCACAATTTAATCGATATATCGACCTTTCCTCAAAAACTAGTGAGAAATATGAGGATTATCTATCCCTAAATAATAGACAGGTTCGTTTCTACAAGGTATCAGGTAAAAATACTTTTTCTGTATGGATATATAGCAAGAAATAATTGTTAAGAATAGGTTATATAAGAATAGGAGCTATTATTGTAAATTATAATGATTTGACATAATATAGCATTTGCTTGAGAATATAATACAGACTAATAGAATATTGTGATGAACTTATGAATGGAGGGTGTTTTTGCAATGGTTTTTCTGAAACATTTTATATTGCCGTCATTATATGAGGAAGAAATTGGTAATGTAATGACGCATGCATATCCTTATGGGATATTCCCTTTTAAGGAATTAGAAAATATCGGTTTTAAGTCAATAACCATTTTTTATGGAGGAAATGGTTCTGGAAAGTCAACCCTTTTAAATTTAATTGCAGAAAAATTGAATTTACCGAGAACGACTCCATTTAATTCTAGCTCATTTTTCGGTCAATATGTTAAAACAAAATGTAAATATATCACCGACACAGATGATGATGGGTTGAATTTAGATATACCTCTTGGTAGTAAAATAATTACAAGTGAAGACGTCTTTAGCCACATACTTACCATCCGCAATGAGAATTCTCGTATAAATAAGAATAAAGCTTTACAGGAACAAAAATACTCAGAAGCAAAATATAACAAAATTCAGTTTAATTCAATGAATGACTACGAAAGGTTAAGAACTCAAAATGCAGCTAAAAGACAAACTCAGACCAGCTTTGTTACTGACCGAGTTGGTCGTAATATCGACCAGTTTTCAAATGGTGAAACGGCTTTGTCTTATTTTGATAAACAGTTTCAAACTAATAGTTTATATCTTTTAGATGAACCAGAAAATAGTTTATCTCCAAAATTCCAATTGCAACTTTCGCAGTTAATAGTCGATTGTGCTTACCATTGTAATTGCCAATTTATTATTGCAACACATTCACCGTTTATATTATCAGTTGAGGGTGCGCAAATTTACGACCTTGATTCTATTCCTGTTAAAGTTAGAAATTGGTATGATTTAGAGAACGTTAAGATATATTTCGATTTTTTCAAGGAATATGAAGAGTTCTTTATTTAACAAAATAAGTATGATTATAGGTTAGTATAAGTTCACAATTTTTATATTTTATTCATTAGAGGTATTGCATAGTAAAATTCTTTCAAATACCAGTTATCAACAATATTTAAAATCTTAAAAATCATAATGTTCATAGTCTCGCTTGTGTAAAAGCATGCGGGTCTTTTTATATTTCCAATCAAAAAGATAAGAGGAGAAAAGGCATATGAGAAGATTACTATCCATATTTTTAGCACTTATTATTTCCATATCAGTTTTTTTAGGAAATTCATTTGCTGCAGTAGATAACACTCATATTCATTACGATGATTGCTCTAGCATCAGCACGCTGGACGATAAAAATTATGACTTAGCAATGCAGGCAATACGTTTCAGACGATATGGCAGCCATATCGAAAACCTGCTTGACAGGACAATGGACAATAAAACTCAGAGAAAAAACCATTTTGATATGGAACGTTAGTTGAATCGTTAGAACTTTATATTGAAATATCTTCCATAGTATATGATAATATAGATAACATGTAACATTTTATTACTGCACAATTCGAAAATGTATATGAACCTATTGTCTATTTTGTGCAATGACATAATTCAATGGTCTACATAACATGGCACTCTTTAACTCAACCTTGCCATTTGATTATTTGGAAAATTATTGGTATTATTGTTACATAAAAGTTTGTATTGTATAGTAAATAAAATAACAAATAATGAGGTTCAATATGATAGATTACAAAAAACAATATGAAGGTGTTGCAGCACGTGAAAGATTGATTGAAATTAGTCATCTTGAAAAAGCTATTAACTTTAAACCAAAAGAGTTTGTAGCAAGTATCGCACCATTAAATATTTTAGATTCGCAAGGTAAATATATTCTTCGAAGTAGAGAATATTTGAGTACACCAGTCGGATATGAAATTCCAATTATTGTTTGCTATCCTGAAAACTATTCATCTGACAATACATATCCTGCTATAATATGTTTGACAGGTAGCGGTGGTTCGAAGCAGGATTTAGTTGATTGCATTCCTATGCTTCCTTTCCTTGCTAAGCAAGGGTTTATTGCTGTCACTTTAGATAGACCATATCAAGGAGAGAGACATTTGCTGAATCAGTCCTTTGAGGACATTATTGATGCTGCACTATACAATGGAAATTATGCTGATTACTTTGGACGTTGTCAATTCGATATGGAAATTGTATACCAATATTTAAATAACAAGGGAAATATAAGGAAGGTTGGGGTATTAGGATGTTCAAATGGGGGTTTTGATAGTTATGTTTTTGCTTCTCTCGAAAAACAAATAAAAGTTGCTGTTATAATTTCTGGCATTATAGATTGGGAAGTTATGTATAATAATGAGACAGAGGCTTGGAAGTGTCTGGTATTTCCTGAGTCTAAAATTTATAGAAAAGTTAAAGAATGTGAAATAGAGACAGGAGATATATTGGAAGCCTGCAAAAGTGTTCTTGATACATGGATTAATGACTATGAAGTATGGATTCCTCAACTTAACCATATACCAATACATTTTTCAGCAGGAAAAAATGACCCCTATTGTTTAATTAATTCAATGGAGAAGGCTTATGAAATGGCAAAAAGAAGGAAAGATGATAAAAATGTTTCATTAAGTATTGAGGATAGAGGTCATAACATAACATATGAAACACTTAATAATGTTTTAAGTTTTCTTAATAAGTACTTAAAATAAACAATAACGCATTTAAAAATAATGATTCTATAAATTTGTCATATTAAAAAATGTGAAACTGTCCAAAATCCATAATACCTTCGCTGGTAATGTCTATTTTCTACGTAAGTTAGAATTATGTGTTCGAAAATATGTCAATTTATAAATATGAAAATATTACTTTTAGGCTGTAGAAAAATTGATTATATAAGTTCTCTACATTCCAATATACGGGAATAAATGATATAATTACGAAGCATGTTAAACAAATTTCGGAAGAGTGATATGATATGAAAAACTTTAAAATAGTTATCTCAAGCAAACCACGGAGGGTGACTATACTTTAGCCCTCCTGTAAAATTCGGAGGAACATGCATGTTGTTAAGAAAATATAGTACAACTGATTTAAATGCTATCGAAAGAATCAATTCATTTTGTGCAATTTCAATAAAGTACCACGGAGATATTAAACCAGAAAATGTATTATGCGTTATAAATGAAAAAAAAGAACTTATTGGTGTCGGTTACTTAAAATTTGATGAAGATAATAAAACAAAAGGGAAAAATAAAATTGGATTTTCAATATCAATAGATGAAGCACATCAAGATGATATGGAAGTTAATAGAATGTTAATGGATGGTCTCATTAACAGATTTCATCATATCAAATCCACAATGCCAGAAAAAGACTTGTGTTTACGTATCTGTTGTGAGACAGATGAAATCAAGGATATGCAGTTTTTCTTGGAGAAAGGGTTTAGCCTAAACTCTATAATCCCTGTGCTAAAGTATGACTTATTGCAGAAGACAGTGCATTATGAAATACCAGACAATGTACATATTAATGAGTGTTGCTTCACGGATAGTGAAATTGAAAAGTATATCAATGCAGACTTAATAGCAAGTGGTATACCAGAAAGCGAAGCAGATATAAGATTTAATGCTGGAGGACCCAGTTTCAAATGTTTTGTTGCGACTTGTAATTCAGAAATTGTTGGTGCAATATCTGTATGGAATATAACTAATGAGCGGGCTGCGACAGAAAATATTTTTGTGATACAACCCTATAGGCGTAAAAACATAGCAAGAGAATTAATTGCTACCGCTTTCGACGAATTAAAAAAGCGTGGCATGAAAATTGCTACTCTTTCTATGAGCGGAACCAACTTACCCGCAATGAAACTTTATTTGTCATGTGGCTATTCATTGTACTATAACTTAATTGAAATGATTTATGAATAATAAATAGCGAATTAATTATTACTGGAGAAACTCTATGTATGATGAAATATTGAGAATATTCACAAATCGTAGAAGTATACGTTCTTGTAAAGATATACGGGTAGAAAATGATAAAATAGAATTTTTTACCAAATGCGGCTATGGCGGCACCATCTGCATGTAATACACAACCATGGGAGATTATTGTAATAACGGAAAGTGAAATACTTGAAGAGATAAGAGAAAAACTTCCTATGGCAAGGTATAATGCACCTTGTGCAATAGTGGTATGCGGCAATACAAATCTCTGTAGGAACACAAAGCAGATGTGGGTTCATGATTGTAGTGCAGCGATGGAAAACATATTACTTGCCGCAACTGCAATCGATTTAGGGTCTCTATGGGTAGGGGTATATGGTGTTGACCCTTATATAAAAGCAATATCTAACATAATGGGACTTCCTGAACATGTTATTCCATTAGGAATAGCCTATATTGGCTATAAAAGTGAAGAGAAAGAGCCGAGAACACAATATAACGAAAAAAGAATATATTGGCAAGTTTATGATAGAACGAGAAAACATAAATCTCGTCCTAAAAACCTAAAAAGATTATGAATACATTCAATTTACAAAAAGCGAAACTGAATAAAATCCATATTAGCTGCAATCGGCATAACATAAACTTCTAGAAGATGCTCAGTATTAAATAAATGGCTCAAAACTATATAGTAGAATCCAAATAGCCTTTTGAAAAATCGACAGGTTCTTTTCTTTTGTAAGTATAAGACTATCAAAAGATAATGTACATTAGGCATAGAAAAGCCTTAGAAACCCACTATGGCAATCATAGACAGTATAGCAGGCATTGCCTGCAATGCCGTCCTCTCCCGTTCAAGGCAACAACGCAACAATACATTGTGTATAGTAGCTTGCGGCGTTGGTTGTTGCCTTGTAAAAGCCGTCGGCAGACCACACCACCTTGCTTGCAAGGTGTAGTGTGTTACACCGTTATAACGCAGGCAGAAAACCTTCCGAATTTTCTGCTGCTACGATGAAGGAGCGAGCCCCCTAATAGGGCGAGTTTCTTTATTGTGCTACTGCGTTGTAACGGTGTTTCCATAATACAAGCGTTCTTGAATACAACCATTATTTAAATACAACAGTTTTAGGATGATCATGAAAGGCAACAACGCAAATGAAGACTGGAAAGCCATCCATCGTGGAGAACTAATTAACAAGCCAGACATTGAAATACTTTCAAAATACAACAGTGAGATAAGAGGGCTGTACAATTACTACGCTCTTGCTTGCAATGCCTGTGCAATCGGTAAATTTGCCAGCCTTATGAAATACAGTATGTTAAAAACTTTTACGGGTAAATACAGAACAAAAGTTTCAAAGATAAAGGCGAAGTATGTGGTAAATAATGATTTTACGGTCAAATACCAGACAAAAGCGGGCGAAAGACAAGCAGTATTTTATAACCAAGGTTTCAAAAGACAAAATAAACCACAATTTGGACAAGTTGATACACTGGACTATCTCAAGAAATATGAAAAACCAAATGCGTTAGCTTGGAAAATTAGAAGTAATACCTGTGAACTTTGCGGAAAAAGTGATGTTGACATTGAAATACATCAGGTTAAGAAGCTTAAAGACCTTACAGGTAAGACAGAGTGGGAAAAACTCATGTTAAAGAAACGTAGGAAAACACTGGCAGTATGCGAAAGTTGTCATGGAGTAATCCACGAAAGTGATTAAATCGTAAGATGATAGTAAATGGAGAGCCGTATACGCTGAGAGGTGTACGTACGGTTCGGGAGGGAGTGGGCTGCGAGCCCGCTTACCTCATGATTTAGATATTCAGGTTTCCAAACTAAAATTATTGAAAGCCAACCATTTAAGCCAGAGATATGCTTTGGAAGACAGATTGCTGAAGTATTACCCACAACAAATTAATCCACCGAGGAACGTATCACGGGTTATGAAAAAGACCTTGCATTGTACAGGCAGAAAAGCGAATTGGAACCTGGCGGGGACAGTTCAGAAGACAGTAAATTTGCTGGTATCCCTTGCAGGCATCTATATGCCCAAAAAGAACATTGAAGAAAGCACACCACCCGTTGCGCTCACGCAATACTTAAAAGATTTCGCTATAATTAATGAAATAGTCTTGCATTTAGATAATGACAAGGCCGATCGGCTGGCAGCAAAAACGATTCAAACTATTTTACCATCCGTATATATCATTTCTGATGTGCCGCCTAAGCATGGGAAGGATATTAACGACTATCTGAAAATAACATTAAAGATACAACAACCGTACGAACGTGGGTAAGCGGTAGGTTACATTTTCACAATACTTTAAATTTATCAAAAACACCTTTGCAAATAGAGAATAACGTGATATATTTAAAGCAATAATATAATTGTTTAGATTTTGCTTAAAAATCTTTATGTTCAAAGATAATATAGATCTATTTAAAGAGGTGATTACATGGTTGGATATGCAGAGCTTTCAAAAATGAATACTTTTACTTTGAATGATGTATGCAATCTTGTAGGCAATAAAAAAACTGCCTCTTCTCTCTTGTTAAGACTTTCTAAAAAGGGGTATGTAAAAAAAATTAGAAACAACCTTTATACTTGTGTTAACTTAGCTGATGGACAGGTGATAGCCTCAAAGTATCATATTGCTTGTGCAATAAATGAAACCGCCTATATATCACATCATTCTGCTTTCGAATATATGGGCATGTCCAATCAGGTGTTTTACGAAATATATGTATCATCCTCTAAAAGGTTTGCTGACTTTGAATTTGAAGGCATAACTTATAAATATATTCCTTCAAAATTTGATTTGGGAGTAATCTATCCAAAGAACACAAAGGGGATTCGGATAACTTCGTTAGAGCGTACCGTAATCGATAGCATAAAGGATTTTGAAAAAATAGGAGGACTGGAAGAACTCCTGAATTGCATAACCTCTATTCCTTTTTTGGATGAGAATCAATTAATCAAGTATTTATCTTCGTATGATATGCAGTTTTTATATCAGAAAACAGGATTTATACTGGAACACTATAAAGGCCAGTTGCATCTTTCCGAAGAATTTATAGATTACTGTAAAAGTAAAATCGGGAAAAGTACCAGGTATTTAACAAAAGAAAGCACCAAATACAATAGTCAATGGAAATTGGTTGTTCCTGAGGATGTTTTTCAAATGCTAGAGCAGGGAGGTATGCCCCTTGTATAACTATGACAAAAATTATATCTCTCAAAGAGCGACCAAATTCGGGTTTATCCGGGATACATTGGAAAAGGTGTATCGCTTGGCTGATATTTTAGAATATATTAACACTGATCCAATATTAAAAGGTAAATTAGCTTTAAAAGGCGGAACTGCAATAAACTTAACAATATTCAATCTCCCAAGATTGTCTGTAGATATTGACCTTGATTATTTAGGAAATGACAGCAGAGAAGAGATGCTGCAAAACAGAATGATAATAAACACAGCTCTTGCAAAATTTATGGATCTTAACGGATACAGGCTCAGTCCCAAAACTAAAACGCCCCATAGCCTTGATTCCTGGATTTATGAGTATGTTAACTGCGGGGGCAACAAAGATACAATTAAGATAGAAATAAACTATTCTTTGAGAGCACATATTTTACCGGTACAGGAAATGAAGACTATAACAGAGCACTTTGAAAGCGAATATAGGTTGAATTGCCTAAATGCTCTTGAGATTTTCAGCGGCAAGATTAATGCGCTTATAAGCAGGGCTGCAGCACGAGATTTATATGATGTTTATAATATGGTTAGGTTTGGGCTGTTTGATGAAAGTGAGGAACAGCTTCTCAGAAAAAGTGTGGTATTTTACGCAGCAATATCAGCCAAGGAGATAAATAAAAGCTTCGATACTAAGGCTATTGATAGCATCACAAAATATAAAATAAGGACTGATTTGTTTCCGGTGTTAACCAAACATGATATATTTGAATTGGATTTAGCTAAAAAGACTGTTAAGGAATATATTTCGGAATTAATGGTATTAACACCTCAGGAACAAGAATTCTTGGAGAGCTTTGAAGCAAAAGAGTATAAGCCTGATCTGCTGTTCGATGATGCTGATATTATTTACCGCATCAAATCCCACCCAATGGCATTATGGAAGATCAGACAGTGAGTAGAATGTGGCCTGGAGAGGAATTGCGAATTACAACAACCTTTAGGATAAGGAAAAGGAGTGGTAAAGGTGAGCAAAGCAAGTGTAAAGCAATCAGAAGTTAAAAAGCTTTTAATGAAAGACGAAGTGTTCAAAGAAGAATATGAAAAGCTGAAGTTACGAGATGAACTTCTGTCCGTGGAACAGGATCGCATATCTGGAATTACAGACTGCACACCGAATGAACTGGATAAATATCTTGATTGCATTATCAAAGAAGAAGAATCTGAAAAACGCTAGAGTAAAATTAGTAGCATTGGGCGAACTAAAACTGTTTATAATTAGGGAGGCGACTTTATGAAATGTCCCTATTGTGGTAATGAGATGAGGTATGGAGTGATTCAAAGTCAACATGAAATAAATTGGAAACCTAAAAAGGGAAAGTTTTTTGCATCTGCTGAATTTAACAAAGAAGCGATTATTCTGTCTAAGTTTTCTTTTCTAAAAGGTTCATGTGTTGAAGCATACTGTTGTGATAATTGTAGAAAAATTGTTATAGATTATGGCGATGGGAACTTAGCAGAATAAATACATGGCTTCTATGAACAATTTGGAATGCTGAAATCTAATGGTATGGTTTTTCGCAAGTATCTCAAAGAAGATTAATATTACGCATTATAAATTGTTTAATAATGCGTAATAGGTATTGTTCTCATAAAAAGTGGAGGGCAACTATTGTTTGTTAAACATATGAAACTTGGTCTACCGTTTGTCAAGTGCATTTTAAAAGTCAGTCAGTGTGCTCGGCGATTACAAAGGTAAGTACACTGTGATGAAAATAGCGGAAAAAGGCAACAGTGGAGTGCTGTATCACGTAGTAGAAGGCCCC
>ENA-UOOK01006843-UOOK01006843.1-fermentation-metagenome-genome-assembly--contig:-NODE-6843-length-10668-cov-4.478470_pt1 | contig 10668 bp, 10 predicted proteins | sample MGYA00245777_ERZ724023 | MGnify/ENA primary metagenome ERZ724023 (study PRJEB28704, sample SAMN03018312) | fermentation metagenome | biome: anthropogenic terrestrial biome; feature: soil; material... | reverse complement strand
CTCGCCGAGTACGTCCGGGACACCGGGCTCTACACCGAGCAGGTCCAGGACTTCACCCCGACGCCGATGAGCATCTCGACGACCATCTACCACACGGGGCTCGACCCCTTCACCCTCGAGGAGATCTACGTCCCGAAGGGGCGGGAGAAACGGGTCCAGCGGGCCCTCATGCACTACCGGGACCGGGAGAACTACGGGCTCGTCTGCGAGGGGCTCCGGGCGGCCGGGAGAGAGGACCTCATCGGGAACGCGTGGCGGTGCCTCGTCCCGGCCCGCCCCCGGGATCGTGCGGCTACCCGCGCAGGATCGAGCCGGCGGCAAACCCGGCAGCCACCGCGAGGGGCCTGAACGGTATCCGGGGGATCACGAGTATCGTCACCGCGAGGGTGACCGCGACGTTGGCCGTCGTCCCGGGGGTGACGACGGCATCGAGCGTCCGCATCGTCGAGGAGCGCCATCCGTTGGGAAGGGGCGCCGGGGAGAGTGCGAACCTCTCCGTCACGTCGCTTACCGTCTTCATAGCCGTCGACCGCCACTCCCCGACTTCCGACACACTCCGTCTGCAGATCATAGCCACTGGTGTGGCCCGGAGATTACTTATGGTTATGGCTGTCAGGCCGGTCCCGGATCCGGCGCATGCGGTTGCGGTGGCAGAAGGGGCAGAGGGCCTCGAGCCTCTCCGGCGCCTGAGAGCCACCGGAGATCGCGCCCTCGCGGAGGTTGAAGTGCGTTGAGCCGGTGCTGAGCGGGGCGTTGCATCCGGCGCACCGATAGCACTGCCGCTTGAGGACGGCCTGCATGGCCTCATCCGTGATGCACCCTTCTTCAATCGAGACATCGTCGGTATGCACCGCTCCCGGTCCTCCGTTCCCACTGATCACGCGGAGGGATACTCATTCCGGATGATAAACCTTGCCGCAGGCGGCTGCGAGGAGACCGGAGTAGGGGGTCTGCATGGACGGTCGACCCGGGCATCCAGGGGAAGTAGATGAACTCAGGATAGTCCGGAGAATTGACCCAAAATGCCGGAATCAAAAAGGGTTTCGCGTAGAATCGAAGGAAAAGCCTATTGCCGGACGGCTGAAAATACATCTTCATGCAATACGAGATCACTGGAGACAACCTGCAGATCGTGACCCTGCGCCTCGCTCCCGGCGAGAGCATCTGCGCCGAGGCCGGCGCCATGGTCAACATGAGCGGGAACATGCAGATGACCACCAACATGAAGGGCGGGCTCTTCAAGGGACTCAAGCGGATGGTGACCGGCGAGAGCCTCTTCATGACCGAGTTCACCCCGCAGGGAGGGGAGGGGTTCGTCTCCTTTGCCGGGAACGTCCCCGGGAAGATCTTCACGCTAGACCTTGCCGGAAACGAGTTCATCGCCCAGAAGGATGCGTTCCTCTGCTCCAAGCAGGGCATCGACCTCGATATAGCGTTCACGAAGAAGCTCCGGTCGGGCGCCTTCGGCGGTGAGGGGTTCATCCTGCAACGGCTCTCCGGCAGGGGGACGGCGTTCCTCCACTGTTGCGGCGACATCATGGAGATGACGCTTAAGCCCGAAGAGGTGGTCAGGGTGGAGACGGGCCTCGTCGTCGGGTTCGAGAGCACCGTCGACTACAGCATCGCGCTTGCCGGCGGCGTGAAGACCGTCTTCTTCGGCGGCGAGGGGCTCTTCCTGACGACGCTGACCGGCCCGGGCCGCGTCATCCTGCAGTCCATGGACATAGCAAAACTCGCCACCGCCCTGATGCCCTACCTCCCCATCCAGCACAACTCGTCAGGACGGTAACCTGATACTCCGCGAGGACAGAGGAGTACCTGATGAACCTCGTCATGGTGGTGCACGGCCCCGAGGTCTTCGATGCCGGCGACGTGGAGCGGCTGATCGGGCTCCTCTCCCCACAGCAGGTGCTCGTCGCCGGGGTGATGGCCCGGACTGCCGCTGAAGAGTCGGGGCTCCCGGTGACCTGCACGGACGAGCGCCCGAGTGTGGTCCTCGCCGCCCTCTCCGGGCGGACGTGTCTGGTCAACCGGGGAAAGACACCGGAGTCGGGACAGATATTCGGCGAGCTCGTCGCCGGCCGCCTCGGGGACGGGCAGGGGCTCGTCCACGTTGAGGCTTCGAGCCGCACCGTCTACTGCTGGAACCATGCCGACAGCGTCCTCGCAGAGGAGATCGCAGGGCTGACCGGGTATGCCCTCGTTCCCGGGACGAGCATCGGAGCCCGAAGGAATGGCGTGCGGGAGATCCGCGGGTGCCTCCCGGGGGAGGCGGTCTTCGTCAACGGGATCGTTATCGGGACCGCAACAGAGGAGACGGTCGTCCTCTCCGGAGAGGGCGGGACCGTGAGAGCCGTCTCCGGGCTTGAGCCGAAGCCTCACGGGCTTGAGAAACTCCTGCGGGAGGGCCTGCCGGACCTCGATGCGGCCTGGTGCAAGAGCGGGACGGTGCGGACTGCCCCTCCCCGGCAGGGAGAGCGCACCACCCGTGCGGGCAGGATTGCGGTCATTGACCACTGCGGCCACACCCTCTACCAGGAGATCGGAGAGGGAGTCTGCGGCGTCCTCGCCGTCGGCGACGACACCACCGCCGTCTGCGGTCACATCTGCTCCCACGCCGGCATCCCCGTCTTCGGCGTAGTCGACGGGGACGCCGACTGCATCGTGGAGCCCGGGTTTGCGCCCGGGTCGGTGGTGGTCGAGGTCGTCCGCGGGCGGGACGACGATCTCGGACGGGAACTTGCGGTCACCCGGGACCTCAACCCACTCTGCTGGGAGGAATGGGTGGAAGAGACGCTCCGCTCCCTTGCGGGAAGGGTGCGGGTTGTCGTCGACCGCCGCGGAGGATAAGAGATGCGATGCGCCGAATGTAAAGGAAAAGGACTCTGCGGGCTCCCACGCTGCCCGATCATGAGCAGGTTCTACGCCCAGCTCCCGGTCCTGCCGACCGATCATTACCAGGGGTCCGCTCCGTCGGTCTTCGTCGGAAGCTACGGCTACCCGAAGGTAGCAGGCGGCCCGCTGATGATCAACGACGCCGACCATCCGCCGGACTGGGTCGCCCGGGGGCTCGGGATCGACGATATCGTGGGGCTGCGGGCCCGGACGATACGCGGCGCCGGCGAGGTGAAGGGGCTCGCCGGGAACCTCCAGGAGATTGCGCTCTCGAGCCAGCCGCTCGATGTGGAGGTGCGCTTTGTAAAGCCGGTCGCCTTCGACCTCCGGTTCGACGGGACGATCGCCCCCGTCGGGCTCACCGGCGCCATCCGGAAGATGGATGTCCTCGATAACGCGCGGGTGGACCGGGCGGTGGACCGGGCAACGTCGGATACCGACCTCTCTGCCACCGATGCCTGCGACATCCTCCACACATCGGGCACCGACGTCTACCAGATCACCCAGCTCCTCACCGCCGGCCTCCTCGGGCGAAAACGTCACGTCGTCCCCACACGGTGGGCAATCACGGCGGTCGACGACACGGTCTCAAACCGGCTCAAGAAGAGGATCGCCCGGTATTCGCCGCTCGACGGCATCCAGGTCTTCTCCGCCTCGCTCTACGGCAACCATATCGTCTGCCTCCTTGTCCCGGGCGACTGGAAGTTCGAGATGATCGAAGTCTGGGGGAAGCAGTCGCTCTGGGGTGACGGGAGCGAGACGATCGCCCGGGACGGCGAAGGCCTCACCAAATCCGGCTACTCACCGCTCGCGGGCGCCTACTACTCGGCCCGCCTAGCGGTCACGGAGTACCTGGAGAGCATACGGCGCTCGGCGCGGGTGCTCGTGCTCCGGAACGTCACGAGCGATTACTGGGCGCCGCTCGGCACCTGGGTTGTCCGGGAGGCGACCCGGAATGCCATGAGAGGGCAGAAGACACCATGCGCCGGCCTCAACGAGGGGATCGAACTCGCCTCCCGCCTCATCGGCTTCTCCCACTGGCGCCCCTACAGCAGGCTCATCCCGGAACTCGTGACGCAAAAAACGCTCTTTGACTTCTAAGCGGGGAGGGAGCCGGACCCCTGCCCGTTCTTCTGCTGGCCGTAGCGCTCGGCAAGAGAGTCGAGGGTCTCGGCCTCGTCGACGCTCTTATCTTCACGCACCTGCACAAACCTCGGGAACCGGAGCGCATACCCGCTCTCGTAGTTCGGGCTCGTCTGGATCTCAGAGTAGCCAACCTCAAAAACCACATCCGGCTCAAGCGTGACTTCCTTTCCCGAACGGGCGATTACCTTATCCTTGAAGAGGCTATAGAGATCGGCGAGCGTCTCGTCGGTTATCCCGGTCGCCACTTTCCCCACGGGGAGGAGCCGGCCCTGGTCCTGCACCGCGAGCAGGAACGAGCCGAACATCTTCGCCCGTCGCCCTTCGCCCCACTCGGCCCCGACGACCGCAAGGTCAAGCGTCTCGACCCCGGGTTTCACCTTCACCCAGAGGCGGCCCCGGACACCCGGGGTGTAGGGCGAATCGAGGACCTTCACCATCACGCCCTCGTGCCCGAGGTTTAAGGCCTCGGTGTAGATCGCTTCCGCCCCAGCCGCATTGTCGACCCTGAACTGCTCCGCGACGTGTGCACCGAGCACCTCTTCGAGGATCGTGCGCCGCTCCGAAAGAGGCCGGTCCATCAGCGTCTCGCCGTCCAGGTAGAGGATATCGAAGACCCGCGGCACAAGTTCGATCTTCTCCATCATCGAGTCCACCTGGTGTTTCCGCCGGAACCGCCGGATCACGTACTGGAACGGCATGGGCCTCCCGTCCCGGACAGCGACCGCCTCACCGTCCAGGATCACGTCGTGGCCGGTGGCTTCTGCAAGGTGGCTCGCGATGTCGGGGAGGCTCTCCGTGACCTCCTCCAGTCTCCGCGAGTAGATCCGGCAGATATCGCCCACCTTATGGAACTGGAACCTGCTCCCGTCGTATTTGTACTCGACCGCCACCTCGCCGTGGTCCCCGAGCTGCCCGGCGACGGTGCCCGCCTGCGCAAGCATCATCTTCACCGGCCGGAAAGGCTCGATCGTCACGCGGGAGAGAGCGGCCGGGTCCCGCCGGGCGAGGAGGGCCACCTCCCCGAGGTCGTTCATCGCCTGGTGGGCGTGCTCGACCAGATGGACATCGAGATCGAACGCCCGCGCAACGGCGTCGCGGACGCTCCCCTCGCCCATGCCTATACGGAGCTCTTCAAGCATCAGCCGTGCGAGATACCGTCCTTCCAGCGGGCGGGCGTTGCCGAAGAGACCCTGTGCCACACGGAGTTTCTCCCGCTGCGACCGCTGCCCCCCAGCGGCCGCCATCCGCTCGAGCTCCCGGTAGACCTCGATGAGGTCAAGTTCCTGGATGAAGAAGGATGTCTGTTCTTTCTTTGCAAGGAGTCCCTCGACGGCGATGCCTGCGTCACCGGTCGCGTTGATAGCCTCGCGGACCGTCTCCCTCTTCGTGCCGACGACGTAGGCCACGGCATCGTAGAGGAGGTTAGGGCCCACACCGAGTTTCCTGGGGCTCCAGTCGGGAAAGACCCTGCCCATGATGAAGCGGACGAAGATGGGGAGTTCCTCGTCGTCGAGCCGGGGCAGGACGGCACTGACCTGCTCGATCATATCCAGGCGCCCGGAGATCCCTTCCAGCTGCTCGCAGATACGGGCGAACTCCAGAAACTGCATACCCATAGTCTCCTGAAGTATTTCCCGGTGAGAGGAATCAAGTCTTCTGTTCGGCCACGGCCGTTCAGCACGGTTGATGTGGGAGCACTTCCCACCCTCATCTATGCACCAGGACGAAGAACTTAAAGAGATGCTCAGCGACCTCATCTGGCTCAACGCCACGATAGCCACCGAACTCATCCAGATCACTGAGACCACCTCCGCCATCCTCCGGAAGGCGGCTCCGCCGGAGACCTGCATCGCCGAGCACGCGGCCCTGCGCGCGACGGCGCTCGATATAGCCGACCGCTACAGGCCCGGGACGATGCTCCGGCAGCACGTTGAAAAACACCAGTGACGCGCTCTCCAGGAAGATAGGTGGTGGGGCCGAACGCGCACCCCCACAACAGTCGGTGGATTACTCCTCCGGGTCCTGCGGCCTCCCCACGAGAGGATCGGGCACGACCGACCCATCAGGCTCATCATCCGTCACGTTCCCCGTCCCACCCGTCTCCTCACCCCCGACAGTCTCATTCTCCGGGTCTCCCTGCACCTCACCCGTTACGTTACCAGCGCTGCCCGTCACACCATCAGCGGTTTTGTCGGCCGGCTCTCCGGGCTCATCGCCCGGGAGCGCGGTCCGGGCCGGGTTCGGTGTCGCTGAGGGGATCAGCCCTGCATCCATGGTGACGATGTCGCCCCCGCCGACCACGAATGAGGCCGTCGTGCCGGTCACCGGGTCGGCATGGCTGTCCCCGCCGGGGGTTGTGAAGATGTAGCCGTCCGGCGAGGTGAACGCGAGAGCGTACTCTCCGGGCAGGAGAGGACCGAAGAGGTAGAAGGAGGTGAAACGGTCATGGTATCCTGTGCGGGCCGATGCCGCCACGTTCCCGCCTGCGTCCAGGAGGCGGACCTCGACGTCCGTCAGGCCGACCGTCTCGTCCCTGATACCGTTGTGGTCACTGTCGCTCCAGGTCGTCCCGAGTATCCACCCGTAGGCCGCCGCCGGGGTTCCGGGCAGGTAACTCCCGACGAAACCTGCGTTCAGGGTCTGCCGTTCAGTCTGCCTCTCCGCAAATGCCACGACCCCCTCCATGGGGATCGCATCGCTGCCGAGACACGGGAGGGTGCAGGAGTAGCCGTCCGGCAGAAGGAATTCAGCGCCCCTGTAGTCCCCGGTCGGGATGGTTGAGAACCGGTACGACCCATCATGATCGGTGACTGCATAATCAAGCATGGTTCGCTTGCCTATCAGCCGCACGCTGATGCCGGGGATGCCCGGCTCGCCGGGGTCGTGACTGCCGTCAACGTCGAGGTCGTACCAGACCGTTCCCGACAGCGACCCGCTGCCCCCAGTATCGTCCTTCGGTTTCTCTTTATCCTCGCCCTCATTATCCTGGTCATCCCCATCATGGTCATCCGGCTTCTCTGTCGGCTTCTGTGTCAGGGTCGGTTCCGGCGTAGGCGTCGGAGTTGCAGTCATCGTCGGCTCTTTCGTCGGTTTAGCGGTCCGGGTTGGTTCGGGCGTCGAGGTCTCCGTCGGGACTGCCGTCACGGTCGGCTTCGGGGTCGCTGCCTTCGTCGGCGTCGTTACCACCGCCGTCGGGGCCGGCAGCGGGCCCGCTGTCACCAGCGGCTTCTGGTGCACAGCCGGCGCTTTCGGGGGTTTGATAGGCGTTGCCGTGGGCCCCGGTGTCGGCGTCGGCTCGGGGGCGGGCCCCAGTCTCACCGCCCAGGCGTCCGTATTCACCGGTCCCCCCTTCTCCGTGGCATTGAACGTTCCTGCGAAGATGTACTCGTCTTTTGCGAGCTGCAGGATCGATGCGGCCCGGTCACCGGGGTTCTTGCCGCCGAAGGTTCTGCTCCACACTACCGCACCGCCTGCATCGGTCCCGACGATCCAGGCGTCAGTGTCCTTCACGCCGGAAAACCCGGTCTCCCCGGCGAAGAGATAGCCACCGTCCGCAGTCTCGATGACGGCCGCTGCCGACTCATTCACACCGAAGTCCCCATATATCCAGTTCCATAGAATATCCCCGGCGGGCGTGAGTTTGATGAGAAGCGCATCGGTATCAACCGTTGCGTTGTCGGGCCTCTCTGTGAACGTGCCGGCGACAAGGATGTTGCCGTCCGAGGTGTTCGTCACCGCGAGGCCGGCATCATCGTCAGGACTCCCGAACGTCCTGTTCCAGACCTCGTCTCCCGATTCGTTCAGCCTGACCACCCAGGCGTCGGCCATGCCCGCTCCCGACGATTCCGTGCTGCCGGCAACGACGAAGTCCCCGCCGGGAAGCCAGGTGACGGCGTTCGCCGTATCATTCCCGGCCCCGCCGAACGTCTTCTCCCAGACCTCATCTCCCGATTCGTTCAGCCTGACCACCCAGGCGTCCGACTCGTTCCCCCCCCAGGCCGTGGTGGAGCCGACGAAGACGTAACCGCCGTCATCGATCCGGGTGACGGCGTTTGCCGAGGCGTTGACATCCGGACCGCCGTAGGTCCGGTTCCAGATCTCACCGCCTGACGGATCAATCTTCACAATCCAGGCATCGGTGTCCAGCCGCGTTACGTTCGTGACGAGGGTGAGGTTACCGGCGAAGAGGAGATTGCCGTCGCCGGTCCGGATGATGGAGCGCGCGGTGTCGGTCTCCTCCCCGCCGTAGGTCCTGTTCCACTCTTCGGCGCCCTCCGGCGTCAGCCTGATCACCCGGGCGTCCGCCTTCCCCTCTCCGGACGATACGGCCTCTCCGGCAAGGAAGAATCCGCCTCCGGGGCCCGGGACGATTGCGTACGCCGCATCGTCGGCATCCGGCCCTCCATACGTCCGGTTCCATATATCTGTGTGATCTCCTGCCCCCGCTCCCGCGGCTGCGATGAGCGCGAGTGCCGACAGGAAAAGTATACCGAAGTAGGTGCTGCGTTGCATGGTTTACCTCTGCTCATCTTCACCCCGGCAAACGTGCTGCAGTCCGCGCCGGAGACCGCCGATACCCTCCGTCTCCCGGGGTCTCCGGCGGGCCGCCATGAAACACGGGTCCATCGGGGGGAGGTTGAGCCTCCCGCAGCATCATGGGGTCTGCACTTTAATAGAGCCACTATTATAATAACTTTATTTAAAAATACAGGTGGGATGACGGCCCGAAAACAGCCATACCCCGCAGACCCGAGATGCCGCGGCCCTCTCCCGGGAAGAGGGGCACACGGATAACCGCTGCAGTTGCCATCCTGGGCCAGGGTTCCGTCCAGTTGCCGCGACCGCCCGGGGTGATACGGCTCATCGAGTATGCCCCACAACCATCAATACACTTATGAGCAAACCCTTGATAGGAGACCTGCATGAGACTCTTGCTTGCGATTGCACCGGAACGGTTCAGGGACGAGGAACTGGAGACCCCGAGGAGGGTCTTTGAGGAGGCGGGGATCGACGTCGATATCGCCTCGACGACCACCGGCAGATGCACAGGAATGCTCGGGGCCACCACAGAGGCGGCCATGACGTTTGACGACGTGGACCCCGACGACTACGCCGGGATCGTGGTCGTGGGCGGCGCCGGCTCCCAGGACCATCTCTGGGGAAGCGAGAGGCTTTCGGCCCTTGTCCGGGCATTCTTCGAGCAGGGCAAGGTCGTCGCCGCCATCTGCCTTGCGCCGGTCGTCCTCGCGCGGGCGGGCATCCTCGCCGGACGGCAGGCCACGGTGTACCGAAGCCCTGCGGCTGTCGCGGAGATGAAGAAGGGAGGAGCGAACCTCCTCGATATCCCGGTCGTCGCGGATATGCAGATCGTAACCGCGAACGGGCCCACTGCTGCCGCCCAATTCGCCGATACCATCATCACGAAACTGGAATGCTGAACTATACGGAAGGCGGTGAAGTGGACCGGGCGGACTGCACCCTGGTGATCCCCGCATACAACGAGGAGAGGCGGATACGGTCGCTCCTCGAGGACATATCCGGGTTTGCCGGCGACCTGATCTTCGTCTGCGACGGGACCGATGCCACCCCCACCGTCATCGGCGCTTTTGCGACCGCTCACCCGTCGCTCTCCATCCGGTGCCTGACATTCCCGGCCCGCCTCGGTAAGGGAGGCGGCGTCGTTGCCGGAGTCCGGGAAGCGTCGACCCCCTACGTCGGGTATATGGACGCGGACGGCTCGACGTCGTTATGGGAGATGGAGCGCCTCTTCGACCGCCTCGCGAACGCAGACGGCGCCATTGGTTCGCGCTGGCTCCCCGGCTCAGTCCTGACGGTGAGACAGGGCCTCCGGCGCCGGGCCGAGAGCCGCTTCTTCAACCTCCTCGTCCGGCTGCTCTTCGGGCTTGATTACCGGGACACCCAGTGCGGCGCTAAGGCCTTCCGGCGGGAGGCGCTTGACCGGGTTCTCCCTTCCATCCGGTCAACGGGGTTCGAGTTTGACGTCGAACTCCTCTGGCGGCTCGCGCGGAGCGGCTGCCGGGTGGAGGAGGTCCCGATCACCTGGGAGAACCGGGACGAGTCGAAAGTGGGGGCGTCGGACGCGAAGGAGATGCTTCTCGGTATGATCCGGCTCAGGTTCGGGTGAAACGTTCCACGGGGTAGGCTTACCTTCGCGGTTCGCGCTCTTCGAGTGCTTGAACTCTGGACGTTCCGTCCGTCGCAATTCGCATCTTAACGGTGCTCGAGCTCCGTTCCCATCGGAACGTCGCTCCTCGGGAACAAAACCCCGGGATTTAAGGCTTCCTGGGTGGACGGATTTTGTAAGAGCGGTGATCCGGTGTTTGAGAAGACGGTCTTTGTGGAGGAGATCAGCGGGGGCGTGCAGGTCGACGCACCGTTCGTGGTGGATGCCGTGGAGTTGCGCGAGAAGCGGGACGGCAAGTACATTCTGCTCAACATCTCCGATAAGACCGGCCGGGGGACCTGCAAGGTGTGGGGGACATCCAGCCACGATGTGAGGCAGATCGAGGCGTTCTGCCATGCAATCCAGCCCGGCGAGGTCTATCGCATCCAGGGATACGCGAAGGAGTTCAACGGCACCTGCGAGGTGAACGTGAACGACGGGAT
>ENA-UOOK01006840-UOOK01006840.1-fermentation-metagenome-genome-assembly--contig:-NODE-6840-length-10675-cov-6.983239_pt1 | contig 10675 bp, 11 predicted proteins | sample MGYA00245777_ERZ724023 | MGnify/ENA primary metagenome ERZ724023 (study PRJEB28704, sample SAMN03018312) | fermentation metagenome | biome: anthropogenic terrestrial biome; feature: soil; material... | reverse complement strand
ATTCTCCAAACCAGGCTACAATAATGCCGTTTCTACCAAAGATTTTACGGTTAGTACTACACCACCAGAATCATATACATTAATAATTTTAGGCGCAACATCTGTTGATGTTGGTTCTACGGCGAATCTCTATGCCTATGATGAAACTGATGACCCTGAACATAATACTCCATTAATTGGGGTGTCTTGGTCTTCGACGGGAACTTATGCAACTGTTAATTCTTCTACTGGTGTAGTCACAGGCATAAGAGACGGAGCAGAGACAATAACAGCAACTAAGCCAGGTTATACTCAAGGAACACATAATATTCGAGTTAATGGTGTATCAGAAATGTTAAGCCCTTCAATAACAAATGTGAGCACTACAACAAACGAGATAGACCAATCATTGACTGAAACTATATTAAGTTTTAGAGTTCAAAATATTAATGGTTTCGATGTAGATTGTGTATCTAGTGCAGTAGTCGGTGATGGCGATTTTAGTATGGGGTCAAGTAGCGGAACTTGCGAAGGAGATTATTGGCTAGATATTAGTTTGTCAGTACCAGGGGATTATAGTGGTGAAACTGGGCTAATAACAGTCACATTCTCCAAACCAGGCTACAATAATGCCGTTTCTACCAAAGATTTTACGGTTAGTTAGAATATGTTAATTGTGAATAATTATAAAAAGGAGCAATTACAATGGATTAGTTATTTAATGTCTGTGTGATTAATTATATAATAAAAACAATAAGGAGAGAGGTTATGAAAATAACAATCAATGTAAGTGATGATTTCTTCCCAGAAGGCGGGGATATGCTTGTGTATAATAAAAACAAGCATATATGGGAAGTCAAACAACCAAGTGTTGTGTTTAAAACTCAAAACGCCGAAATTAAGAGCGTTGAGAAGATGAACGCCGACACTTGTGCCAAAGTTGTCGAGATGAAGAATGAATATGATAAGAAGATTAGTGATTTAGCCGTTGTAATCAAGGATTACATTAAATAAGGAGAATTAAAAATATGATTAAAGAATTAATGTTGATAGGCGCTTTAACATTTGCGCCAATTACTATGGAAGAAACACCAACCGAACCAACTACTGGCGAAGTTACGGAAACACCAAGCGACACGACTACCGAAGAAGATAGTAGTTTTGATATTGAAGCTCTTTTAAGTGAGTTCTTAGATGCTAAGACTGTAGGTCTTATAATGTCTTGGCTTACTAATATAGGTGTGGTTATTGGTTTATTAGCCAATTTTAAGAAACTTAAAGCGAAAAATAATCTTACTCTTGAAAATGTACAAGAAATGATTGCGAAGACCCTTGCCGAAGATAAAGTAGCATTAAGCGATGAACAAAAGGCAAATATTGAAGCATACCTTCCAAGCATTTTAAAAACCGCAAAGAACCAAAACGATATTATGAAAGCCTTAATTAAAATTATTGCTCTTGCTCAAAAAGATGATGAAGCAAGTCGTTTGGCAATTCTTGAAGTTATTTCTAGTTTAGGAGTAATTGATAAAGATATTACCGATGAAGCAACCGAAAATGTTAAAGAAACTGCTACCGCAACCAAAGAGAAGAAAGAAGAAGCAATTAGCAAAGTAGATGATATGATTATTAAAGAAACTACTAATGATGGAACGAGCATTTAACAATGAAACTACGAAATAAGATATTCACAATAGTTTTAATATCGCTTATAGTAATCGCTATTATTGGTATGGCTATTGGGTATGCTCTTACTGGTGCGGATGTTATTGCTTGGCTTTATTCTAGGTGGGCTTTATGGGTTTATACAGGGTTAGGTGTATTTATTTTCGTATGGATAGTTTTAGAATTATATGAGAGGATAAAAAAATTATGAGTAATAGCGGTTTAACCACAAGCGAAAAAGCGAAAAAGTTTCTTACAAAGAAAATGCTTTTAGGTGTTACGGCACTTATTATAGGTGTGGCTATAATCTTTGTAAGTTCTATCGTACCTCTAATGATAGATCCTAGTAAATGGAATACCGCAGGGTTTATTAGCGATGAGATAATTAATGTTGCTCTTACGATTTTAGGCGAAGTTTGTTTAATCATGATAGGACAAGCCTACAACCAAGCAACGGATATTAGTAATCTTGCTAAGGCACGAGTAGAGTTTGATAAAAGTGTTGAAGAAAATGTCGGCGATAAGATTACAGGGTTCGACCAATGGATAAAACAAGTTTTAGAGCCACGCGACCAACATAGTCGCTACACAAGACTTTTACACTATTTAAGTATTGAGAATGAGAAATATCTAGATTTAGGTCATAGCGATTTAAAGCGATTACTTAAAGACCCTAATAAAATTGATGGAATATTTTTTAGACAACTCAATAAAAAACAATATAAATTAATTTTAGAGATTTTAGATGGCAAGGAAGTTATTAACTTTGTCGACCCTAGCACTTGGAGAAAGTTAAGTAAAATTGATACTGATAAGACCCCTAGTGAGAAGTTAGCAAATCAACAAAAGAAAAAGAGTAGCACGGTTTTATGGAGTGTTCTTACAAAGTCAATGCTTGTTGTTGGTTGTGGTTTAATCTTCGGTGCTTTAATACCAACCGGCGGAACGCAAAGCATTGGCGAAACCTTAATGAAACTCTTTACTAGACTTTTTTGTTTTAGTAGCGCAGGTTTTATGGGCTTCTTCGTTGGTTGCCAAATGAACGATATTGATGCCGAATACATACTCGAAAAAATAGATGTCCAAAGACAATATCATAGTGATATTAACTTTAAACCTTTAAGCGAACAAGAACTCGCTAAAAAAGAGTTTGAAGCTCGTGTGAAGAGAGAAAACGAAGAGTATATGAAATTACAAGACAACTCAAATAAATTGGAGACGAAAGTATGAAAAAAACTTTATTAGCGTTATTAGTAGTGCTTACTTGTAGTTTAGTTAGTTGTGGTAGCAAAGTAGAAGAAACAGATTTTTGCTACTTTGGTGCTAAATATGTTCGAGTAGATAAACCTAATGATTGGTATGTGTTTAATAGCGATAGTGTTGTCGAGCATATTAACAACACAACTTATTACCACAATTTTATTGGTTATAACGCTTATGGGTGTATTCAAAGCAACGATACTTGTATATGGTATCCTAGCATTATTGGCAAAAACGCATTTGGGGATATAGTTTGGCAAGGCGGTGTATTTGACCTATATAATAAAAAGGTCTATTACGATAATTTAAAATTAGAAATTAAATATCTTATGGAGGAGTAAGTATGGAAACAAAAAAAGATAAAGAAATATTTTGGGTAAGATTTGTTGGTTGGGTAGTATTTTGCTTACTACCAATAGTGTTTGTAGCGTGGAGATATGGGCTTTTTAGCAAAGTAACAAAAATCTCTGTAAGTGGGTGGGCGTTATTTTGTGGGCTAATACTCTTTGTATTCCTTGCCATATTCCTAAATTACCTTTTAAAGGTCAAGAAGTGGGCGTATTGGAAGCAAATTGTAAAAGGGTTATTATTCCTTATCTTGCCACTTAGTGCTTGTCTATACGGCTTATATTGCGCTAGGGATACGATAGACCAACTATTACAAGTATTAGGTGTTTGTATCCTTTGTTGGACGGTTGCTATTGTGATTAACCCAATGCCAGGATGGACTTATGAAGTAAGCAAAGGGGAAACCGCTGATATGTTCGACTACGCACTTGACCGCCGAGAGCAAAAGAAAAATGCTAGTGTGGTTAAGAAAGATTAGTCTTATAATTAAATAAAGTGAGGTAAAAATATGTATTTATACTTTAATGAAAATGGTGTATTAAAAGAGATTATTAACGATGATGAATTAAGGCAAGGAAGTGATAGTGTAAATACTATCTACGCCTACTTTGAGAACTCGGCAATTATTAATGCGAGTTTTAAACAAGATGACTGGAATAATGATCCTTATGGGTCAGTTGTGAATAAGGAAGTTCCTTATAATGAAAGTAGAAAACTTTTATATTTTAAATATTTCACAACTTATAAGTTTTTTGCTTATGCAATGACTTCAACCGACCTTGCTAACGCGGGAAACCACTCAATGACAATTCGTGGCTTTCTTGCTAATGCTAGTATTGTGGCTAATGGAGAAATTACCTACAATATCGAAAGTAGCAATATTGTAAGCGACCCTACAATTACTTTAAGCCAATACGACTATCTTAAAGCAAATATTGGTATCAAAGCTGATAAGACTTATGTTGATAGCAAAAATAATACTCAAGATGCTAAGATTGACACAAATACAGGCAATGTAATTACTTCCGTATCAACGACTATTGTTGATGGTGTTGTTACAACTTTGCTTACCAAACAAAGTTTATCAACTTTACAAAGCCTTCTTGATTTAAAAAATACTTTTTATGTCAAGTCGCTTGTATATAGTAAAACCGAAGCCGATAACAAGTTTTTGGCAAGTGGCGAACTAAATAATTACTTAACTATCGCAAGTGCTAGTGAAACCTACGAAACGAAAGTCGATAGTGCGAGTAAATTAACCGAAGCAAAAACTTATACCGATACCAATGTCGCTACTTTAAACGAAAAGAATACCACACAAGACACAGCAATAACAAATGCCCAAGATAAAGCCGATAGTGCTTATACTCTTGCGAGTGGTAAAACTACTGGTTATACTTTCGACACTTATCTTGCTATGAAAACAGCATTAGCGAGTGCTACAAATAGTGTTTATAAAGTTGGCGATAGTTTATTTATAAAAGAAACTAATATGCCTGATTATTGGGTTAGTAAAGTAAATAGTGTTGCTAGTGGCGAGTATGGTTTTTATGAAGTCGATATTCTCGAAAGCGATATGCAAGAATACCAAAAGATTACCGATAACACTTTAACCACAACAAGCAAAACTATTCCAGGCAGTATAAACGAACTCAATAATTTAAAAGCCCCTGCAAGCACTACGCAAACAAAAACCGATAATACTTTAACAACTACTAGTAAGACAGTTAGTGGTGCGATAAACGAAAATAAAGCAAGTATTGACACTTTAAGCGAAACGGTTGATACAAATATCGGTCGCTTACAACGAATTGACTTAACTGGAAGTTTAAGTGGTAGTGTGATTACTTTTGAAACAAGCGATACTTATACACTTAAAGAAAATACTACTTATGAACTCGATTTACACTTTAATGTAGCAGGGAATATTGATTTAGATAATACAATGCTTTGTGTGATTAATGGCACAACGATTAATTTCCAAAATATTTTAAATAATAGTGGCACAATGAAAGTGCGTGATATGCTTCAAGTCGAGAAATATACTAATGGCGTTGGCTATCGCTGGATATTCAATGCCGTTTTCAATATGGTCAATTCTAGTGCGTTTTTTGGTATACCTGCCACAATTAATAGGCAAGATATATTATCGCTCTCTACAAGCGATATAACCGCAAAATTACAAACCTTTGATAAAGGACAAGTCGTTCAAGACAATACAAGCGGTCTTTTCTATATCGTTGCCCTTGATTTTGCAAGTGAAACAAGAACTCTCGTAGAAATGCCATCTCAATTTGCAAAAACAAGTGCCTTAACAAATGGCAATATTATTGTCAAGACTGCTAGTAATTACGCTGATAGTGGCACGATTAAGACTACTTTCGATACCAAAGCCAATATTAGCGACCTATCTACTGTTGCTACTAGTGGTTTATATAGCGACTTATTAAATAAGCCTGTGTTTAATAATGTTGCTTATAGTGGCTTATACAGCGATTTAAGTGGCGTTCCTACAATTAGCACCGTTGGTTTAAGTGGCTCATATAATGATTTACTTAATAAACCAACTTATGCTACTGTTGCTACTAGTGGTAAGTATAGCGATTTATTAAATATTCCTACATTTGCTACTGTTGCTACAAGCGGGAAATACACTGACTTAAATAATATTCCTACATTTGCTACTGTTGCTACTAGTGGTAGTTATAATGACCTAACTAATAAGCCAACAATACCAACAAAGACAAGCGAACTCACTAATGATAGCAACTATGTTAATAAAACTGACTATGCTACTAATAGCGTTGGTGGGGTCGTAAAAGCAACTCCGATTAGCGATATTTCTAGTGTTGTTGAAGTTAAGATTTATAATGGAAAATTATATTGTCCTAGCGTTCCTACACTTGATGTTCAAGTAGTTAGTGCCTTACCAACAACGGGCAATTCAGGTGTTATTTATCTCGTGCCAAAAAGTGGTGCGACACAAGATATTTATAGCGAGTTTATTTGGGTCAATAGTGCTTGGGAAGAACTTGGTGGCTTTGAAATAGATTTAAGTGGCTACTTAACTATTGCTTCAGCACAAGCAACCTACGAGCCTTTAATTAATGCTAGTAATAAGATAGCCACAACTTATATAACTGGTCTAGCAAGTGTGGCAACTAGTGGAAGTTATAATGACTTAACTAACAAACCTACTTACGCAACAGTGGCTAGTAGCGGTAGTTATAATGACTTGCTTAACCTTCCTGCTCTTAAAACAGTTGCTACTACTGGGAGTTATACCGATTTAATCAATAAGCCTTCTTTATCAACAGTGGCAACTAGTGGCTTATATAGTGATTTAGTTGGAACACCTAATATGTCGCTTTATTTATTGGTTTCAACGGCACAAAGCACTTACCAACCTTTATTCACATCTACTAATAAATTAAGTGCAAGTTATGTTAGTGGTCTAGCAAGTGTCGCTACAAGTGGCTCGTATAATGACTTAACTAACAAACCAACTTTAAGCACGGTGGCAACAAGTGGGTCTTATAATGACTTAACTAACAAACCAACGATCATAAGTAATTTTGATATCAATGGCACAGTAGCAACTGATGGCACAATTACTTTTAACTCATTAACAGTTGCCGACTTAATTACGGCTATAACTAAAAAGTCGATTATCACATTTATTCCTACTAACACCGATTTAAATCCTGTAAAGTTAAGTTATAAGCATGATGGCACAACTTATACATTACTTGGTTCTTATAGTGTGAATAACACTACGAGTGTCTTAAATTACGAGTGTATTATTACAATTATTAATAGTGTCGCTGATGGCTCTATGACTATTATTTCTACACAACCATTACTTGTTAGTGGCACAAACATTAAAACCATTGGTGGCGTTAGTGTGCTAGGAAGTGGCGATATTCCTGCGCCTACAAGTGGCTACAAGCAAACATTTAATGTTAATGGTAGCGAGTGGGGTAATTGCTATAAGGGGCTTAATGAAATGCTTAAAGAAGATGATATGGGAAAACCTGCCGCTACTTATGTAGCGCCAACTATAACAGAATTCAAGTCTTGGCAATTAAATGGTGTTGATGTTGCTTATCCAAAACAAATCACTGGCGCTAATAGTTATAGTGCTAGATTCGAAAGTCGTTCTATTGCTAGTGATATTGCTAATTTGAGTTGGGACGATATTATTGATTTTGCTAAAAATAAAGCATTTGATAGCACTTATTTAGGGCAAACTAAACAACTTGATATTGGTGGTGTTGCTTATACCGTTCAAATCGTTGGTGTTAATCACGATGACTTAACGGATGGAACAGGCAAAGCAAACCTTACTTTCGAACTTAAATACTTACTAGCGACTAATTATAAAATGAACGATACAGATACTACTAGTGGTGGTTGGGAAGCAACCAAAATGCGAACTAATGTTTTACCAAATATTCTTAGTCAAATGCCAACAAATATTCAAAATGCTATAAAACTAGTTAATAAAGCAAATTGTAAAGTTTATAATAGTGCGACAATTACTTACACAAGTGATAAACTATTCTTATTAAGTGAAGCTGAATTGTTTGGTGTTAAATCACAAGCAGCCGCACTTGAAGGAACTCAATACGAGTATTGGGCTAATAACAATACCAAAACCGCAAGAATTAAGTATAAAGGCGAAGGCGGAACAACTGCTAGTTCTTGGTGGCTTCGTTCTCCTTATTCGAGCAGTTCCGATGGCTTCTGTTCTGTAAGTACTAGTGGTGGTATCAGTTACAGCGGTGCTAGTAGTGCTCACGGAGTTTCCTTTGCTTTTGATTTGTAGAGATGTCAGTCTGATTTTTAATTAATCAGCAGGGTTTATCCCTGCTAACTTGGAAAGGCTAAAATGAAATTACAAGCCTTTGAAAGATAGTTTAATTAATTACGAGAAAATAATATAATAAAAGAAACAAAGGAGAATTGTTTTATGTTCCATAATGAAAAAGAAGATTTAGCCAAAGAGTTTAAACGTAGAGAGGAAGAAGAAAAGGAATATCGCTTTATGCGAGTGCCTAGTATGTATAGCGAAGAATTAAATGACTTTATTGTTAAGTGTGATTATAAAGTTGGCAAAGAAGAAATCGCTCTTATGGCAAAAGGTTTAGACAAGGATGAATTAGAAGCAATAACTGGCTATCAAAATGTTTTAAAAGTAATTAACGATAATGATCGTGAGCCTTATAACAAGGCGTTTGGCTTTATTATTAAAGAAGAAGAGAAACACTCACGTTGGCTCAAAATGATAGAAAACGGGCAAATCGCCGAAGTCCTAAAAGAGCAAAAAGAAGAATAAAAAAGGCACTCCTTATTAGGAGTGCTTTTCTTTTGTGTAATTATTTATGTTCGCCTTGTAGGTTTCTTTAATGATATGGAAGATTTTTCGCATATCAGCTATCTCGCTTGTAGGGCGCACTTCAATATACACATGTTGCTTGTCGCTATTAAACTCTGTGGAGCATACAGACAAGAAACATTTTTGTGTTCCAATAGTGCCAACACACATTTTTACACGCATACAAGGCAAACGATACTTATCGACAAGGCTAACTTCTTTACAAACTTTATTAATATCGCCAAGGGCAATATTGCTCTTTTTATCATTAACCACATAACCAAGCCGGTTATATAAGAAGAAGTCTTTATTCATAGTCGATACCTAAAACCTTACAAACCTTAATAATCGCGGTTTCACTATGGCTCTTGCCGTTTTCTAATCGACACACATTAGCAATATCTATTCCCGCCTTATCAGCTACTTCTTGTTGGGTAAGAAGTAAGGCTCTTCTTGCTCTTTTAATCTTTTCACTAATTTCCATTTATAATTCTTCTCCTTTTGGTAAATGCCCCTAGACAATAGCCGATATTACTATCGACTATATCATACACGACACAACTTGTCTTGCCCTTATAAGCACGCCTTACCCTCCCTATGCTTTGCTTTACGATAGTGTAGTCTTTTTGTGGGCTAGCAAGAATAAGTGTATCAAGTATTGGCTTATCTAAGCCTTCTTTGGCAAGAGCGTATGTTGCGACAATACAATTATTTTCGCCTTTAAGCACTCGCTCACGCTCTTTTTTAGGTGTTGAGCCTATTAGTTCCACACTGCCATTAATTGCTCTTACAAGTGCCTTTACTTGCGTAATTAGGCTACATAAGATAATTATGTGTTTGCCTTGTGCCATACACTCGCCAGCAAGGTGGGCGATATAGGTATTGCGTGGCTCGTTCTCGCTAATAGCTTTAATAAGGCTTGAATAAATAATCGTGCCATCAGTGTCGATATAAGGCTCTCGGTAAGTTGGCTCGTGAGTAACTAAGTCTTCGCCAATGATAATCTTTGGTATTTGTGTGGTTATCATAAGTGGCTCGTAAGTAGGAGTGAGAGTAGGACACTCGCTATCGAATATCTCATACACTTTGTCGCCTAGTAGCGAGTAAGCACAAATCATTAAATTGTCGGCTCTATGTGGGGTGGCAGTAAGCCCATACTTGTAGCGTGCTGATAAGGCACTCAATACCTTGTAGAACATACGCACCTTTGTAGGGCTACCAACACAATGGCTTGCCTCATCAACGATAATCACACTAAACACATTCTTATATTGCTCTAAATCTATTTTCGACATTGTTTGTATTGTGGCAAAAGTAATGTCTTGCCCAACATTTACTTGACCTTCGGTAATTGTGCCAAAATCTCCCTGAAAATATTTCTCAGCCCTTTCTTTGCTTTGCCTTAATAGGTCGCTCGTGTGTGTGAGCCAAAGTGCTTTCCCGCCAATGGCTTTTATAAGCGCTACGCCAATTTCGGTCTTACCACTGCCACAAGGGGCAACGAGAATACCATTTTTGGCGTGTAGCATTGCGTTTAAAGCCTTTTCTTGGTACAAAACACTCTCTCAGTCTTTTAGCCCATACTCCCTCTAGTGGTAGATTCTGAAGGTTTGGATTAATAGATGAAAATCTTCCAGAGGTTGTCCCTGTTTGTTTAAAATCTGTATGAATGGAATGTATTCCCTCCTCCTTTACAATACTGTTTTCAAAAAGTGGTTGTATATATGTATTAAGTACTTTGGTAATTTCTCTAAAGTAAAGAAGCTGTTCAATAATGGGATGAATACCTAGCATACCATCTAATACAGATTCTCTAGTACTCCCCTTTGATTTATTTGGTAAATCTAACTCACGAAAGAGAATATCCGAAAGTTGTTTTGGAGAATTAACATTAAATTCATGTCCTACAATATCATATATTTCCTTTTGGACCTTATCTATCTCCTCTTCTAAATCCTCTTTTAATGTTGTTAATTTCTCCCAATGGATACTTAGACCCCTTTTCTCCATTTTGGAAAGGATTACAGATACGGGCAATTCAATTTC
>ENA-UOOK01006839-UOOK01006839.1-fermentation-metagenome-genome-assembly--contig:-NODE-6839-length-10676-cov-3.792581_pt1 | contig 10676 bp, 11 predicted proteins | sample MGYA00245777_ERZ724023 | MGnify/ENA primary metagenome ERZ724023 (study PRJEB28704, sample SAMN03018312) | fermentation metagenome | biome: anthropogenic terrestrial biome; feature: soil; material... | reverse complement strand
GCAGGATTGCGGAGCTACCGAATAAAATCCTGGACGGATTTTCTTGAGGGCGCACGAAACATCACTCATGGCGCTAAATTACGATTAAAGGTTTCGAATGGATGCTCGGGAACCTTGAAATATTTTTTGTTTTAGTAACCTCACCCGTTAGCATTGAAACATTTCATGTTATAATAAAACTAACGTTCTTTTTAAGGGGGTTTTGAAATGAAAATTAGATTTCTGGGTGCTTCAATGTCTGTAACCGGCTCCTGCCACTTAGTAACCACAGAAAAACATAAATTTTTGTTAGATTGCGGCCAGTTTCAAGGCAGCGATGAAATGGATGCCTTAAATTGGCAGGAATTTGCCTTCGATCCGGCCGAGATTGATTTTATGCTGCTCAGCCATGCGCATATCGACCATAGCGGAAGGATCCCTCTGCTTGTGAAGCGCGGATTTAAAGGCCCTATCTACTGCAGCGACGCAACAGCGGATTTACTGAATATCATGTTGAAAGACAGCGCCTCCATTCAGGAACGTGACGCAGAGTGGAAAAACAGAAAAAACCGGCGGGCGGGAAGGCCCCCCGTGGAACCTCTTTATACCACTCAGGATGCCATTGATGCTTTGAAGCAGGTGACTCCTGTTCTTTACGATCAGCTTTTGGACCTTAATGGAGACGTTAAGGCCGTATTTAACGATGCGGGCCATGTATTGGGCTCCTCTATTATTGAGCTGTTCATAGCCGAAAACGGCGATATCTCCAAAATTGTATATTCGGGGGATCTGGGCATGAGAAATAAGCCCATATTGAGGGACCCCACCATCATAAAAAAAGCTGATTTTGTCATTATGGAGACCACTTACGGCAACCGGGTGCATGAAAAGAATTCCACCAGCATCGAAAAGCTTATCGATATCGTTCTGAAAACTGTAAAACGGGGCGGTAATGTGATTATTCCTTCCTTTGCGGTGGGAAGGACACAGGAACTGATTTATGAGTTTAACCGTTTCTATGAGGAGCGTTCCGAATACAAGGATGAACTAAAAGATGTCATGGTTTATATTGACAGCCCCATGGCTACCTCTGCCACAGAGGTTTTCCGCCGGAATGCCCAGGTTTTTGATGACGAGACGAAGGACTATATCCTGCGCGGAGACCACCCGCTGGACTTTAAAAATCTTAAGTTTACCCGTACCAGCGAAGAATCACAGGCTCTCAACTTCGATCCTTCGCCGAAGGTGATCATTGCTTCAAGCGGCATGTGTGAAGCGGGCAGAATCAAGCATCATCTGAAGCATAATCTTTGGAATCCGAAATCCAGCATCGTATTTGTGGGTTATCAGGCACCGGGAACTTTAGGCCGTTCCATTGTCAATGGGGATAAAAATGTAACTGTTTTGGGAGAAAAGATTCATATAGAGGCTGAAATTTATAATTTAGAGGGTTTTTCAGGCCATGCCGACAGAGACGGTCTTTTGGAATGGCTCTCAGGTTTTAGGAAAAAACCGGCCAGAATATTTTTAGTGCATGGTGAAGAAGACTCCAAAAAAGATTTTGCAGCATACGTAAAAAAAGCCCTTGGCTATAACTGCACCGTTGTTGAAGGAGATTCCGAATATACCCTTTCCAAGAACGCAGTAGTTACCGTGGAAGATTACAATAACGAAATCGTATCTCCTGAATCCCTGACCAGGATAAAAAATAAAATTTCGGCCGTCCATGATGATCTTGAAACCATTTTATATAATACTCATTTGGCTGTAGGAGGCAATCTTTCCCCCGAACAGCTGACCGAAATAAACAATACCATTTTGGCGCTTGAAAAATACACCTTTAGCTTAGGATCGGCTGTGGCCAAAGAAGCGTGATATGAGTGACCGTACCATTTTGCATTGCGATTGCAATGGTTTTTTTGCCTCGGTGGAGTGCCTGCTTGCACCCCAATTGAAAAAGGTGCCTATGGCAGTATGCGGAAATCCTGAGAACAGGCATGGTATTATACTGGCCAAAAATGAGCTGGCCAAGAAATTCCAGATTAAAACTGCAGAAACCATCTGGCAGGCTCGACGAAAGTGTCCCGAGCTGGTGCTGGTCCCTCCCCACCACGATGTCTATGAAGAATATTCACGGCGCGTCAATGCAATTTACCAGCGGTATACCGACCGTGTTGAGCCCTTCGGCATTGATGAGTCCTGGTTAGATGTCACAGGCAGCCGGCAATTGTTTGGAGACGGAAAGCAAATTGCCGATACCCTTCGCCATGTTATTTTTTCAGAGATAGGATTAACCATCTCCGTCGGCGTATCCTTCAACAAGGTTTTTGCAAAGCTCGGAAGCGATTACAAGAAGCCAGACGCCACAACGGTCATCAGCATGGAAAATTATAAAAAAATCGTTTATCCGCTGCCGGTATCCGATCTCCTGTATGTAGGAAAATCAGCCAGAGAGACGCTTTCAAAGCTCTATATACACACCATAGGCGACCTTGCCCAAAGCGACAAAGAGGGAATCATTTTCCGGCTCGGCAAAACAGGAGAGCTCATCCACGATTATGCCAACGGCATTGATGACAGCCCTGTAAAATCCGTTTATGAAGAACGGGATATTAAATCTGTGGGTAATGGCATGACCTTCAGGCGGAATCTGTTAGGCCTTGCCGATATTAAAACCAGCGTAATCACGCTTTCCGATTCCGTTGCAACAAGAATGAGGCAGTATGGCGTAAAGTGCCGCACGGTACAGGTCACCATCAGAAACCCTGATTTTAAAACTATATCCAGGCAAAAGCCGCTCAATAACCCAACTTGTCTGGCCAGGGAAATTTCCTGCGCCGCCCTGAAAATCATCACAGGATGCTGGAATTTAAAAGCTCCCATCCGTATGATTACCATTACGGGCACCAACCTTGTCTCCGCAGACAGCTATGCAGAGCAATTGTCTTTATTTCCGGAAGGCCAACAGAACCAGGAAAAACAGGAGCATCTGGAATCCGCTATTGATAAAATCCGGGACAGATTCGGAAAAAATGCCATATCCTTCGGATCCATCCTGAACAATGATTTAGGCATCGGCGACAATGGCGAAGAGGACGAATAGCACTTATTTATGGAAGAATCATATCAATGCCGAGCCTTAAGGTCTCCTCATCGATCATCCCTTCGGCACCCGCCTCGACATACCCGTCCTTATTGATAAAGAGCGTACTGGGTATGGAACGGATTCCATAGGTGATCGCAGCATCCTGATTGGTATCATACAGCACGGTAAAGGTATATCCGCTTTCTTTGATATATCGCTTTCCGCTTTCAACGGTCTCTCTCTTCCCGTCCACCAGATCCACCATTAAAAAGATGAGCTCATCCCTTTTATATTCTTCCGAGACCTTATTGAAATGCGGCATTTCGCTCTTGCAGGGAGAGCACCAGCTAGCCCAAAAATTCAGTATCACTGGAGTCCCCTCATAATCTGAGAGCCTGACCTCGTTTCCATCTGCATTAAAAACTGTAAAATCAGGCGCTTCAGGAGACAAATCTTCGCTTTCTTCCCCCTCTTCCTGGGAATTGGTGCTTTCAGGCGGGATTGACTCCAGTGGTTCTTCCGTTCCTGAGGCTTCCGGTGAAGGAGTTTCTTCAGCATTTGGTTTCAGGCGATTTTCCGGCTTATATCTTTCTGTCAGATAATTGTAGCCCAGCCCCGCAGCGGCAATGGATAGGATAAATAACCCGATCAATATAAAAGTTTTAACTTTTTTGTCCATCATTTACTCCTTAAAAATAAATTCAATAATTCTATAACCTATTCATTAAATGGACAGAACAGATAGCAATTTCCCAAGCATACCGGTCATCATGGCAAGGCCGACAATGACCAGAATCAGTCCAGAAATAATATTGACAATCTTATAATTCCTTTTAATAAAATCAAATACACTCTTTAATTTGTTCAGAAGGATCGCAGAACAGATAAATGGTATGCCAAGCCCCAGAGAAAAGCTTGCCAGCATTAATATACCTTTGAGACTGTCCTGGGATGAGGCTGCCAGCATCAACGCAGATCCTAAAAACGCGCCGACGCAAGGTGTCCACCCAATGGAGAAAATGATGCCAAAGAGCGCAGAGGATGCAAATCCAAGGTTTTTCGGCTGGTATCCTATTTTTTTCGTATTTTTTAAAAACTCCAGATTAAATACGCCCAGGTAATTGAGGCCGAAAAACAGCACAATGGCTCCGGTTATGATGTTTACCATTTTTGCATGGTTCATGAGGAGCTTTCCGAATGTGCCTGCAAAAGCGCCCATCAATATAAAAACAGAGGCAAAGCCGAGAACAAAGCCGATAGAATTGATCAAGGCTTTTTTCCTGCTGTTGTTTCCTCCGGTAAAATATGAAATATAAATTGGCAGCATGGGTAACATACACGGGGAAACAAAGGTTATAATACCCTCAAGAAATGAAATAAAATAATCCATAGCCGGCTCCTTAAAATAAATTTTATCTATTATATATTACAATTGCCAATGTTTTATATACCGTAACTATGTTACAATACAATTTAACAGAAAATATATTGCTTTTTAACCTGCGCAGATATTATTATTAATTGGAGGTGGATTTTAATGATAATGGATGATTATATCAATATCCCAATTCCCAAGCAAAAACATATCGCTCTTATTGCACATGACCACAAAAAACAGGAACTGGTGGAATGGGTTAAAGATAATATTCAAGTATTACGCAAGCATTTTCTCTGTGGTACCGGCACCACTGCGAGAATCATTGCGGAAGAGGTAGAACTTCCGGTTCGCGCTTACAATAGCGGACCCTTAGGCGGTGACCTGCAGATCGGTTCCCGCATCGTGGAGGGCGGAATAGACGTTGTTATATTTTTTTGGGACCCATTGGAAGCTCAGCCGCATGATCCTGATGTAAAGGCACTTTTAAGGATCGCAGCCGTCTATGATATTCCCATTGCCAATAACCGTGCAACTGCCGACTTCATTTTGTCTTCTCAATTAATGGATGCAGAATATAACCGCAAAATTATTAACTATAACAAAAAGATGCAAAATAGGGTCAATGAGTTTAAAGAAAAATAAGGAGCAGGTTTTACAAAATTATGGAATCATGTAAAATTGCCAAAATCAATGAGCTTTCAAGAAAATCCAAAAGTGTGGGGTTAACGGAAGAAGAAAAAAAGGAACAAGCTATTCTCAGGCAGGAATACCTGGCCGATATGACAAAGAATTTTAAGGCAACCCTGGATAATGTAGTTTTAGTGGATGCCGACGGCAAGAATACCTGCCTTAAAAAAAAGGTCAGCAAGCATCAGTAAAATCATCGAAACATATCCGGAAAGCTGATATGGCATCCAATAAAGGTCCGGGGAAAAAGTGCCCTCTGTTCGCTTTTTCCATAAAACCCGGATTTCTATTGTTATTTAAGTGAACATACCCGCTTAAAGCTAATATAAACCGCATAAAGAATCTTTAATTTAAAGATTCTTTATGCGGTACATATTTAAATGGATTGGCACTATAAGGAGTACTCCATATAATGTCAATCCATTTAATTTTCTTTAATAAAGAATTACTTTGTTTTTGGATAAAGCCTGCCCTTTCCCACCCATTTTCTCAAGACTTCAGGAATTATAACACTGCCGTCTTCCTGTTGGAATTGTTCGACAATGGCCGGCAAAAGTCTGCTGGTTGCAAGTCCCGATCCGTTTAAAGTATGCGCAAACTCCGTTTTCTTGCTATCCTTCCGTCTGAAGCGGATATTTCCTCTTCTTGCCTGATAGTCATAAGCATTGGAGCAGGAGCTCACTTCCTTGTAATCATTCATACTGGGGATCCAGACCTCTATATCAAAGGTCTTGCCCATACTTGCACTGCAATCCTGCGCAGCTAATTTACTGACCTGGTGATGAAGGCCGAGGCCCTGAACCAGCCGTTCAGCCTTATTTACCAACTCCTCAAGAGCCTCCTCGGACTTTTCAGGAAGGGTATACTGGAACATTTCTACCTTATTGAACTGGTGGCCTCGGATCATGCCTCTTTCTTCAGCGCGGTAGCTTCCGGCCTCTTTTCTATAGCAAGGCGTATAGGCAAAATATTTTTTGGGCAGATCCTCTTCATTGATGATTTCTTCCCTGTGATAATTAATCAACGCGGTTTCTGCTGTCGGAAGAATAAACTGCATACGTTCGTTTACTTCTCCGGATTCTACCTTAAATACATCTTCTGCGAATTTTGGAAATTGCCCGGCGGTAAACCCGTCCTTATAGGTCAAAATATGAGGGGGCAGGATAAATTGATATCCGTCTTTTATGTGTTCTCCTATAAAATAATTTAAAAGAGCCCATTCCAATAGTGCTCCGTCTCCGGTATAGACCCAGAAACCGTTTCCGCCGATCTTTACACCGCGCTCATAATCAATTAATCCCAAAGAATTGACCAGATCCACATGGTTTTTGGGTTCAAAACTGAATTCCGGTTTTTTTCCGTAGGTTCTGATTGCTTTATTATTTTCCTTTCCCCCTGCAACAACATCTTCTGCCGGTATATTGGGAAGAGCGGCTAAAAAGTTATTGATCTTTTCTTCAACCGCTCTGAGCTCATCATCCATAACCTTGATACTGTCGGAAATTGCCTTCATTTCAGTAAAAAGAGCCGATACATCCTTTCCCTGCTTTTTCAGCATAGGAACTTGGGCGGACACCTTATTTTTTTGAGCTTTCTTTTCTTCAGCTTTAGAAATAAGGCTTCTTCTTTGCTGATCCCAAGTTAAAAGCTCGGTAAAATCCACTTCGTAAAGTCTTTTTTGAAGAGCTTTTTTCACCTCTTCCGGATTGTTGCGAATTTTTTGAATGTCTAGCATAGCTATTCTCTCCTCGTTAATAACTGTTATTTCGTAAAGGATAATGCCTTCGACAAAGCTTCCTTTTCTTCTCTGGATAGTTCCTTTTTAGACTGACCGCTTATTATTTCCTTAGCATATAAATAAGAGTTTTCCCTGGTATAGATGCCCGTAAGCAAAAATCCATTTTTTTTATCATCCAATGCACTTAACGAAAAACTCATATTGTTTCCTATATTTTCAAAAGCATTATAGGATACCAGACCAAAATTTCTCAAACATGTCGGCATTCTGTTTTCCAAATTCTTAATACGGCCTTCAATATTCCCATTTATTTGATCCTTTATATCCAAAAGCTCGTCGGAGTATGAGACCATTAGATCCTCAACATTTTTTTCACTTAGACCCTGAATCAATAATTTATATTTTTTAACCAGCCTGCTTAATCTAATATGCTCGATCAGGAGCAATATAAGACATAGAATAAGGAGTCCCCCTCCAAAATAAATCAGATATTCTTCCATATTACCTTACTGCCTCCAATATATAACGGCGCCTTATTTCTACTTAGAATATATTTTTGTTAAAAGCGCTTATAGTCGTTTTAAAACCCTTTAGTTGTCTCAATAGGTTATCATATTACCATCTTTAAAAAAACTCAATAGGGATTGAAATAGACCTGTTTACTAATTTCCATATTTTAATAGAATATCTATTATTCTGTCAAATTCATCATTGGAGTAATATTCGAAAACAATTTTTCCTTTATTCTTCCCTCGCACCAGATTTATTTTTGTCCCGTATGCAGTTCTTAGCTTTTCTTCCAAATTAGTAACTTCAATATTATTTTTACTGATAGGTTTTTTCCTGGGAGTGCTTTTTTTATTTTCAAGTGCCGCAAGCTTTTCGATTTCCCTGACACTCAAATTTTTTTCAACTATTTCTTTGGCCAATTCATTTTGCCTTTCCATATCAGGTATGGTAATGAGCGTTCGGGCATGACCGCTGGTAATTCGTCCATCCAAGAGCATTTCTTTGATTTCATTGGTAAGCGTTAATAATCTCACAGAGTTTGCAATGGCGGCCCGGCTTTTGCCAACAATTTTTGCGACCTCCTCCTGTGTCATTTCATATTCTTCCATGAGCTTTTGATAGGCCTCTGCCTCTTCAATGGGATTCAGATCCTCCCGCTGCAAATTTTCTATCAAAGCGATTTCCATTACTTCCCGGGTGGATAAGTCCTTTATAATGACCGGGATAGTTTTAAGGCCTGCAAGCTTTGATGCGCGCCATCTTCGCTCCCCGGCAACAATAATATATCTGGAGCCCTCTTTACGCACTATGATGGGCTGGACCCCCCCATGTTCTTTAATGGACTCGGCCAATGTCTCCAGCTTTTCCTGATCAAAGACCTTTCTCGGCTGCTCAATATTAGGCTCTACTTCGTTAATTCTGATTTCGACAATACTCCTGCCTTCATCAAGGGTATTGGCTGAACTGATCAATGCATCCAATCCCCTGCCCAATCCTTTTTTCATTATATTTCCTCCGAACTCGCAATAACTTCTCCTGCTAATTCCATATAGCACTCTGCTCCCTTGGACTTTTCATCATAAAGAATAATTGGAAGTCCAAAGCTTGGCGCCTCGCTGAGCCGTACATTTCTTGGAATAATCGTACGGTATACTTTATTTCCAAAATATTTTTTTACTTCTTCCACAACTTGAATGGACAGATTTGTCCTTGCATCAAACATTGTTAATACAACGCCTTCTACACGCAGGGATTTATTCAGATGTTTCTGAACAATTTTAACAGTGTTCATAAGCTGGCTTAAACCTTCAAGGGCATAATATTCGCATTGTATTGGAACAAGTATTGTATTTGCGGCCGTCAAAGAGTTAATAGTAAGGAGACCCAGAGATGGCGGACAATCTATAATAATAAAATCATACTTATCTTTCACCTCATCAAGAGCATATTTGAGCCTGGTTTCCCTCGATAAGACTGAAACCAGTTCTACTTCCGCACCGGCTAAATTAATATTGGAAGGTGAAAGATATAAATTTGTAAGCTTTGTTTTTAACAGAGTATCCTCTATGGGTGTTTCATTGATGATTACATCATAGATTGAATTTTTCACCTTATTTTTATCTATTCCAAGACCGCTTGTTGTGTTACCTTGAGGATCAATATCTATTGTAAGAACCTTCTTCTTTTTTACAGCAAGACAAGCGCTTAAATTAACAGCAGTAGTCGTTTTGCCTACTCCGCCTTTTTGGTTGGCAACCGCAATGATCTTGGCCATAGTACACCTCGTTCATACATTTTGCAAAGAAATCAATGGATATTTTCTATTATAACATATCCGCATGGATATGTTTCAATGCTCTTGGGTACCTGTTCGAAATCTTTGATTTCGACAACGGGTAAGGTTATTATAACATAAAACATTATGGTTTGGATAAATTGTTTCACGTGAAACAACAAGATAATATGTAAAAAACGGTATTTACTTCAATTTGTAATATAAAAAAATTTTTTATTGTGAATATAACAAGGTTCCTAGGCCCATCAGCAATCTTTAGTTTGTAATTTAGCGCTATAAGTAATGCTTTGTGCTCTCTCGAGAAAATCTGTCTTAGATTTTATTCGGTGGTTCCGCAATCCTGATCATTAACGCACTAAAACATTAATTGCGGTACCTGTAGAGTGAATTAAAGTGCGCTCTCAACAAAATCCGTCCTGCTTTTTATTCAGTAGCTCCCCAATCCTGCTCCGGTTCTGCACTTTAACATTGTCTCAGCACTAAATCACGAATTAAGGTTTCCAACGAGCGTCCGAAAATATTAAACATTACATGTTATAATAAATAGGTTATAATTTATAGACATACATTTATGCTTGAAATAATTATTATATCAAGCTAAAGAATGCAGAGGTATTTGTATATGAATGCTGAAAAAGATTATATCTATGAGATTGATATTGAAGTATCCGAATTAAATGAAGACAATTTTCTCAAACCCTATGCCTATCAAAATATTTTTGCGAAAGTTGCTGAACAGCACCTCACAAAAATTAATCTGAATGTAGACGAAACCATGAAATATCATTTAGCCTGGGTATTGATGTCCATTTCCTTAGAAATCGTCAAACCTGTTGAGGGATGTCAAAAGCTATATGCAAAGACATGGTATTCCCAGCGCAAAGGGCCATTTTTCCGCCGGGAACTCAGTTTCAATAATTCAAAGGGAGAATTAGTATTTCACGGTTCCACCTATTCAGTACTATTAGACTTGGAATCAAGAACAATTTATAGAAGGAAAGAAATTCCCTTTATTATGCATAAACCCATAGCAGATTTTACCATTGATGCAGCACCTTCTTTCAAATCAAGCCTTGAATATTGTAAAATTGACGAGCGTAGGGTATACAATAGTTTTATTGATTGCTTAGGGCATGTCAACAATACCAGGTATGGTGAATTTGCCTATGATGCACTGACAGAAAACGAAAGGCAAAACTTGAGGAATATGAAGCGGTTTGATATTTACTTTCTTTCCGAATTAAGAAACAATGATACATTTTCTGTATTAAAGGCATATGAAGGCAATAAAATCCTGGTGCAAGGCATCAATAATGAAAAGATGAATATCTCTTTTAATGTTGTTTTTGAGTTTCTACAATGATATGTTTCACGTGAAACATTAGTGCGAAGATTCCTCTGATAAGGATGCTTTTTGATGTTTGCTCTCTATTCCAATCAATAAAGATAATGAATCACGAAAATCTTTAAAAAGCCATTTATAGAAAAATAAAAAAGATTAGAG
>ENA-UOOK01006838-UOOK01006838.1-fermentation-metagenome-genome-assembly--contig:-NODE-6838-length-10676-cov-6.905094_pt1 | contig 10676 bp, 11 predicted proteins | sample MGYA00245777_ERZ724023 | MGnify/ENA primary metagenome ERZ724023 (study PRJEB28704, sample SAMN03018312) | fermentation metagenome | biome: anthropogenic terrestrial biome; feature: soil; material... | reverse complement strand
ACGGTTTATAATTAGCAAGTTTGGTTGTAGTTATAAATAATAGCGGGAGCTTAGGATTCATATATTTACCTCCACAATATGCCCTCCCCGCCGACTCAGTTAGCGAATTGATGTGTCGCGTCTACTCCATGACACAACTTACTTTTCCGACATTATGATTTTACTTTCCGCGACCCGAAGCGGCAATGCCGTGTTATCGGCTGTGCAGTCGGCCTAAAATTTGAAAGTCGCTAGGATGGCGACCACTTATACAAATTTCATTTTAAATACTTTTTTATCGCCTTTTTTACTTTGTCATTTCCTCGTTCATATTCTGTTTTTAAGTACGCTTCCACTCGCTCGTCCATTTGCTCACTAGCTATTTTCCCTAGCACTTCGATAATATCCATTAATAACAAACTCTTCTGAGTATCTTTTCTTTTATTTAAGTCGATCTTTAAAAGCATATCTACTATTTCTTGTTTGTATTTCGTAGAATGTTCGCATATCTTATTTAATCCCTGAATGGATTGACGGGCGGTAATAAATTTTTCATCATCACAATGATTTAAATACTCATTGCATATTACTCCAAATTTATCTTCCTTATCCCATCTTATATTTTCCGAAACTAACATTAATCCAAGACTTCTTTGATAGGAATTATCATCGTCAATCATTCCGGAAAAAGTGTCCCAGTACTTATACACCTTACAGCTATTTGCAGATAATAATTGGAGTAGTAAAAATGCTGCATATCTGATTGTATCATCTTTCTCTTTAAGCCATGCAACTAGCAAGTCGATATCATTTTCCCCGACCTTTTCTAAGAGACAATTAAGATTATCTTTTTGGCTTAAAAGCAATTCCTTTGTTAACATTTTGCTTCCTCTTATTTCTTTTCTTTTATTGCAAAGTGTAAGTCTATTTCCGGATTCTTTTTCTCGTGCTTCTTTCATCATGATATTCAAAATCCATTCCTGTTAATTCATATTTTGATTTGGGATTCCAGCTTTCAAGTACAAGTCTTTTGTTTTTGCTATTGTAAAACCCCATACAAATTTATTTTTAGGTCTCACTGGAAATACTGCATACATTCCTGTTGATATTTCAAAATAAATTAGTTCTTCTTAACACTTGTTTTTACAGATAAACCTATTGCTTTAACCGGTTCGATTAATGTCACAATTTTCGATTTCGGATTTTCTATTTTTCATACACCAAAAATAAACATAAAAACACCGCCTAAAAAAGTTCTTTTTAGCGCCCACGATGGCCGCTGCTTTTCGCCGCATTGCCGATAACGTTCATGGGTTCCCGATATTGCCGGGCCTTAGAGGTGCCGGCTGAACCCTAGTGCTTGAATTCGGAGTGACTGAAGGGAACAGAGCCGGGAACCTGCTGTTAGACGCCGTGGTTCAAGTTCTAGAAACCTTAAGTACTACTAATAGATAAACCGAAAATATTCCATTCTGGGAATTTCTTTCTTACAGTCTGTTCAAACTCCTTAGTATACCGATCCTTATTTGCACCGTTTTTCCATTTAGAGTATATCCACGAAAAAGCTTCCGCTGGGCCATCTGGAGCCCAGTCCCTAAACTCCGAACTGCTGCGAACACTGTATGTAGAAATACCTTCTAGCACGGCTAAACAGTACTGGCGCGCTTGATTTAGCATTCCTGCATCCTGATATTGACGGATACGCTCGACATGTGGCGTGAGAACCTCCTCTATCATCACCCACACTTCATCTGACGGATCAGTATATCCATAACGTGAGGGACCTGAACGATCCCAGAGCTCTTCAACACAAATTCCATCCAAATCATCATACACTTCTGAGGCTATTACTTCAATATCGACTATACAAATGAGGTCTTTAATCTCTTCCTGGACTACTTTATTAATTGATCCACCCCTTGCAATCAATCTTTGAAGAATTTCCTTAGCCTCAAATTCATCAAGATCCTCTACTTTCAGATTCCCCATCGTCTGAATTGTAGACTTCTCTGTATCGTTAGGTTCCTTTTTTTCTACCATTTGCGTGCGCTCACCTCTCTAATCTATCTTATTTTATCAATAACGAAAACCCATGACCGATAACGTCCCGCATGTTTACGAAGTTCAAGGGCCTTACATAGCTCTTATTGTTAGGCACTTGAATTTGGGTGTAGCGTAGCGGAACTGTAAACCTAGCTGTTATATGAAGTATCAAACTCTTATTTAGGTTCAATAATTGTAATTACTTTCATTTCTTCTGATGTTAATTCATTTAAATCATTTTCTATCCCATGTGGATTACCAATTCTACCCTCTGGATCATAAACAAAACAAATTACTATTTTTGAATCAGGATGGGATTTATATTTTGCTATATCTACGATTAACTGTTCTCCTAAATCTTTACCAGTCATTGATTGCCTTGTTTTCTTTAATTCGACAATTAATCTCTCGTTTTTTAATAAAAAGTCCGATCTTGTAGAAGCTCCAGCATAACTTGGGTTCCATTCTTCCTTCCGGACATCATCAAAATATAGCTTTAATAATGCATGAAATAAGTCCTGTGCATCATATTCGTCTTCTATTTTTATAGTTTCCCGATTTGCATGTCTATTCCTTAATTGTCTATCAATATTATGAAACTTTTTACAAATATTTAATATAATTCCAACATAATCTTCATCCTCAATATTTAATTCATCAAAAGAATTGTCATGCTTTATCTCTATCTTTCGTACGAGCATTTTAATCTTTTTTATAAACTCTCTGATACTATCAATTTTCGAAATTAGTGATATCACTGAAGAATTATACTCTATGTGAGGTGGTGTGACAATTCCTTGTTGTATTGCGAGTGTATCTCTTGACATTATTTGTGTTGGCTTTCTATGCTGTATTATTTCTGTTGGCGAAGTACCCCACTTGTATCCTTGTAATTTTCTAATTTCATTCCATTCAGGTTCATACTTTTCTTCACCTTCAATAATTGTAAATTCTGTGGTTACCATATCTTTTATACCAACAATATCTACGATGGCTTCATTAACCTTATCTCCAATGTCATTTAAGCCGATTCCTTCATTAATACTTTCTAGATATTCTTCAACTTCATCATAGCTTTTTTCTTGCCAATATTCTGGAATCCCATTAATAGAACCCCATTCAGAATTAAAAGTATGATTCCATGATGGTTTCTGAAAACTATCGTAATATAAATTAGCATGAAAACCTATCCAAGATTGACACCAAGAATCATCAATATCATTAGCTGTTTCACGCAATGAATTTAATCTATCTTTTAAATCAAAAATATCATTATGCTCTTCTTCAAAACTCTCTATATTATTTCTTACCATTTCTATAACATCTGATAACATTGTATTCCTCCTATAAAAAGATAATATATGTTTGATATTTCATATAACGTCTGCCGATTACCGACGGCCATGGGCCTTAAGGCGCAGGCCGGGCCTTTGCGCGACGTCACTTAGGCCCGGACAAGCCGGGCGCAACATCGCTTAGGTCCATGGCTGTGGGCGCGTACTCTTCGTGATTCAACTTCTTCGAAAACACTTCATGGAATTCAATCCGCGCACGAAGCGGTAATTGGTTGTTAAATGAAGTTGGTCGCCCTCTATTTAACACCATTATGGATGCAAGATATTAAATCTTACTAATAGAGTCAGGCGTATTACATTTTTATACAATAATTATTCACATTTTATACTTACGAATACAATAATAAAGGTTATTATTAAATAATAAGGTTGTATATGGTTCAGAAGGACAAATCACTTATACTTTGAGTTGAATTTCTAAAGCTTCCTCATAAACACTTAACTTATGTAAAAACGAATATTTACCCCCTTCAAGATAATTTATTATGTGCTGTTTCATCTTTTTTTCTCCTGGATATCCTGTTGCCTCTACCCATCCATGTTCGTTATCTGATACCATAACACATAATTGATCAGCCTTTGCATTAGTAACAATTGTTGCATTGTGTGTAGCAATAATAACCTGCCGTTTTTCTTTCACCTCTCGTAATTGCTTTACTAAATTCTTATAAATGTACTGATTATCCAAATTGTCTTCTGGTTGATCTATTATTAATGGCCTATAGTCTTTCGAGTATTCGCTATAACCTAAAACAAAAGAAAGCATTGCTACAACTTTTTGCCCGAGAGATAGTGTTCTCACATCTTTATATAAAGGTTTTCCTTGATAGCCTTCTTTATTATTTAAATTAAATTCCAAAGAAAATTCTTCAATATCCTCAACATATTTTTTTAAATACTCAATTACTAAGTTAACATTATCCCCAGTGATAAGTTTAGAAAAGAAAGTTTTAATGACGCTACTTGCGTTCTCTGAATCAATCCCTTTTATTCCTTTATTAATTAACCCTTGATTCAACTCCATACTAAATTCTAATAAATTAACTAAACTTTTTGCTTGATCCACCTTCCCTAAAACCACCATATCAAGGAATCGCAAAATACCTAGTTTATCATACAAAGTCAAAAGATACTCAATCACATTCTTTTGGGTAATGTTATATTCTCGGAAAACACTTTCTTCTTTATAATTATCTCCAAAAAGCCATCTTACCAAATCTGGCTCATTCGGAACTTTTTTCTGAGAATAGTTAATTCTAAGGATTCCTTTTTGACTATCGTTAAAAGGTTCAATTATTTTGTTTACTTCTTTTTGTCGTTGCTTCAATACATCTTTTATATTCAATAGTATCCTCTTTAGACCAGATTTACTTTTAATACGGATAACATCTGTTGGTCTAGCTAAAGTTCTGTTTTCAAAAAGGACATTATACAAAAATTTATTTATTTCTTCACCACTAGCTGTTTTAACTAACTCATTAACTGAATACCGAGTGTCAAAAAATTTTTTGAGCATTTCCCTTTTATTGGGTACTGTTTCAAACCACAAATTATTATCCCGATATATGATTTTTGATATTTTCAAGTACTCTCTGAATGCAAATTCCTCAACAGCCATTTTTCTGAATGAATAATGGTAATTATATCTATCTGCACGATTTTGTCCAAAATAGCGAAGTATATCTTCATCCTTATTTTTTTTGAAAGGCATACGCATTTCAATAAGGTATTCATCTCCTTGGTAATCATAAAAGACCCATGTATTTCCATGTGCACATATAAAATCGAGCAATTCTTTAGATTCACAACGTTGGCTCAAAACATATTCTAGAATTTGTAAAACACTACTTTTTCCGGTTCCACGACCTCCTATTAAACAGTTAAAGGCATCTGAAAAAATTAAGCAAAAGTTTCCTTTACCATTTCTTCCACTTAAAAAACCATCATCGCAGTTTTCAATATATATTCCCTTAATAAATTGTCTAGCATGGTTTTCTTCTATAAAACTAATAGAAATATCATAATCATTAAGGGATTCTCTAACCATAGAAAAATTTCTTTTACTACCTTTAATCCAAAAATATTTTTTATCAATTGATTCGAGATCATGTGCATCATTATCAACAAGAAATTTGATCTCTGTCGAACGGTATTTCATCACGTTGGATTGAATATAACTACGCTTGATGTAATCTGATAACCCAATAAATTTTAGAACTTTATCTGAAAACAGCTTTTGCTTATATGCACCGCTTAAATAGCTCTCTTTGAATGTGTCCGAATTATCTAAATGCGCAATATAACCTATTCCTCCTATAGAATTAATAAATTTTAATACTTCCAAACTCGTTTTAAAAGAGCCTTCTACACGATTAAGTAAATTTTCGTTTAACCATTTATTTATCTCTAGCTTTGTTTCAGGACTACTATCAAAAATACCAACAACATGGTTTTTATCTGCACAAGATATTTCGATACCTAAGATCACTTCAGGATATACCTTTCTCTTCCTTATTTCGTATAAATTCTTGATTGCTTGTTCAAGTTTAGGAACTCCCTCAATTGTATGGTGATCCGTAACGACAACAATTTCGAAATTCTTCACAATCAATTCTTCCGCCAAAAGCAAGAAAGATAATACTTCTTTTCTACTATTAAATCTATCAAATACTCCTTTTGGTTCAAAGTACTCAATTTCTTCTAAATCAGGAAATACATTTCTTTCAACACAAATTTTATATATATCTTCATCCGAGGCGGTTTCATAACAACTATGATCCCAGTTATTCATTAGTTTATAGTCGTGTGACTCAGGAGTATGCACGTGAAAACATGTTTTGTAAAAAACACCAAACAATTTTTTGAAATTATTTATTTTATTATAAGCATTTTCTTCATCTCGCATTGGTTTTCCCATGATGCCATCTCCATTCAAGTCGGCTCTTTTGTACCCAAATATTTCTTAGTCCTTCTTTTCAAAATTTATAGGCATAATCCTAGCAAATAACATAATATGAACCCTCAAAGGTTAACCATCCGAACTCTGCGCCATAGACAATTCGCGTTTCTCGCGACCAATTTCATTTAACGTTCTGGCATTTCCCGAAGCGTCATTTTTAAATCAGATATTTTTAAGTTTCGGGAAATGTCTGTTATACGATGTATGTAAGCATTCATAATTACTCTAAACCGGAATATAGTATTTTTCGAAGTTCTTCGTCTCCCACCAATGTTTCAATTTCATCAGAATCAGTTAACGAGAAACCACATTCTTCACAATAAAATGAAGTTGGATAAGGCCAAGCATCTAGAACTATTCCTTCTCTGTGATCTATGTCAACATCGACATCTACTTCAATAATTCCTACAGAGTTACAAATCGGACAATCATAAGAATGACAACCTTCATCATATTTGCTTAAAGTAACAGGTGCACAAGGCAATTTTTTCCCCTCTGAGTAAATTCTTTTTTAAAAATGAAATCCTTTTATTTAATTCGAGTATTTCAGCCTCTTCATATGCCTCTTTATACCTAAGCATTTCTTTCCAAACATCCCTACCAAATAATTCGTAAGGGTCGTCTTTTAAACATTTTTCACATATAACTTCTGTTATTGCCGTTACATTGACTCTTACATTTCCTTCGACAGTTTCTAAATTAAATATTCCTGCTGAATGAGCTAGAAAGTTACGATGTTTTACTAGAGTTTTTACAACATGCTTTTCGAACTCTAATTCGGGAAACAATTTTGTTAATCTTTCGAATGCTATCTCTAAACTTACTGATCTTTTGTTTAACGTGTTTTTATCTAAATGAATATCAAGTACATCCTCGAAACTTACTTTTTCTAATATCATTAACGGATTGTAATTCATTAACACTTCTTTTATGAGTTTCTCTAATCCAATTACTAATAACAAACATCCAGATATTATAGAGAAATCATCCTTTTCGGGATCTATTAACTCGAATCCTTTGCAATATAAACCAACTGCGAATTGTTTATAATTTAAATTATTCGATTTATCTCGCATAAACTCTCTCCTATCTCACATATATTGTATAACGTTTCCGCATTCCCGACGCCGTCCAGCCCTAAGGCGATGGACAAACCTTAGAAAGCTCTTTTCTTAGGTTTGTCCGAGCCGGGTCATGCCTGACTTAGGCTGGGCGGTGTGCGCGGCATGCTTCAGCCTTGCCCTAAAAATTTACCCCGCTGAACTTGCTAATCCGCGCCTCGCGGGAAGGCAGTGTTCTCCGAAGCCACACGCCCCGTAACTCAGAGGGCGACAGGACGTCGCACCCTTAAACATCTCTGCTTGATTTATGTTGAAATAATGTAAAGAATGTAAGTTAATAATGCTTATTTGGCTAAGTTATTAAAAGAATAAATATACCGTATATCAGTAAGTTTCTTTCCCATAATTTCACAAATGCATTCATCTTTGTTGCATTGCAACTTATTCTTTTCGTAGAAATGTCTTGCTCGTTGATTTTCTTTAAGTACCCACAAGTAAACATTTTGATAGCCAGATTGTTTTAAATCTAATAAAGCACTTTCTAACAACTTTTTACCATATCCCTTGCCAAAATATTCGGGCAAAAGATAAATTGAAACAATTTCACCCCAATTTGGCAGCGATTTATCTCTGGACTTTCCATAAGCAACACAGCCAATTGAGTTGCAATTTTCGGAAATAAGCTGTACGGATAAAACATTATCTTTTATCCAAATTCCAAAAGCTGGTACCCAAAAATCTCCTTTAAGTTCGTCCAAGTAGGCTTGTGGAACAATTCCTTTATAGGCTGACTTCCAACTTAAAGCATGAATACGGCTAATATCTTTAACATCATCAAGCGTTGCTTTTCTTATCTCCATATTCGTTCCCCCATAATACATCTCATATGAATAAACTTGCTACATACTTTTCAACCAATGTGTACTAATAAAACCCTCCAAAGCTTTGCTCGAATAATCCGCGGCAGGACGCCGCATCATCGCGTGTGGTTTTGGAGAACGTCCGCGGGTTTGCGGCGTTGGCGAACCATAGATAGCTCTTATCTTGGGTTCGCCGATGTGGGTGAGGTCATCATTTCTAATTCCGCTTTTCATAGCCGAACCCCTTGCGCAAACCCTTGCTGTTAGCAGATCGTGCCGAGCCCACAGTTGAAGGTTGTCGATGGAGGGCAACCACTATTAAATTCATTTTTATTTATTTTTGTTAAACAGGAAATATTGTATCTTTGTATTGCGTTGGGTATCTAAGCAGAGTATAAGGTAATTAATATCTGAGTTTACATTACTTGGTAAATAAATTAGGTAAATATTGTTCGGTAAACCGATCAGCATTTTCAGAAACCGATTTTGTGCCATCAACATTTATTACAGGACATACAAGAGTTTCTGCCCACCGTTCGATTCTTGATAGAGAACGCGATGCTACGAAATCAACAAATTTCAAGTGCTGTTCGTACATATCACCGCCTTCAGAAACGCGCTCTCCATACTGTTTAATAGCTCGTTGTTTTATACGTTCAATACGGATTTCAAGCGGCGCTGACATAAATACAGCTAAGTCATACATCGACTAAATCTCCTTGCCAAAATCTCCGGTGACGGCAGAAATAATAAATGAACGATATCTTTTAATATCGGTAAGCATTAAATTCAAACAATCTTCGCGTGAACGCTCTACGGTGTATGGAATTTCTGATTTTATAAAGTGATAATCTTCAATATCCATATGTTTATAATTCAGAACACGCGCTAGTTCTTGACCAAGCGTAGATTTTCCGCTACCATTTGCTCCAAATATAATTATTCCTTTTGGCATTTTTACACCTACCATATATATAAATACCTCGTCATGGTTATTTAGTATTCATTCCAATCCAGCGGCTAGGATGGCCGCGGAGACACTATGCGCCATGTCTGCTAACGTCCCGCAGGTTTACGAAGTTCAAGGGCTTTACATAGCTCTTATGTTAGGCACTTGAATTTTGGGCGCAAACGATAGTGGAGCCGCAAACCTTGCTGTTATGCGATCGTTTTATCTGCTTATTTTATACCAACTATAGCCGCAAATTTACTGTTTTTGTGTATTATATCTGTTTTTTCAAACCCAACCTCATGCATTGTATTAATAATAAATGTTGTAGATTCAGGGGTATCTTCTTTTTCTATATAATTAAATACATGTTCTTGATATTTCTTGTCTTTAAGTCCTATTAAATAATTCTTATATCTTTCATTTTGAATTGACTCTACACTTTTAATCTCATGCTTTATTAAATCCCAAAACCAAAATGTTCCTCCTAATTTTAATGATTGAAAAATCTTATTTAATATATTAAACCATTCCTTTTTTGTCCGCAAATGATGTAATACTGCTGAAGCAATTACGAAATCAAAATGCATTTCTGTTAATTCTACATCTCTAATGTCATTCTGAAGCACTATTAGATTAGCCCCATTATATTCTTTTACTCTTGCTTTAGCCTTTTTTAACATTTGCTCACTTAAATCTATCAGCGTACAATTTAAATTTGGGAGCAACTGAAGGATCTTTAATGTAAAATTTCCTGCACCACATCCAATATCACACATTTCTACTGCATCTTGATGATGTAGTGCTATATTTTGTGAAATCATATCCAGTTCTATAAGTAATTTTACCAATTTTTGGTATAACGATTTTTCTATTTTTAATATTTAGAAGTTCAAAAATATCCTTTTTCATCATACAGTCGCGATATGACTGTTTATCGTGTTTCTTTTTAAATTTAGGGGCTTTAGATTTTTGTTTTGTTTTCTTACTTAAAGAATTAAACCAGTTCTTATATGCAGTATTTAAGTCATTAAGTGATTGACAAATTGCTTGCGAAACTATCTCTTTAAGCCACGGATTTTCTAATTTTATCGTTTTAATAATATCATTAGTTGTAATATTTAATTTTTCAGCATAAGCTTTTTGTTTTTGAAATAAAGTACAGTTATACATAAATCTACAGGCTCCAAAAGTCTGGTTTAACTTTTGCTCCTGTAGTTTAGTAGGGTATAACCTTATTTCAAACGCTCTGTTCATAAAATAAAAATCCTATCAGTAGGATCAGTACTAATAGGATATAGCTATTTCTAGCGTTAAAATCTTTATTTTCCTATATTAGAATCTGATCCATTCTAATAATCTATATATTATATATAACAATTAAGAATTAAATCTTGTATTTTTGGTTGACAAAATAAAAATATTTGCTATATTTTAAAGTAAGGAGATAAAGCGAACATTCATAAGCCA
>ENA-UOOK01006837-UOOK01006837.1-fermentation-metagenome-genome-assembly--contig:-NODE-6837-length-10678-cov-4.670997_pt1 | contig 10678 bp, 9 predicted proteins | sample MGYA00245777_ERZ724023 | MGnify/ENA primary metagenome ERZ724023 (study PRJEB28704, sample SAMN03018312) | fermentation metagenome | biome: anthropogenic terrestrial biome; feature: soil; material... | reverse complement strand
GCAAGGGCGGAAAAGGCCGCCGCGGGACTCGATAAAATCGGCAAGGTTTTGCAGGGCGAAGGGGAAAGCATTCCGGACACTCTCTCCCCGGATTTTTTTTCTTGGAGCTCTGCAAAATTTTGCCGGTTTTTTGTTTTTGCGCTTAAGTGGTATAATGGAGGCATAAGAAATAAGCAAATCATATTATGAACCTGATAGAAATCGCAAAGAGCCTCCAGGAAAACGAGCGCTTTACCTCCGGGCATCGCCTATGTCCGGGCTGCGGCGAATCGATAAATATCAAGCTGGTGCTTTCGGCCATCAAGGAGCCGGTCGTCGTCATCAATACCACCAGCTGCCTCGAAGTCGCGACGACGATATATCCCTATACTGCCTGGAAGACCCCGTGGATCCACAATGCTTTTGAGAATTCTTCGGCGACGGCGAGCGGCGTGATCGAAGCGTACCGCGCCATCCTCAAGAAGGCCGGTTGCTCCCCTAACCATATTTCACCGGCGGAGAGATCTTCAAACCCGGCGATCAACCGTAAAGTAGTGGTCTTTCCGCAGCCGGAAGGGCCGAGAAAGGAGAAACATTCTCCTGCTTTGATCTTGAGATTGACATTGTTCACCGCCGTAACCGCGCCAAAAGTTTTGGTTACAAACGTTTTACTGACATCCTTGAGAATAACATGGTCCATCTTATTTTCCCCTCCTTTCGCGCGTGACCAGCCGGAGCGCCATTTCTCCCATAATGATAATTAAGATGGCAATACCGGCAAGCGCAGAAGCCTGTACCATATTCCCTTCCTCTTTAATCGAGTAAATCGCTACTCCTAGCGTCCGCGTAAACGGGCCGTAAAGCAAAATGGAGGTGGTTAACTCTCTCATCGCCGGCAGAAAGATTAAAAAGAAACCGGCAATCATCCCCGGACGAATTAAGGGCAGAGTAATATCTTGCAATGACCCAAAGTGACTAGCGCCGCAAGACCGCGCGGCTTCTTCCAAGGAATTATGAACCTGTTCCAGTGAAGCGGAGGCTGATTTTAAAGAAAATGCCATATAGCGAGCGATGTAAGCAATGAGAATAATCCAAAGGGTATTATAGAGGTTTATTTTAAAGCTACCGCTCCACGTTAGGATCACACCAACCGCCAGGACGATTCCGGGAATCGAATACGGCAATAGTCCGAGTACTTCCAGAATTCCTTTCCCCTTAGGTTTGATCTTGACGATCACATAGGCGACCATTGTCCCGACAAACATCGTAATAATGGCTGCGGAAATTGATAACACCACGCTGTTCTTCATCGCATCGCGGGCCATTTTCGAGACTAAAAGGACATGATGATAGTTATTAAACGTCATATTCTCCAGTTTGAGCGGTAAACCATAGGCTTTTAAGAAACCGACGAGAAAGATGATTACGAGTGGTAAGAGCACAATAATGGCTAGAGAAAGCAAACAGACCACGACCATGGGAATTTTAAAGCGACGTAATTTGATTAACATTGGTCGCATACTTTTTCCCCGAATGATATCATAGCGACCGGCGCGCAAAATGCGACGCTGTAGCGCTAAGGCCAGCACCACCACTATGACCAAGAGCACAGAAAGCGAAGCTCCCTGTCTAATCCCTTCAAAACTTCCAGCCGACTTATAGATTAACTCGTAGATCTTTGTCGGTAAAGTAAAGATATTATTGGAAAATCCAAGAATGGCGGGCACCCCAAAGTGGGATAGTGTGGAAATCAGGATTAACATGGCGCCGGCCGCAATCGCCGGAACCACTAATGGGAAGGTAATCTTTCGGATGACCGTTAACTGACCGGCGCCGGCAATTCTCGCCGACTCCTCCAGCGTCGGGTCCATTCTCTCCAGTGCGCTGGAGACTTGAATGAAAACAAAAGGGAAATAGTAGCAGAGCTCAACAAAGACAATTCCCGCCACCGAATTAATATTAAATAAAGGTTGATTACCTCCGGTTAAAGTCATAAACATCTTGTTGATATATCCGGAACGCGGCGCCAGTAAAAGTCCCCACGCCATTGCCCCAATAAAAGGCGGAAACATATAAGGAACCGTAAACAGACTCTTCATTAACCCTTTTAATGGAATATCGCTCCGTGCAATTAACCAGGCAAAAAAGAGCCCCGTAATTGTCCCAAAAACTGTAACCAAGAAGGCAATCTTGATCGTATTCCACATCGCCATCAAATTGTCCGGATGCATCAGAATTTCCGTAAATAATCGCCAGTCAAAGGTCCCTTTGTAGAAGAAAACGTTATAAACGATCATCACCATGGGTAAAGCCACAGTAATAAAAAGGATAACTGCGGAGATGATCATCAGTATTTGTCCGATGTCAAGCTTAAAACCGTCCTTCTTTTCCAGGTCGCTTCTTTGCCTTACTACATTAGCTCTCAAGATGATACCTCCTCAATGTCTTCATAATAACGGTGATCTTTGAGCGTTAGGGCGCAGATTTCCCCTTCATTAAAAACACCGTTTTCTAAAGCGGAAAATGCGTCTTGTTGCACCCGAATCTCATATTTTCCAAGCTGGACACGGTATTCATAAATATTCCCTAGGAAAATTACTCTTTTCACCCGGCCTTTAAGATTACCCTCCCTGCTGAGCCGAATATTCATTGGACGACAGGCGGCAAAGAAAGTCTTCTGGTTAAGCTTACGTGGTAAGGGATAGGGAAACGGTATGCTTTCCGTCTCCTCCTGTACGTATAACTTATTTTCGACGAGTTCGACCGGGATAAAGTTTGAAAGCCCTAAAAAACGGTAGACATAACTATCAACCGGGTTTTTAAACAAGTCTTCCGGCTCACCCAACTGTCTAATTTTACCATGCGGATCCAACACGGCCATCCGGTTGGCAATTGACAACGCGACATCTTGATCATGGCTAACATAGATAATGGTGACACCGGTCTCTTCTTGTAACCGCTTGATCTCAAACCGCATTTCTTCTCGTAAATTGGCGTCCAAGTTGCATAAAGGTTCATCCAGTAAAATGAGATCGTTCGAGGCGACCAATGACCTGGCCAGTGCCACACGTTGTTGTTGCCCGCCGGAAAGCTGATAAGGTAAACGTTGGGCATAACCATCCATTCTTACTTGTGTTAAGGCTTCTTTGACTAGTTTCTTACTTTCTGCTTTGGGAACTTTGCGTTTCTTTAAAGGATAATAAACATTCTCCGCTACCGTCATATGCGGCCAGACCGCATAATCTTGAAATACCACGGCTACGTTGCGCTTTTCCGGGGTGATAAATACCCTCTTTTCTTTACTGCTGACCAGCTTACTTCCGATCCAAACCTCTCCACGTTGCGGTTTTTCAAAACCGGCAATTGCTCTCAACACTGTGGTTTTTCCGCACGGAGAAGGACCTAAAATCGTGAAACACTCTCCATCCCTCACCTGAAGGGAGAAGTCATCAATCACGGTTTTTTCACCATACGCCACTGTTATATTTTCTAATTTAATTTCAGCCATGAAAATACTCCTTCCCTGAATTGATAGCTCTCAGGAAGGGCATACGCCCTTCCTGAGACTGCCAATTGGAACCTACTTTTTCATTAATTCATCAAACCGCTTGAGCATTTCGTCTTTCTCCGCGACCAACCTCTCGTCATTAACAGGTAAGGCGTTCTTAATAATCGTTTCCAGATTTACATCTTCAACTTTAATTTCAAAACGAATGGGGGTGGTGTTGGCTTTCACCAAGATCTGTTGTCCTTCGAGTGAGAGAATATAGTCATATAATATTTTAGCCGCTTCCAGATTTTTAGTGTTTTTGACGATGGCGATCGGACTGGATACCAGCGACATCCCACTGGCAGGATAGACAAAGCCGACCGGAGATCCTTGCCTGATCAGATCTTTAGCAATGTAATCCACCCCGATACAAACATCATATTCACCGGCGCCGACTTTATTTGGAGCATCGCTGGAGCCTTGAACCAGTTTAATACCATTAGCTTTTAATCTCTCCAAATACTTCCAGCCATACTTTTCGCTTTGTACCAACGCTGCTACTGTGTATAAGGTCGTTCCGGAAAAAATCGGATCCGTCATCGTTAATAGCCCTTTAAATCTTGGCTTTAGGAGGTCATCCCAATCTTTGGGAATGTCGTTTCCTTTTACATTAATGGTATTGTAAACAATTCCCAAACCAACCAGTCGTGCCGCACAGTAGCAATTATCCGGGTCTTTCATCGCAGCCGGAATGGTCTTAGCTTCCGGAGAAGCATAAGGCAACAGTAGCCCTTGCTTCTTAAATTCCACATAGTTAGTTGGTTCGCCCACCCAGATTAGGTCAGCGCTGATCCCGCCGGCTTGTTGCTCGGTGGAAATCTTTGTCATTACCTTACCTGTTCCGGCAGTATAGAAATCAAAAACAATATTTGGATATTTCTTGGAGAAACCTTCCTTCAATGCTGATAGTTGCGAGTCTTTCATGGAAGAATAAATCATCACATTCATTTTCGGCGCCGCCTGAAGAACTACCGATGCCGTTAGGATCGCAAGCAAACAGAGGATTAGTAATATTTTTTTCATTTTTACCATCCTTCCCACATTTAATAATTTTCTGATATTTCCGGTGAAAACCTACCCGCTAATCACCTCCTCTCCGCTAAATTTAGAAGAATTGATCGATTCTTAGTAATAGGTAATTGTCTTCCTAGAAAATAGTCTGTCATTCTCCCGGCTTTAATTCCTGTAATTTAGTCCAGAGGCGCCGCTCCGAATGACCAGCTTCTGCGGCCTCTGGGGCTTGTCGCTCACCTGGCTTCGAATTTTCATCACTTCATGTGCGCGGGCGGTAGCCAGCGTGAGCGACTACCTAGTTAATAATCCTTATTTCCCTTCATAATCGCTTCAAACTGCGCCAGCATCATCGCTTGTTCCAAGACTAGACGCTCATTATTCACCGGCAGGGACCGATTAACCGCTTCTTTAATAGTAATCGCCCCTTCAAGCTTAACCTCGGGTCGCACGGGAATAACATTTTCTTTCATTAAAATCAACTGTCCTTCGATGGAAAGAATATAATCATATAGTTTTTTTGCTTCTTCCATATTAGAGGCGCCTCTAAAGATGGCGATTGGACTTGGGATCGTAGAAATACAGCTGCGTGGGTAGATAAATTCCACCGGTCCGCCGTTATCCTTGATCGTTTTGGCAATATAATCAACGCCAATGCAAAGATCATAAATGCCGGAGCTAACTTTTTCTACGACGGTAACCGCGTTATTTTCCAGGTGAATCCCATTTTCTTTCAAAGCTCGGAAAAACTTTAAGCCATACTTTGGGCTTTGATATAAACCGGCAACCGTATACAAGGCTGTCCCGGAAAAATAGGGGTCGGTCATCGCGATTAACCCTTTGTGCCTGGGTTGCAGTAGATCTTTCCAATCAGTCGGAATCTCTTCCGCCTGTATCGTCTGCGAATTATAAACAAGACCCACCGTTACCATGCGGGCGCCGCAGTAGTAATTATCCCGGTCAATTAAAACTTTGGGGATCTTCTTTGCCTCCGGGGAATGGTAGGGAGTTAATAGTCCTTTTTCCTTTAATATATAATAACAAGAAGGTTCACCCAGCCATAGAAGATCAGCCTTGATCCGTCCGGTGCTTTCCTCGGTGCGTAACATTTGCATAATCATGCCGGAACCTGCAATCTCATACTTCATCTCAATTTCCGGGTATTTCTTCATAAAACCGATTTTCAGAGCCGACATTTGAGCTTCTTTCATAGAAGTGTAAATCATTACTTCCTTCTTCTCCGCTCGGCAGATATTTATAAACGTAATTAAACTTAAGTACCAAATAAACAAGCACAGTAATAATCTCCACTTTTTACTTAGCATATTCTTTCCTCCCCCAAAACCTAAACTGAAGAACTAAATTTACACTTCCTTTTAAAACACTTTAAAACACTAATCTGGGTTACGGTTCATTTACAATATAGGAGAATCCACTACCTTTGTCACGAGTACAAAAGTACTAACTTAGAACTTTAACGTAATTTAGTACTGCGGTACTTATCAATAATTGTTTCTTAGAAGGGCTTTTTGCGTTGTCCCTTGATTTAATTGTCCCAATACAATATACAGATAGCCTAATACAAGTCAAACACTATATATTGTATTGGGCTTCTTTTTAATAGTAACAACGCAAAAAGCTTTAGAAATGAAAAAGATACAAAAACTCATACCCTTCGGTATGAATTTTTTTCCACACCCTTTTAATAGTCGCAAAAAGAAAGATTTAATGTTCTGTCCGCTAAAGCTAAAAGTCCTTATCTGAACTGGTTGAAGTCTCTGTTTCATTAATCAAGCCCGCTTTCAGCGCTAGGATTGATACTGTAACGCGGTCATTAACCCCCAGTTTGCTGTAAATATTGCTTACATAGTTTTTTACGGTCTGTTCTGCTACGAAAAGTTCGTCGGCAATTTGTTTATTACTATAACCCAAAGCCATCAATTTAAGCACTTCAAGTTCTCTACTGCTCATCTTTTTCAACCGGAGGAGGCTTTCTTTTTCTTCGATTTTAAATCCTCCCACCGATTGTGGCCCGAATGAAAGCACTACGCTCTCCTTAGAAGCTTGATCAGTCGTTTTCGAACGAACTATGATCATAATTAAAGCGGTAATTCCTACTAAACTAAGAATTAAGCTAAAAACAAAAGTATTGCGGGACCGTTCGGAGAACAGCTCCGTGTCTCTAACAACCGAGGAACCTTTCAATCGACGGGATGCTTTAAAAATAATCAAATCGCTCTTAATTTTTTGGTTTCGTTCGCGTAATTCATTCATCACTTCCCATTGAAAGCCTTCTTCATCTAACTCGTCAAAAATGCGCAGCAGTTTAACCACTTGATTACTAAGATTGGCAATAAACGGTTCCCCCGGGTATGTCTCAATTAGTATAGCTAGATTACTAATCATTTCACTACTTAAATATTTGATCTTAACTGTATCGCTTTGCTCATTTAATCCCAGAGCATAAACTGTTTCAAGTTCACGTAGTTGTTCCTCTAAGAGATTCAACTCGATCGAACCCTTAGTTGTAACTTGGTAAACTTCTTCCGAACGGTGGGTCAGGTCCTTGATATACTTTAGGCTTAGACCGCCTTCAATCAGGAGGAGAAATATAATAACAATGATCGACATCAACACCCTGGCTTTTTGTTTCTTAAAAAAAGCTAAAAGCGTCAGGATTTTCACCTTACTTTCCCTCCCTTTCCGTCGATGTAAAAAAAACAATATTTTTTACCTTATTGTAATAATACCATAACCATTTGTTAAATCCAACTTATTCCAAGATTAAAGCTAATTGCGTTATTACCTTAATTTGAGGTCACGCCAATCCTGATTCTGTGGCTTCCTTACCACCAAGGAAAATCATGAAAGCTTGCGATAGTGTTTTTCTTGGCAAATAACAAGCCACAGATTCAGGAGAAATATATAGTGTGTCACTTACAGAAAGGCTATCAATATATTGTGGTGGGATAGTTGAATATGGAGATAACGCAAATAGCCCGATTATAGATCGTGTCAACGAAAGTTACTGAAAGTGGCAAAGAAAAACACAGAAAACTGGGAATCCCCACCGTCGTGGACAGGCTTATCCAACAGGCCATCTGTCAAGTCCTAACCCCAATCTTTAAAAAGCAGTTTTCAAGTTATATTATTGATTCTCTAAAGGAAATCCATTTAATGACAAATAATAAAGTAAAAGTTGAAGTATCCCCTGTAAGTGATTTAAAAAAGGCGAACCCTTGGTCAGAAAATGAACCGGATTCTTCCGCGCCAATTCCGGTTACTCTTATTCTTTAAATCCTTCTGATGCAGGGGGTTTTCATGATAAAACCGCATAAACTCTTCGCCGATCTCGCGCAAACTAACTGTCGGTTTAATCCCGCCCTCTACGGTTAAAAGTGCCCGTAAGGTCGGGAGTTTATATGCTTTAGTAAAAGCGATCTTTTCAGTCTCTCGCAAGAAGGCCTCAGCCGATGTCTCCAACCAACCGTTTTCTTCTTCCGTCAGCGCATCGACGGAATGCAAAAACCGTAACCAGCCCTCTTTGAGAAACTCCCGGAAAGGCAAGTCGGTTCCGGTATACATCTCGATTCTGGTCGGACGGCGCCCCAGTTCGTCCCAAAGCCGGAAAAATTCGTCCCGCATCCGCTTGGCCAATGGATCCCACGCCGCCATCTGCTGAAAAAGATCCAAGACCTGAAAATCAAAGTGCACCTGGCAACCTTCCGGGTATTCCAACTCCGATAACCGCCGCTCCAACGTTTCATACTTTTCCGGTCTCTCACCGGACAAAAGCGCCGGGATCCGGTACGCTCGTTTATAGTTACCGATAAAGTCCAAAACCACCAGGTGAGTTTTGTCTTGAGCCTTGCGTAACCCTCTCCCCAGTTGTTGCAGGAAAACAGTTAATGACTCGGTCAGCCGCAGAAACATTACTGTATCTAGTGTGGGTATATCGACGCCTTCATTAAAGATATCAACGGCAAAGATCACTTTTACTTCGCCTTTTTCCAAGGCGGCCACTGCTTCCCGCCGGTCACCGGCATATCCGGAAGGGGAATCCCCACTATGAACAGCCAGCGCCTCAACGCCGTGCTCTGAAAAGTATTTCGCCATAAACTCGGCATGACGAATGTTGACACAAAACCCAAGTCAGCAGAAGAATACTTAGTTGTTTCTACCAAGCATTGAAGGGAGTCTGGTCAATAAGCATGAATTGAAAAATATCCTGCTCGGAAAATACCCGCTAAATTGTGATGGGTATAATATTTTTAGCTTTTTTGGTGGTACACTTTTCGATTAGCAGGGTGGTACACTTTTCACTTGACAAAAGCAATCTCCAGGCGTAAGCATACTGAATTTCTTTTTCACTGCAAAAAAATACTCTCCAATCAACTCTTTAGTTATTATACGATCTGAATGTTCATCCACTGATAACCCTTTAAAGCAAATACTCCACCATCTCCTCAAGCGGTTTCCTGGTCGCTCCTCATTTGGGCAGATACACAATAAAGCGACTACCGCAGCCAACGTTACTTTCCACCGTAATCGTCCCCTCATGTAAAGCGACCACCTTGGCTACAATGGCCAGCCCCACACCGTTACCCGCTGTGGCATTGGCGGTCTCCCCTTGATAAAACTTGTTGAAGATCTGCTTCTGTGTTTCCTCATCCATGCCGCAGCCCGTATCGCTGATAGTAATGGCTAGTTTTTTACCCAAGTCAAAGACGGACACGCCCAGTTTACCCCCAACCGGCGAAAATTTGATGGCGTTATCCAAGAGATTGATCCAAACTTCTCCAAGTAAGTCTTTACTTCCGCAATAATTGCAATCCGGCAACTCAATGGCCAACTCCAGCTGCTTTTCTTCCCATTTGGGCGCCAGCAGCAAAATGGCGGAGCGGATCTGTTCCGAGAGGTCGTACACTTTTTTATCCGCGAGAATAGTCTGATTCTCTACTTTGGAAAGGCTCAGCACATTAGTGGCCAGCGTCGCCAACCGGCTCGATTCAACGGCGATGATGTCGAGGTATTCCTTTCGTTCCTCTGCGGAAAGATCCGCCGTACCGAGAAGCGTGGCAAAGCCTTGAATCGAAACGATCGGCGTTTTGAAGGCATGGGAAAAATTGTTTACAAAATCCGCCCGCAGCATTTCCGTCTTGCCAAGTTCGGTCGCTGCCTTGTTATAACTGTCCGCGATGTCGATCAAAATCGGGAAATTATTAAAATCCAACCGCAAACTAAAATCGCCACGGCCAAGGGCTTTAATCGCCTCAATGATTTGGTTAATGGGGCGCAAAGGGGCTTTACCGACGAGCAAAGCCAATACGCTACCGATGACCGTCGAAAGACCAAGCATCCAGAGGATGATCGTTCCGATATTGGGCGGCGCCAGTTCGTTTAAGACTCCCGCCCGAAACAGAATCAGAATGATCAAACCGGTAATGATCATGGAAAGAAGGATCACGGAAAAGACAACTCCGGTAAAGAGCATGGATAATATCCTTTGTTGTTTTTTGGTGGTGATCATCCTTTTTTCACCGCCTTGTAGCCGAGCCCACGCACCGTAACCAACTCAAATTCCGGAAAATGCTCAAAGCGGCGGCGTAGCCGATTGATATGAACATTGACGGTAGTGTCAGAAGATTCGGATTCCATACCCCAAATCTCATCCATAAGCTGTAGCCGGGTAAAAATCTGGTTCGGGTAGGATAATAACTTGAATAAAAGATAAAATTCTTTTTTCGGCAGAACGTAACTTTCTGTACCGCGGGTAACCGTTAAGGTATCGTAATCCAGCACCACCTCACCGATGGAAAGGCGGTGTTCATTGGCGATCCGGGCTCGCCGGAGCAGCGCCTTGATCCGCCAGATCATTTCCTTAATATCGAGCGGTTTGGTCATATAGTCATCGGTACCGGCCAAAAAGCCCCGGTGTTTATCCTCCGGTAATTGTTTGGCGCTCACCATTAGAATCGGTAATTTCTGATTGCAGCTGCGCAGATGTTTCGTTAGTGTATATCCGTCCATCTTCGGCATCATGATATCGAGGATGATTAGATCAATCTGTTGCTTGTCCATGATCTGTAAAGCATCCTCCCCATCAACAGCCAAAAAAGGCGTAAAGCCTTCTTTTTT
>ENA-UOOK01006836-UOOK01006836.1-fermentation-metagenome-genome-assembly--contig:-NODE-6836-length-10679-cov-13.280779_pt1 | contig 10679 bp, 9 predicted proteins | sample MGYA00245777_ERZ724023 | MGnify/ENA primary metagenome ERZ724023 (study PRJEB28704, sample SAMN03018312) | fermentation metagenome | biome: anthropogenic terrestrial biome; feature: soil; material... | reverse complement strand
CGGACCGTTTGATTGGCTGCGATATATGGAAATATCTGGATTATAGAAGTTGTATGGTTTTATTATACGGGAAGGGACGGAAAGGTTCAACCGGCAGAAGTACAGAAAAAAAGCCCGAATCGCTGTGCAGAATATCTCTTGATTTATTTAGCTTAATGATCTAAAATAGAGTGTTATTTAAGTATAATTTTCATACGATATGATGATTTCCCCTTTCTGTGGAAACAGGGGCCCGGCCAGAAAAGCGCGGAAAATCCGGGGCGGTCATTCTGAAAAGAACGGCCGCCCCGGATTTGGATTCCGCCCGCAGGGCAATGAAGGGAAGGCCCGGCAGTCAGTATCGGGCTTCAAACTTTTATTTTCTTCTGAGCAGCACGTCCGCTTCGTATTTTTTCACGGAATCGTACCACCGGTTTCTCACCGGAACATGGTTGACCGCGCAGAAATAGTCCCAGACGTCCGCAAACGGGAAGGTCTTCAGCTCCTCGTTTGCAGCCATCACCGCCGTATAGTCGCCGGCGTCCTGCTTTTTCCGGAGGGCCTCGTGAGGCATGAGCAGCGCAAACAGAAGGGCCTTCTGCATGTTCCGCGCGCCGATGACCCAGGCGGCGATGCGGTTGATGCTGGCGTCGAAGAAGTCGAGGCCGAGCAGGACCCGGTCGAGCGCGTCGCAGCTGACAATCTGCCTGGCAATCTCCAGAAGGTCGTCGTTCAGCAGCGCGACATGGTCGCTGTCCCAGTTGACCGAATGCGTGATGTGCAGCGCCAGCTTGTCGTAAAACAGCAGCATCGCCGAAACCTTGTCGGCAACGCTCTCGTTCGGATGGAAATGGCCGATGTCCAGCAGGCACATCAGGTTGTTTTTCGCCGCGTAGTTCAGGTAAAACTCATGGGAGCCGACGGTGCAGGATTCCAGACCGATGCCGAAGAACTTGGACTCCACACTGTCGAGCAGGTAGCGCCGGTCCGCTTTGCGGGCGTAGATTTCGTCGAGGGATTCTTTCAGGCGGCGGCGCGGGCCGAGGCGGTCGGCCGGCGTGTTTTTGAAGCCGTCCGGAATCCAGAGGTTGCACAGGCAGGGCTGGCCAAGCTCTTTGCCCATATACTCGGCGATGGTGCGGCAGCATTTGCAGTGCTGAATCCAGAAATCCCGGATTTTTTTATCGGGATGGGAGAGCGTGAGGCCGCTGTCCGCCAGGGGGTGGGAGAACACCGTGGGGTTGAAGTCGAGGCCGAGGCCGCGCTGCTTCGCATATTCCACCCATTTTTCAAAGTGACGCGGCTGCAGCTCGTTGCGCGCCACTTTTTCCCCGCCGGTGATGGCGTAAATCGCGTGCAGGTTGATTTTGTGCCTGCCGGGAATCAGGCTCAGGGCCTCGTCCAGGTCCTGCATCAGTTCTTCCGGCGTGCGCGCCTTGCCCGGGTAGTTCCCCGTGGTCAAAATTCCGCCGGAAGCGCCGCCGAAATTTTCAAATCCGGTGAGATCGTCCCCCTGCCAGCACTGGATGGAAATTTTCACGCCGTTCAGTCTGCGGACGGCCGCGTCCGTGTCGACTCCGATATCCGCATAGATTTTTTTTGCCTGTTCGTATCTTTCCGTCAACATTCTGAAACACTTCCAAACTGTTTAATTTGAATGGATTTTGCAACGGCGCCCCGCGCGTCGTCCAGGTCTCGGAATTCCCCCGCTTTCAACATCTGCGCCATCAGGTTCCCCATGGCGGTCGCCTCGACCGGACCCGCGAGAACGGTTTTCCCGGTGGTCTTCGCCGTCAGCTCGTTGATGTACTCGTCTTTGCATCCGCCGCCCACCACCCGGACGACCGGGTAGCGCTTTCCCGTCACCCGCTCGATTTCTCCGGCGGTGGCGGCATAGCTTTCCGCCAGGCTGTGGTAAATGCAGGAGAAAAGCTCCCCCGTCGTGCCGGGAACTTTCTGCCCGCTGCCGCGGCAGAACGCCCGAATCGCCTCCGTCATGCTGGCGGGCGCGAGAAACGCGCCGTCGTTCACGTCGATGCGCGAGGGAAAGGAATCGCACCGCTTGGCAAGGTCGCAGAGCTCGTCGAACGTATAGCGCCGGTCCAGCTCTTTGCGGGCGGACTGGATGATCCACAGCCCCATGATGTTTTTGAGGAAGCGGTACCGGTACCGGTAGCCGCCCTCATTGGTAAAATTGCAGGCGCGGCTTTGCTCGCTGCAGTCCGGTCCGCCGCGCTCCACCCCCATCAGCGACCATGTGCCGGAGCTTAAAAAGATGCAGTCCTCGCCTTTTTGCGCCGGCACGGCCATCACCGCGGAGCCGGTGTCGTGGGTCGCGGGAAGCACGACCTCGCAGTCGAAGCCCGCCCGCCGCGCAATCTCAGGCCGCAGGTGGCCGACCGGGGTCCCCGGCGGCTCAATTTTTCCGAAAATTCCGGTCGGGAGTCCCAGCCGGCGGATCAGCTCGAAATCCCAGGTCTTCGTGCGGGCGTTTACAAGCTGGGTTGTCGTGGAATTGGTGTATTCGTTTTTCAGGACCCCCGTCAGGAGAAAATTGAAATACTCGGGAATCATCAGAAAATGTCTCGCCCGCTTCAGGTCCTCCGGGTGGGACAGGAGAATGGAAACCAACTGGTAAAGAGTGTTAAAGCTCTGTTTCTGGATGCCCGTTCTGGCGTACAGCTCCCCGGCGGAAATCCGTTTTTCCACCTCGCGGTCGACGCCGGCCGTCCGGGAATCGCGGTAGGCGACCGCATCGCCGATCCGGTTCAGGTTTTCGTCCAGAAGGACAAAATCCACGCCCCATGTGTCGATTCCCATGCTGGCCGGGATTTTTCCGGTTTCGGCGCAGCGGGCCATGCCGCGGACAATTTCTTGAAAAAGGCGGTCGGTGTCCCAGCAAAGGCGGCCGTTCTGGGGGGATGCCCCGTTCTCAAACCGGTAGATTTCTTCCCAGAAGATTCTGCCGTTTCGGGCGCATCCGAGGATGTGTCTGCCGCTCGATGCCCCAATATCAACCGACAGATAATATTTCACTTTGTTTTTCAACTCCTTCTTCTGCTTTTCTGCAAAGCAATCTGTTCAGACGTTCCGGTTTCATCATATAAAAAAAGGCTGAAAAAAATAAGGACGCAGCTTGAAAAAAGCTGTATCCTTATTTGACATCAGATCTTTTGCTTTTTTCGATATTCCCGTGGGCTTGTGCCGTACATTTTCAGAAAGATTCGATAAAAATAGCTGGAGTTGTCATAGCCGACGGCATTGATAATGTCGTAGACCGGCAGGCGCGTTTTCATCAGAAGCTGGGTCGCCTTTTGCAGGCGTTTCTGCTGCAGAAGCTCCTTGAAGGTATGGCCCGTCGAATTCTTCAGCAGCCTGCTCAGCTTGAAAATCGACTGGTGCAGCGAGTCCGCCAGCTCCGAAAAGTTGGCGCTCTGGTAATGGTCCTCAATATATTTCAATATTGTGAAAACCAGCTTGTTTTCGTAGCGGTCCAGGCTGCCGTTGTCGATTCGGTCCGCGTGCTTGAGCAGATGCATGAACAAAAGGCCCATGGTGTATTCGCAGATTTCAGGCGTTCCGTCCCCGGAATAGAGAATCGTCCAGATCAGATTTTCCACAAGGTTCTGGACCGGGGTCACGTTCGCGACGTTGAAGTACAGGTACTGCCCTTCGTTCTCCTCCTGGCAGAGCGTGCTGACAAGGAACTGGCCGATCACGCTGTCCTGCTCGATCATCTGGTAGGCGACGTTGAAAAACTGCGGCAGAATGATGAAATTGACGCCGATATCCTCCACGGAAGCCGGCAGAATCTCGTGATAGGTATGCTGATTCAGGAAAAGCAGGTCGCCCGCTTTGACGTCCACCCGGGTCGTGGAATTGATGATGTGTGTGGTTTTGCCGGAGCCCATGTACATGATTTCCACGTAATTATGGCGGTGTTTCGGAAAATGGACGAACCGCGTATGCGGGCGGATATCGATCAGCTCGTTTTTCCGGAGAAGTTTTCTGCAGTCGATGGTAAAGTCGCTTGTTTCCGTATACAGCTTTTTGTCCACGCCGCCCCGGGATTCCAGAATCTTTTTTTCCTCATCCGTTATCTCAGCCAGCCGACGCAGCAGTTCAGCGTTCATAGTCGTCCTCCGTTCTTTTCCGGCAAACCGCCGCAGGGCGCTTCCGGAGCACCTGGAAAAAGGCGGGCGGAACCGGTTGCTCCGCAATCAGATTCCGCCCTTTGGTCATTTCGTTCTTTTTCCGAAAAGGCTGACCATCAATAGACGGATTTCCACTGGCCGATGTTTTCCTTGTCGAACTTGAACGGATCGCCGAGCAGGATTTCAGTTCCGCCGTCCGCCGCGGTGGTCACTTTCTTGCTGCCCATGTCGCCCGCTTCAAAGGTTTCGCCCATCTCGCCCTTAATCTTCCCCTGCACGAGGGCGTCCAGCGTATAGGCCGTCAGCTTGCCGACGTCGATGGGGTTCCACAGGTACATGTACGGGCACACGCCTTTTTCGATGTAGGTGGCCATCTCGGAGGGAAGCCCGAGGCCGGTAATCTTGATTTTTTCCGCATAGCCCTGGTCCACCAGGACTTTGGAAGCCGCCGCAAGGCCGACCGTCGTCGGAGAAACGACGCATTTCAGGTTCGGGTAGGATTTCAGCAGGCCTTCCATCTCGGTGGTGGACTTATCCCTCAGGTCGTCGCCGTAGGCGATTTTGTCCAGCTTCAGGTTGGCGTATTTGCTGTTTTTCAGGACTTCTTTCATCTGGGCAATCCAGGCGTTCTGGTTCGTGGCCTGGCTGGTTGCGGAAAGAATTGCGAACTCGCCCTTGCCGCCTGTCATGTCATAGGCGGCTTCCACAAGCGCCTTGCCGATGGCCACGGGGTCGGCCTGGTTTACATGGACGTCTCTGCTCTGAGCGTTGACGCTGGAGTCGCACGAAACGACCTTGATTCCCTTTTCCTTCGCTTTGGAAAGAATGGGCTGCAGGGCGTCCGGGTCGTTCGCCGCCACGGCGATGCCGTCTACTTTCTGCGCGACGACCTCGTTGATCATCGAAATCTGCGCCTCGGCGGTCGGCTGCTCCGGCTCTTTGACCACAACGGTGTGGCCCAGCTTGGAAGCGACGTCCTTAAACCCGTCGATCATCCGCTCCATATACGGGTTGCCGGTGCTCTTAACCACAAACGCCAGCTTCTTTCCGCCGGAACTCCCCGTGCTTGCGGCACTGCCGGAGGCCGCGGAGCTCTCCTGCCCGGAGCCGGCCTCCCCTCCCGTCTGCTGGGCGTTTCCGCCGCCGGAACTGCAGGCTGAAAGCAGGGATGCCGCCAACAGCGTGCAGGCGCAGATGCTTGCCAATAACTGCCTTTTCATTTTGTACTCTCCCTTTCTTCATGATTATAATCATAAAATCAAACTGATTTTATGTCACTGGGATTTCTTTTCCGGGGACTCCTTTTCCTCCGGAAGCTTCATCTTCGGCTTGACGTTGGAGGCGAGGACGGAAGCGATCAGCAGCACGCCGATGATAATCAGAATCAGCTCTGACGACGCGTTAATCAGCCCGAGGCCGTAGCGCAGGAAGCCGATGATGAAGGCCGCCAGGATGGCCCCGATCATGTTGCCCTTGCCGCCGAAGGTGCTGAACCCGCCCAGCGCCGCCATCGCGATGACTTCCAGCTCATATCCGTTGGCGACGTTCGGGCGCGTGCTGCCCATCTTGGAGGTGAGAAACAGCGCGCACACCCCCGCCATGAAGCCGAGCATGGTATAGACGAGGATTTTGTTCCTCGCGGTCTTGATTCCGGAATACCGGCACGCCTTCAGGTTGTTGCCCATGCCGTAAAGTTGCCTGCCGAACGACGTCTTATGCAGCAGGATGAGAAAGAACACGGCAAAAACGGCAAACGCAATCAGGATAAACGGGACTCCGCCCACATACCCCCAGCCCAGATAACTGAACCAGGAAGGGAAGTTCCCCACCGACTGGTCCTTTAAGATAATCAACGCCAGCCCGCGGTAAATGGTCATGGTCGCCAGCGTGATAATCATCGAGGGGAGCTGCTGCTCGTCGTATTTTGCCAGAATCAGGCCGTTGATCATTCCGCAGCCCGTGCCGACCGCCAGGCAGACCACCATGGCCAGCCCCATCGGCATCCCCGCCCGGTAGCTCACCCCCATCAGCACAGAGGCGAGGGCCACCGTGGAGCCGACCGAAATGTCGATCATCCCCAGCAGCAGCACCAGGGCCATCGGCATCACCATGAACGCCTTGTCGAGAAAGCTCATCGGGGCGTCCATGAACGTTTCCGGCTGCCAGTAATAAGAAGAGATGCTGGAATTAAAAATATTGACCAGAACGAACAGGAAGACCAGCATCCATTCCCACCGAAGGAAGAATTTTCCGGCGTTGAATTTTCTGCCGCTGCCGCCGCGCACCGTATTTTCCAAGTTCATTCAGATTTTCCTCCTTCTCAGGGTGGCCCGTTCCGAATGGCGCTTCACCGCAAAATTCATCAGCACGGCAATCAGAATGATGGCGCCCTCGATGAAATTCTGCCAGAAGGTCGAAACATGGATAATCGGCAGGGCGTTGTTCAGAATTCCGATAAACACGGCGCCCAAAATCAGGCCGGAGATTTTTCCGCTGCCGCCCGTGATGCCCACGCCGCCCAGCACGCACGCCGCAATGGCGGACATCTCCTCGCCGGTGGCGGTATCCCCCTGGGCGGACGCGTATTTGCTGACCCACAGGACCCCGCACAGGCCGGCCAGCGTCCCCATGATGATGTAGACCAGCCAGCTGATTTTCGCCGTGTTAATGCCGGTGATGCGGGCGGAAAGCTGATTGGAGCCGACCGCGTAGATCTTTCTTCCCGTCCTGCTGTAGCTGAAGAAATAATAGGCGACGGCAAAAACCACAATCGCAATCAGAATATAAACATGCACGTCGGCAACCTTTGCGGTTCCAATCGCCTTGAAGCTCTCCGGCATCTGGTAGGCGCTGACCCATCTTCCGCCGCTGATTACATAGGTCAGGCCCCGGAAAATATCCATCATTCCGAGCGTCGCGATGAACGGCGGAACCGCACACTTCGCCACCAGAAAGCCGTTCACGGCCCCGCACAGAAAACCGACCGCGCAGCCGATCAAGATGCAGACGAGCGGGTGCAGCGTCTGCACTTTCGAGACGCATAGGGCCGTCGTCATGCCGGACAGCGCGATTGTCGACCCGATGGAAAGGTCGATCGCCCCGGTCAGGATCACGGACATCATCCCGACGGACAGGATGCAGAGAATCGCGTCGTCCGTCAGCAGGTCCAAGAGGTTGGAAGCCGTCAGGAACTGGCTGTTGCGGAACTGAATCGCAATGCAGATAATCACGATAAAGGCTACCAGACCAAGCTGGCGGTAGGACTGAATTTTCAGTGTCTTTTTTGGAGAAGTCGTATCCAAAATTACCTCACCTTCCCGTTTGAAACTCACTCAGGAGAACATGGACGCTTTCAGGATGGTTTCCTGGTCCGCCTGTTTGGTCTTCAGCGTCGCCGTGACGCGCCCTTCTTTCATCACGACGATCGAGTCGCTCATCCCCAGGACCTCCGGCATCTCGGAAGAAATCATAATCACGCCGTAGCCGCGCTCCGCCAGGCTGCACATGATGTCGTAAATCGCCGTCTTGGCACCGATATCCACCCCTTTGGTCGGCTCGTCGAGGATGATGACCTTCAGGTCGGTGTTCAGCAGCTTGGCGACGACCACTTTCTGCTGGTTGCCGCCGGAAAGCGAGGAAGCCAGGTCGGAAACGTCCGTCATCTTGACCGAAAGCTTCTCGCACAGCTCCTGCGCGTCCTTCTTTTCTTCCGGGATATGGTAGAATCCTTTTTTGACGTATTTGTCGAGGTTGATCAGGGAAATGTTCTTGGAAAGCTCCCAGTTGAGGACCAGCCCCTGCTGCTGCCGGTCCTCCGGCAGCAGGCCGATTCCGGCGCCGATTGCATCCCACGGGTTTTCGATTCGCAGTTCCTTTCCCTCCAGGTAAACTTTTCCGGAATCGGGGTGCCGGATGCCGTAGACAGACTCGCAGACCTCGCTTCTGCCGGCCCCGACCAGCCCCGTCAGCGCCAGAATCTCGCCGCGGTGCACACAGAACGACACGTCTGCAAAATACCCGGCTAAAGACAGGTTCTCCACCCGCAGAACCTCTTTGCCGATGGGGACTTCGCGCTTCGGGAAAAGCTGGTCGATTTTGCGCCCGACCATCGCCTCAATCAGCTTCTGTTTGGAGAGGCCCGCCATATCCCACGTGCCTATGTACTGCCCGTCCCGGAAAACCGTCACCCGGTCCGCCAGGCGGTAGATGTCCTCAATCCGGTGGGAAATAAAAATCACGGAAACGCCCTGTTCCTTGAGCTTTAAGGTGGTCTTGTAAAGCTCTTCGCATTCCCGGTTGCTCAGCGAAGCGGTGGGTTCGTCCATAATCAGGATTTTGGCGTCCATGGAAAGTGCCTTCGCGATTTCGACAAGCTGCTTCTGCGCAACCGAAAGGTCGCTCATCTGGGTCTTCGCGTCGAAACTCGCATCGAGCCGGTCCAGCAGCGCCTGCGCCTTCGCGTTCATCGACTTCCACTGGATTTTCTTCATCCGCGGGCTGACGTCCTCGTGCCCCAGAAAGATATTCTCCGTCACGCTCAGATCTGGGTAATCGGTGCTGTGCTGGTAAATGGCCGCGATGCCCAGCGCCTGCGCCTCGCGGGTGTTTCTGAAGCGGACTTTTTTGCCGTTGAAAAAAATTTCGCCTTTTTCCGGGATGTTGACGCCCATAATCACCTTGATGAACGTCGATTTGCCGGCCCCGTTTTCCCCCATCAGCGCGTGGATCTCGCCCGGCTTCAGCTGGAAGTGGACGTTGTCCAGGGCCTTGACGCCCGGAAAGTATTTGCTGATGCCCTTCAGTTCCAGAATATATTCCGACATGTTCCCACCTCGCGTTATTTCAAGTAAAAGATTTCCCTCAGATAGCGGACCGGCGCCGACTTTCCGAAATCGAAAGACCCCTCCACCATTTTAGAGGTGACGGCGTTCCACCGCTGGCAGGCCTCGCTCTTGTTCATATAGGCAAACGCCCGGTTCGCCGCCTCTTCGCTGTCGCACTCAAAAACATAGAAGAACTGGTTCCCGTTCTGGAAAATCGAATAATTCCGGATTCCCGCTCTTTTATGCTCTTCCAGCATGTCTTTCCACGGGTTCAGGTGCATCTTCACATACTCCTCCACACATTCCGGTTTGACCGTCCAGGTCCATGCAAACCGCTTGCTCATACAGCGTCTCCTCTTTCTTTACTATAGATTTACAAGTTCTGAATTGCGACGGGTTCCTTGTTCAAATACACGCGGCGGCACGCAACAAATCCCGTCCGAATACGAGCGATGAACGGGAAATTGCGATTTGGGCAGAAGGCTTCATAAACGTTCCCTGCAGGTTCTTTCCGCGCCATTTCAGGCTTTTCTTTTTAGATATATAATACAGATTATTTTTCTCAGTATCTTTCTTTTTCATCATTTTTAGAGGGAGTAGCATTCTCTCTGCTGGATTCTTCGGTGAGGGATAGTTTTTCAGTTTCGAGCCTTTCTGCTCTTTTCTGGATGAAATAAGAATAGTTTCCTGGATACTCAAGAATTTTCCCTTCCCGTATCTCAATAACTCGTGATACAAGTTTGTCGAGGAAATACCGATCATGAGATACGATAATAATAGTACCATGATATTCTGTTAATGCTTGCTGAAATATATCTCGAGTTCGCATATCAAGGTGGTTCGTCGGCTCGTCAAGAAGCAAAAGGTCCGGCTCGTTAAGAAGCGCCTTCGCCAGAAAAACACGCCGTTTCATTCCAGCGGAAAGGGTCCGAAAGAGCACGTCCTCATCCAGTGACATTCGCTCTATGACCGTCTTTATACGATGATGATAGTGCCATGCCCCCGATGCCTCTATCTTATGCTGTACGTTCTCGAGGGCCCGGATAAGCCCCGCGTCATGTTCCCGGGCGATACGCCCTGCAAGCTCGTGATATTCCCTAAGGAGCCTGGCATGTTCCATCCCTCCCATCGCGACAATATCGTACACGGCCCCCGGCAGATCGTCAGGGACATCCTGCGGAAGCATCGCAACACTCACCCCATTGCGCTCAATAGTCCCCGAATCGGCCGATATCTTCCCCGCAAGCAATTTCATCATAGTAGACTTCCCCGACCCGTTACGCCCCAGAAGCCCGATCTTCTCCCCCGCCTCGATCTGCAGCGCAACGCGGTCAAGGAGCGCCGTATCCCCGAACCTCAAAGAAACATCATGTATGCGGATCAATCCCATAACTTTAGCGGTCTTAAGTATACCTGACAAATCCCGGGTTTGCTATACCGAGGATCCACATCGCAGAGATTGTATTCCTCAGAACTGAATATGTATCCATGAAGGATATAGAAGTGTTACCATTGTGTTCCGATTGTTACCAATTGATCCATTTCGCGAGGATGGACGAAGGCGGGCAATAGAAGGTAGCCCCGGAATATGCCGGCTAATACTGGCGTTACCGACCGCTGTCATTGCAGGCCATAACTAAACAACCATGGTATACTCCTTGCATTTCTGATGATTGGCCATGTTTGGACGAACCATCCGGAGCGAGCCGTGAAAGCAAGGATA
>ENA-UOOK01006834-UOOK01006834.1-fermentation-metagenome-genome-assembly--contig:-NODE-6834-length-10682-cov-7.742731_pt1 | contig 10682 bp, 6 predicted proteins | sample MGYA00245777_ERZ724023 | MGnify/ENA primary metagenome ERZ724023 (study PRJEB28704, sample SAMN03018312) | fermentation metagenome | biome: anthropogenic terrestrial biome; feature: soil; material... | reverse complement strand
ATGACCATCACCTTCCAGACAATCGGTTCATCGCGTATGGGGCTGTTCCTATCACTCATTCGTCAGGGATTGTTTTATGTCCCATTTATTTTGACGCTGCCGAAGGTTCTCGGCGTAACCGGCATCTACCTTTCTCAACCCGCCGCCGATGTTCTGACCATCATTGTGTGCCTCTTCTTAGTAAAGCCTATGAAGCGTATCGCATCTCAGAACATGGGGGTACAAATATAGGAGACAGCCTGGTTCCACATTGACTATTACTTTAAACCTGCCTTATAAAGGGCAGGTTTTTTTTGGACTTTTTTTGCTTTATAGAAAACTGTTTTTGAAGTTGAAAAATAACTCTCTAATAGGATATAATAGAACCATTAAGTTTCAAAATTCTATGTATAAATGAAGCTAAAATAGCCAATGAGATAAAAAAGTGAACATCCGTCATTGAAAAAGGAGATCGTATGATATTATTTCAAAATGCAGCAGAAAAATTAGGAAAAGAATATCAATGCTTCTTAGATTATTTGGAGCAGAATGAAGTGCAGCTGTCGAAGCGTACAGGGCATATTGGGAAAAAGGACTGTTTTGCACTGAACGGTCTGTTTGATCTAGTGCAAGAAAAATATCAATCCTATGGATGGTTACAAGACCATTATACAGTGATTGATTTTTTCTATTTCTTTTCGGTACGTGCCGGTATTTTGCAGATTACGAAAAAACGTGGAAAAGGCTTGACCATTCAAAAAAGTGAAAGATATCAACCGTTTTGCCAAATGTCGGCTATGGAACAGTATATTCTCATGATGTCGGTATGGCTTGGAGAATATCGAGAAGCGTTGGGTAATCCCTATCCGTCTAATATGGAAGAAAGAGTATTTAGGGCAATGAGAAAAGTAAGGGGAGAGGAAGCACTGCCGGATCCATTCAGGGAACGTGCAGCAACATTCTGGGGAAGTTATTATATCCCGGAGATCCGTCTTTTGGCCTTATTCCAATTGATTCGCATTGAATGGTTAGATGAAAAAGAAGAGGATAAAGAAAATAAGTTTCGAATAAAGGCGCTTTATCCGACAGCGGAAGGACATGCTTTGGAAAAGTTATTGAGAAAACACGGTAGTGAATTTTGTTATTATCCGGATGTGAGTACAGTGCTATCCGCCATAAAAAATATAACAAAAGACGATTCCGCTAACATGGAAGAGAAGTTAATGGGTTTTTGGGAATATTCCGTGGAAACGGGGAATCATACAATTGAATTTAAAATAACGATTGGTCCCTGTATCAGGGAAATAATAATGGGGGATCAGTTTACTCTGGACGATTTGCATTATCTGATACAAAAGAGTGTTGATTTTGACATGGATCATCTGTATTATTTTCAAATTGGCTCGGGAACTTCTCGAAGAAGGTATTTTGCACCGGAGTGTGTGGACGAATTATGGCATGCAGATACGACTTCTTTGGCAGAACTCATGCCATATGAAGGAATGCAGTTTGAATATTTATTTGATTTTGGGGATGAATGGCATTTTCAGATCACGGTAAAACGTATATCAACCGAACACACAGAGGAATGTGGGATAGGCATCATAAAGGGTGAAGCACCAGAGCAGTATTATGATGATAGTAGCTGGGAGTAATAGAAAGTGCGCGTTTTAGAGCTATAGGGGCAAAGAATGTTGCAAAACAATAAAATGTATCATTTCACAAATCATAATAGATAGAGCCTCCATAATGGAGGCTCTATCTGACTGGTGCTCTAATAAGTCGAAAAGACTCTTAATCTATATATTATACCCAGCCCCGTAGCTTCACTGCATCAGCAACACGATTAATTGCAATTACATAGGCTGCATCTCGCATGTATAGATTTTTTTCCTTAGATAGATTATGAACGGCATGGAACGCACGGGTCATCTTTTGATCGAGCTTGTCTAATACTTCTTCCTTCGGCCAGAAATAGTTCATATTACATTGTACTTGCTCAAAGTAGCTGCAGGTAACACCACCGGCATTACAAAGAAAATCGGGAATAAGATAGATGCCTTTTTCCTTGATAATCTCATCGCTATCCGGCGTGGTTGGTCCATTGGCACCCTCGCAGATAACCTTTACCTTATCACTAATCTTAGCAAGGGCTTCCGGTGTAATTTGGTTTTCTAGTGCACAGGGAAGAAGAATATCAACATCCTGTGCAATCCATTCGTTGCCATCGAGTAGCTCATAGCCTAAATCTAAGGCTTTCTGCTTATTAATAGAACCAAAGGAATCCTTTATCGATGCCAGTTGATTCACATCGATACCATTTGTGCTACGGTAAGTGTAAGAGGCTTTATCGCTATTATCCCAGCAGGAAACTGCAATAATCTTGCCTCCCAACTTTGTGTACAGGCGGGCAGCATATTCTGCCACATTCCCAAATCCCTGAAGACTGGCGGTAGTGGAAGTAATATCAATCGATAATGCTTTTAAAGCTTCCCTTAGCGTATAGATAACTCCGTATCCGGTTGCTTCTTTGCGTCCAAGGGAACCACCCATACCGACCGGTTTACCTGTTATGGTACCAGGGTAGCGACCACCATAAATCGTTTCGTATTCATCCATCATCCATAGCATATGCTGACCGTTCGTCATAACATCGGGAGCTGGTACATCACGGACAGGCCCCATAACCTTTGCCAATTGTCTGACATATCCTCGGCACAATCTTTCCTGTTCTCCCATGGACATATTACGGGGATCACAGATAATTCCACCTTTTGCCCCGCCTAATGGGATATCTACAACAGCACATTTCCAAGTCATCCACAAGGATAATGCACGGATTGTATCAACCGTTTCCTGGGGATGGAAGCGGATACCTCCCTTAGCAGGTCCTCTGGCATCATTATGTTGAATTCGATAACCTTTGAATACTTTTGTTGTTCCATCGTCCATTTTCACCGGGATGGTGACATGGAATTCGCGGCTTGGCTGCCTGAGTAATTCCCTTGTTGCTTGATCCAAACCGATTTTATCAGCTACTCGGTCAAACTGTGTCTGAGCTGTAACATATGGATTATAAGTTTTCTGTTCCATTATGACCCTTCCTTTATTTTGAATTATTTTATTACTTTCATACAGTAAAGCATTGATGAATGGTTTTATTATACTAAATTATTGAAAAATGTCAATAAATCTATAAAGTAGAATAATATTTTATGCTTCATAAATCAGGATAATATTTATATTTGTATCCATAAATCAGAATAATATTTATATTTGCTAATAAATAGAGTGAGATCGGAATTGAAAATTGATAATTGACAAATGTTCATGAATAATGTACAATGTAGTAATCAATACTACATGATACAGTAATTAAGAAACGATGGTGAACAAAATGATCAATGTAAAAATATATGGAGATTCAATTTTAAGGGGAATTCAGATCAATCCTGTAAACAAAAAATACTATGTTAATAATAACATTGATGTAGAAACACTAAGCGAAAAATACTCCATTCAGATTAAAAATTATTCGAGCTTTGGATGTACAGTAACAAAAGGAAGAAAGATGCTTAAAAAAGGCTTGGAGAATGTTGGATGTGATGCAATTGTGATGGATTATGGCGGAAATGACTGCGATTATAATTGGAAAGTAATTTCGGAGGATCCTGAAGGTAATTATTCGCCTAATACACCAATCGACCTTTTTGTGGAAACCTATTATGACATTATTGATACATTAAAGAAAAAAGGTATTTTACCTATATTGACTACATTACCTCCATTAGAACCACAGGGCTTTTTTAATTGGTTTTGCAGAGATTTAAATAAAAAAAATATATTGACGTGGCTTGGAGAAATTAAAAATATTTACTATCATCAGGAGAGCTATTCCAAGATAATAGAAAAAATTGCATTGGATACCGATGTTCCGCTAGTTGATTTAAGAGGGGGATTCCTAAAGTCCGGGAATATCAGTGCATTGCTTTGTGAGGATGGAACTCATCCGAATACATCAGGCCAAAAAGTTATAGCATCGTCCTTTAATAATTTTGCAAACGAATTTTTAAAAACTTTACGTGGAGACGTACTGTCTGCTATATAAGGTGAAGTAAGAACTGAATAAGTAATGGATGAACGCACCCGTTAGAACTGTTGATGGGTGCGTTTAGTATTGCATAATATTTTTGCCTCTGATATAATGAAATCATCAAAGAAAACTTAATTTTAGAAAGGCACGATAATTTATGGGTAAATTGGGCGGAATGGTTGAATTTATCAGTGGATCGCCTCAATTCAGAATTACTGAAGTGATGGACAAACAAGCGCCATTATATACCTTTTATAGCCAAGCGGATTTATCAGATGATTTGGTCGGTATTGTTTCAAGTGATTCGGATAATAAGCAAGTTAGGACAAACGACAAGGTGAATATTTTATGTGCTAGGGACATCGTGTTTAGTTTAACATCAGGAACTGCTTCCATTGTTAGAAAAGAACACGAAGGTTACTTATATACGCAAAATTACGTCAAACTAATACCAAATAAAAACGTTGCTCCTAGATTTTTAGTTTACCTGCTTAATGAAGATAGAATGATTAAGAAACAATTCATGATGGGGCTGCAAGGTTCTCAAGTTTTAAAATACACGCTTAAACAAGTGAAAGAACTTGAAATACCAAAACTACCATCATTAGAAAAGCAAAGAATTATAGGTGATATTTACTTTAAACAATTACGATTACAAGCGCTTAAAAATAGAGCTGCGAATCTTGAAACAGCTATTCTACTAACCAGGTTAGAGGAGGGGATTGGAAAATGAACGAGAATCAATTTGAAATCGAACTAATACAATATCTTACTGGCGGAAGGATAACTGATTCAAAGAGATCGGATGCTTCGGATGATTTAAGGATGCGGGAAAAATCAGATAATTATATTATTAAGACTAAGTTATGGAAATACGAATCGAATATAAAAACGACGGATGCACTTTGGGATAATTTCAAAAAGATCTTAGAACAACATAATCAAAATACGCTTGAGCATCCTCTAAGTGTGGTAGAATTTAATCAAGTTAAGAAAATTATATCAGATCTTCGTACACCGTATGAGGCGGGGCAATTCTTATATGGTTTGAATGGTGTGTCACAAATTGAGATTGATTTAGATGATGGTCGTCATGTGTTCTTAACTGTTTTCGATCAAAGACAAATTGGTGCAGGAGATACGGTTTATCAAGTGGTGAATCAAATCGAACGTCCTGCGGTTATCGCAGGCAAACAAAATCGCCGTTTTGATATCACACTTTTAATAAATGGTTTGCCAATCATTCAAATAGAAGAAAAGATGGATACGCATGATGTGAATGAAGCGTTAAATCAAATGCACCAATATATTGATGAAAATCAATATCGTGATATTTTCTCAACTTTGCAGATTTTAGTTGCTATTACACCAAATAACGTAAAATATATGGCGAATACCACATCAGATAAATTCAATAAAGATTTCGCATTTAACTGGCAGCGCAAAAGCGACAACAGCATTGTACATAACTGGAAAGAGTTTGCAGATTCAATGCTTAGTATTCCAATGGCGCATCAAATGGCGACAAATTACATGGTTTTAGATGGTACAAAAAACAATCAGATGCTGAAAGTTATGCGTCCTTACCAAGTGTATGCGACACAAACCGTTATCGAAAATCTGAAAAAAGTTGATTTTGAACTTGGCATGAATAAAGTCGGTTATATCTGGCATACAACTGGTTCCGGTAAGACAATTACCAGTTTTAAAACAGCTTGGCTTGCGAGTCGTATGCCAAGAGTCGATAAAGTGGTATTTGTGGTAGATAGAATAGCTTTAACGAAGCAAACAAACGAAAAATATAAAGCCTATGATCCAGATGGCGATGTGACGGATGATATGAAATCCGGAAGTGTTCAAGGCACGGAGAGCACCAATGATTTAAGCCGGAAGTTGAAAAGCAAAGACAATAACATCATTGTAACTTCCGTCCAAAAACTGGGAACGTTAGTCAATCGTAAAAACTTTAAAGCACCCAGCAAAAATATCGTTTTTATTGTCGATGAAGCACATAGAAGTACCGGGGGCGAAAACTTTGCGGCAATTCAAAAGGCGTTTAAAAGAGCTGCCTGGGTTGGCTATACTGGAACGCCAATGTTTGATGAAACAACGCAGGGATTACGCACGGAAGATATTTTTGGCAAATTACTTCATGCCTATACGATTCGAGAAGCAATCGCGGATAGAAATGTGCTGGGATTTAAAGTCGATTTTGAAACAACAATTGATGAAGATAAGATGGAATCGGATTATTTACCTAACTTCTATCGTGAACGTTATCCAAAATGGACAGACGAACAAATTCAGGAGAAAATTGATAATCTAACACCGGAAGATATGGACGATACGGTTGAGCCGGGTTTCTATGATGAAAATCCAGATCACATTAAGCTGGTTGTTGAAGATATCTTTAAGAACTGGCGTAACCGCTCGAATGGAGGCAAATACAATGCACTGTTCACTACCCGCGTTGGTGGAGGAAAAGCCAGTACACCAATGGCAATGATGTATTTTAAAGAGTTTCAGCGTGTGAATGCAGAAAGCAAAGCAAAGGGCGGACAAACTCTGAAAGTTGCTGTTACCTTCAGCCAAAACACATCAAATAATGATAGTCAGCTAGCGACAAATCGAGGTTTATTCGATGCGATTCAAGCCTACAATAAAGAATTTGGTACAAAATTTGGTATGGACGATGTCGCTGGTTACACACAAGACGTTACAAGTCGTTTAGACCGTACAGCAGAGGATAAAAACTTTTTGGACCTTGTAATTGTAGTTGATCAGCTTTTGACTGGATTTGATGCACCAGAACTTAATACCCTTTATGTTGATAGAACGCTAAAAGGTGCAGGGTTAATCCAAGCATACTCAAGAACAAACCGTATTGCCGATATGCAGGAAAAGCCTTGGGGACGTATTGTCAATTATCGCTGGCCGACGCAAAACGAAAAACTTATGAATAAAGCCTTGGCGATTTATGCCAATAAGGATTCGGCAGTTTTATCCGAAGAAGAACAACGCAATCTCAATGAAAAAGACGGCATTATTGCGAAACCATTTGAAAAGGTGTTTGACGAAGTGAAGAAGGTAGTTGAACAGTTAAATAACTTAACCAATGGATTTGAGCAATTACCACCGAGTGAAAAGCAAAAAGAAAAAATGTTTGACCTACTAAGAGATTACAATGCAGGTATGTCGAAACTGAAACAATATGATCCGGAAGAAGTGAATGGAAACAAAGTAGGCTTTAATTATGATAATCCGGATGAATTAGTGGAAGCTCTTGGTATGACCAGTGAACAAGAAGTTATGCTTACGACCGTTCTGACAAATGAGTTAAAACAGCACATTGCAAAGGAAAAGAAAATTCCTTTTCACCAAATTGAGTTAAAAATGACACATGTCAAAGAGGTTAAAATAGACTATGATTATTTAACAGAACTGGTTGAACAATTGTTGAACCAAGTGCATGACAAACAATATAAAGAAGCTCAGGAAACGAAAGAGAAAATCGATCAGTTTGCGAATGGTTTGGAAGATAGAAATTACGCTATAAAGATTATGAATGCGGTTATTGCTATTATGAAAGGATATTTTAAAGTAGACAAATATCCTGCTAAAATTGGCGATAGTGAGCAGATTATTCAAGCTGCTAGCAATGTTAGTCTCGATCGTCATTTCCAAGATTTTAGAATCAAGTGGGGTATTATCGATATCATAAGTAGCAAAGAAATGCGTGAGTTGTTTAGCCATCATAGATATGGCTTGCAGGACTTAGATGATACAGGTCAAATTCGAGACATCATCGCTAAAGCGAGTGTGAATTATAAGACGTTATCCCATGATAAAGGAGTTCAGGCTTTATCTAAAATTAAGTACCGCAATGGCTTGCGTGAAGCAATTTATGAATTAGCAGATGAGTTGGCGGAAAGTTAAGGGAGGTAGCCAATGAACGAAATACAATTTTTAATGTATGAGTCAGATGAAAAAATTGAAGTTGTGGTCAAAGATGAAACCATCTGGGCGACACAAAAAGCGATTGCTGGATTATTTGATGTTGATAGAACGTCAATTTCTCGTCATTTGAAAAACATTTTTGAAACAGGCGAATTAGATGAAAAAGTGGTTAGTGCAGAAATTGCACATACCACGCAGCACGGTGCTATGGAAGGAAAAACACAAACCAAGCCCGTAAAATATTACAACTTAGACGCAATCATTTCAGTCGGTTATCGTATCAATTCGAAAAAAGCGACGAAGTTTCGTATCTGGGCAACGGATGTATTAAAAGAATATATTCAAAAAGGATTTAAGATTGATGTTGAACGTATGAAACAAGGGGAGGCAGTCTTTGGAAAAGATTACTTCCGTGAGTTGCTTGAAACTGTTCGTTCTATTCGAGCAAGTGAACGAAGGATTTGGCAACAAATCACAGACGTGTTTGCGGAAATCTCTTATGACTACGATAAAAACTCCGAAATAACTAAAAAGTTTTATGCCACCGTTCAAAATAAATTCCATTACGCAATAACAGGGAAAACGGCTGCTGAAATTGTTTATGATAGCGCAGATAAAAATAAGGAACATATGGGGCTAACTTCTTGGAAGAACTCGCCGGATGGTCGTATTCTGCAATCTGATGTAGTAGTTGCAAAAAACTATTTATCAGAAAAGGAAATCCGTAGTCTTGAGCGTAACATTTCAGCCTATTTTGATTATGTTGAGCGACTGCTTGAAGAGGAAACGCCACTTAGTATGAAAGATTTTGCGACAAGCATTGATGAATTTTTGAAATTCAACCGATATGAAATTCTTGAAGGGCATGGACAGATTTCAAACAATACAGCGAAACAAAAGGCAATTGGTGAATATAAGGAATTTAACACACATCAGAAAATAATCTCTGACTTTGATAAGGAGATTAAAAGGATACAAGGAGAACAGAAATGAGTGAACATAATACAAATGTACCGAAGATAAGATTTCCTGGGTTCACGGACGCTTGGGAGAAGCGTGAGTTCGGGGACATGGCAATCAGAAACTCAACAATGGCAGAATGTACCTCTGTATTGCCAAGTGTGGAGTATGAAGATATTGTGTCGGGTCAAGGTATTCTAGACAAGGACATTCGAGAAAAAGAAATAATCAAAGTCGGTATTCGATTTGAACCCGGTGATGTTCTTTTTGGCAAGTTGCGTCCATATCTAAAAAACTGGATTTTGCCTGATTTTCCGGGCGTTGCGGTGGGTGATTTTTGGGTCTTGCGACCTTCTGAAACAGATAGCAACTACTTGTATTACCTCATTCAAACGCCTGCTTTTCAGACCGCAGCAAACCAATCCACCGGGACAAAAATGCCTCGTTCAGATTGGAATCTTGTGTCAAAAACCTCGTTTTTCGCACCACGAGATAAAGCGGAACAATCTAAAATTGGGCAAACATTACAAGCCCTCGACCGACTTATCACCCTTCATCAGCGTAAATTAAATCACTTGCAAGATGAGAAGAAAGGTTTGCTTCAAAAAATGTTTCCGAAAGGGGGCGAAAATTTTCCGGAACTTCGTTTTCCAGGATTCACTGGTGCTTGGGAGCAGCGGAAAGTTGGGGAACTTCTTGTCGAACGCAACGAACAAGCTCCAATGAGTGATGAATATCCCCTTATGGCTTTTATCGCAAACGAAGGTGTTGCACCAAAAGGCGAACGGTATGATAGAAGTTCGCTGGTTTCAGACACAGAAAACAAGCTATATAAAAGAACGGAATTTGGAGATTTCATTTACAGTTCAAACAATCTCGAAACGGGGTCAATAGGCCTTAACAAGTATGGAAGGGCTTCAATATCGCCTGTTTATAGCATTTTTCAACCAACAGGAATTGCTGATTCTGATTTTTTGGGTCGTCGCTTAATAAGAAAAGACTTTATTAACGCTATGGTTAAGTGGCGTCAGGGAGTAATCTACGGGCAATGGCGAATTCACGAATCCGATTTCATTAAAATTGAAATTCCTGTGCCATCGGTAGATGAACAACAAAAAATAGGAAAATTTCTTGACGGCCTCGACGACCTTATCACCCTTCATCAGCGTAAGTATGATAAGCTACAAAATGTCAAGAAATCCATGCTTGAAAAAATGTTCCCGAAAAATGGCAGAAATATTCCAGAAATCCGCTTCGCTGGATTCACGGATGCTTGGGAACAGCGTAAGCTGACGGACATCGTTGAATTTTTCTCTGGATTGACCTACACGCCGAGCAATGTTCAAGAAACAGGAACTCTTGTTTTGCGATCCTCCAATGTAAGCAACGGTGAAATTGTAGATGCTGATAATGTCTATGTTGATAGCGGCGTTGTCAATTCTGAGAATGTCAAAGATGGCGATATTATTGTTGTAGTCCGAAATGGCTCTCGCTCTTTAATCGGAAAACACGCGCAAATCAAGCGTTTTATGCCTCACACAGTAATCGGAGCGTTTATGACTGGCATTCGTTCGGAGTGTCCTGCTTTCACAAATGCACTTTTGAACACACCGCATTTTGATGAAGAAGTGGCCATGAGTATGGGAGCCACAATCAATCAGATTACAGGATATATGTTCTCCAAAATGGAATT
>ENA-UOOK01006833-UOOK01006833.1-fermentation-metagenome-genome-assembly--contig:-NODE-6833-length-10683-cov-2.996801_pt1 | contig 10683 bp, 9 predicted proteins | sample MGYA00245777_ERZ724023 | MGnify/ENA primary metagenome ERZ724023 (study PRJEB28704, sample SAMN03018312) | fermentation metagenome | biome: anthropogenic terrestrial biome; feature: soil; material... | reverse complement strand
GTGCTGGTGTTAACGGAGTAATTATTGCAAGACACCGTGCAGTAAGTGTTAATGAAACGGTTATCAGAGTTTCTTCAGGGGCGGCAGCTCATGTCAAGGTGGCAAGGGTAACTAATATCAACGATACTATAAGAGAGCTAAAAGAAAGAAATATTTTTGTACTTGCCGCTGAAACGGGCGGCAACAACCTTTTTAAAACCAACTTAAAAGGTGCGCTTGCTGTGGTAATCGGCGGAGAGGACAGCGGAGTAAAGAGACTGACCAAACAGCTATGTGACGGCATAATCTCATTGCCTATGTTTGGCGAGGTCAATTCTTTGAATGCGTCTGTTGCCTGCGGAGCAGTAGTATATGAAGCAATCAGACAGCGAAATTTTGATTGAAAAGGCACATAACGGCGATTCTGCCGCTATCGAACGCCTGATGAGTGAATATAAGGGCAGAGTAAAAAAGCTTGCCAGAGCATATTTTTTGGTGGGCGGAGATACTGACGACCTTATTCAGGAAGGTATGATTGGGCTGTATAAGGCCTTAAGGGACTTTGACCCACAAAAAGGCAAAGGTAATTTTACCGCTTTTGCGGATATGTGTATTATACGCAATATGCAAACAGCCGTAAAAACATCATTAAGAATAAAACACCGTGCCTTAAACGAATCTTTGAGCCTTAACAATCAATCAGACGGCGAAGAAGAATATATTAATTGCATAATTGATGAGCATGCTGATAATCCGCTGGATGTGCTGTTAAAAGATGAGCAATCACGTGATTTCAAAATGCGCATTGAGACCGAGCTTAGCAAGCTGGAAAAAAAGGTTTTAGCCCAATATCTTGAGGGGCATTCTTACAGCGAAATAGCTTTGAATCTTAACAAAAGCGTTAAGGCTGTGGATAACACCTTGCAAAGAATAAAGAAAAAGCTAATGCCTTTATATCATCAATAGGAAATTTATGAGCTATACTGCATTATATCGAAAATACCGTCCCAAAACTTTTTTAGAAGTGGCAGGACAAGACGCAATTAAGCGTACGCTGGTCAATCAGATTATGACTGACCGAATTGGTCATGCCTACCTTTTTACAGGAACACGAGGTACAGGCAAGACCACGGTTGCACGTATTTTTTCACGTGCAGTTAACTGTCTTAGTCCCGAAGACGGCTCACCTTGCGGTGTATGTGATATATGTAAATTAGACGATAATTTGGACATTATAGAAATAGACGGCGCAAGCTCTAATAGAGTGGAAGCGGTCAGGGATTTAAAAGAACAGGTAAAGTATCCCCCCATAAACAGCAAATACAAAGTGTATATTGTGGATGAGGTGCACATGCTTACAGACAGCTCATATAATGCGCTGTTAAAGACTTTGGAAGAGCCGCCTGAATATGTCATTTTTATTTTGGCTACTACTGAGCCTCACAAAATCCCGCCTACCATAATGTCTAGGTGTATGCGGTTTGATTTCAAACTGGTTGCTACTTCAGAAATAGCTGATATTATATCTTTTGTTTTTAAAAGCTCTGATATAACCGCTTCAAAAGAAGCAGTTGAACTCATTGCACGAAGCGGAATGGGAAGTGTCAGAGACGCATTGTCTATAGCGGATATGTGTGCTGGGTTTTCAAGAGAGGGTGTGAGCTATAATGATGTACTTGAACTCTTAGGAACAAGCGACAATATAATAATAGATAAGCTTGCCAATGATATATTAATAGGCTACCTTAACGGCTCTTTGTCCACAGTCAATCAAATAGCAGAATCAGGCAAGAGTATGAATATCATTGCTAGGGATTTGACATCGTATTTTAGAAATCTGGGGATTGTAAAGACATGTAAAAATCCTCAAGAAATACTTGGACTTCCTAAAGAGGTTTTGGAAAAACTCAATAAGACTGCAGCTAATGCCGATATGGATAAAATAACGGTATGTATAGATATCTTCGGCTCATTAGACCAAGACCTAAGATATGGACTTAATCCAAGAATTACTTTGGAAAATGCTGTTTTTAAGGCTTCAAGACTTTTGATAAATACGCCCAATGCAATTTTGGCAAGGCTTAACGAACTGGAAAAAAAAACTTCTGAAATAAGTTTTGAAGAGCCCAAAAAAAATATACAGGCGGCTGAACAAAAACCAAAGCCTGAAAAGATTAAGCCTATTGAACAAGATGAAAAAATCTTGGAGCAAGATACATCCTCTGAAAAATCTGACAGCCAAAATATTGATGCTTATATTCCGTCAGAAAGAGAAGGACATTTTATTGCAGACTCTGATGATATCTTTTCGGACGGCGTGTCTGTACAAAATATAGCTGAAAAGGCACTGGGGGAGCTTGCATACAACTTGCGAGAAAGTGGCGAATTTATGTTGTATTCACAGCTTACCAGTCACACCGAAAGAATAAAATTGGATAACGGTATTTTGACTGCTACGGTATATGACGAGAATGCATACAAGCTGTTATCCCATAATGACACTAAGCAAAAGATAGAAAAGCTGTTAATCAATATGCGTTTTAATGTTATATTGTCTAAGCCTGTCGAAAGCGTACAACAAGAAAAAACAACTAACCGTTTGAGAGAACTATTCGGCTCAAAGCTGGAAATAAAATAATAAATACCGCTTTTTATAGCGGCAAAAAAATCAGGAGTAATACGACTATGGGTAATTTCGGCAAATTTGGCGGCGGCGGCATGGGCAACATGCAGCAGATGATGAAGCAAGCAAAGCTTATGCAGGAAAATATGAAAAAAGCTCAAGAAGAGCTTGAAAATACAGAAGTTGAGGCGTCTTCAGGCGGTGGAATTGTAACCGTAAAACTTAACGGCAAGAAAAAACTTACCGAAATAAAAATTAATCCTCAGGCAGTTGACCCTGACGATGTAGAAATGCTTGAAGATCTTATTACAGCGGCATTTAATGAAGCGTATGATAAAGCTGATGAACTTTATGCCGAAAAGATGGGCATGTTTTCGGGATTGTTATAAGGATATATGAAAAACCAATCTTTGGAGCCGATAGAACGGCTTATCAATGAATTTACCAAACTGCCGGGCGTCGGCTACAAAACGGCGCAACGATATGCTTATGCAGTTATTAATATGAGTATTGAGCAAGCCCAAGACTTCTCCAAGGCTGTAATTGACGCTAAGAAAAAAATAAGATACTGCAATATCTGCGGCAATTTTTCTGCTGATGAAGTCTGTTCGATATGCTCTCAAAGAAAGTCTGACATTATATGCGTTGTAAGCGAGCCTAAGGATGTGCTTGCAATGGAAAAGGTTAGGGGTTATAAGGGTACTTATCACATATTGCACGGCAATATCAGTCCTTTGCAATCCAAGGGTCCTGATGATATCAATATAAAGTCATTAATAAAAAGAGTAAGTACCGGACAAGTAAAAGAAGTTATTCTTGCCACCAATCCAACAGTTGAAGGCGAGGCAACGGCTGTCTATATAGCAAGACTATTAAAAACTCTGGGGATTAAGACCACACGGCTTGCCCAAGGCATCTCTGCCGGAAGTGATATAGAATATGCCGATGAAATAACGCTGACCCAAGCACTTGAAAACAGAAAGGAAATATAATTATTTAACAGGAGTATAGATTTTTTATGGCTGAGAAGGATTTTGTAAAAGAGATTGCGGATATAGAAAGTGATTTTACACAGTGGTACACCGATGTCATACTCAAGACCGCCCTTGTGGATTACGGTCCTGTCAAGGGAACAATGGTAATAAGACCTTACGGTTATGCCATTTGGGAATTTATCCAAAGCTCACTTGACAAGCGGATAAAAGACACAGGACATCAAAATGCGTATTTTCCGCTCTTTATCCCCGAAAGCTTTTTGCAAAAAGAGGCCGAACACGTGGAAGGCTTTGCGCCTGAAGTTGCACGTGTTACACATATAGGCAATGAGCCTTTGGCTGAAGCACTTGTTGTGCGCCCCACTTCAGAAACAATAATCTGCGATATGTATTCCCGCTGGATACAGTCTTATAGGGATTTGCCTTTACTTATCAATCAATGGGCTAATGTCGTCAGATGGGAAAAGACGACAAGACCGTTTTTGCGTACTTCTGAATTTTTGTGGCAGGAAGGTCATACTGTACATTCGACTGAAGAAGAAGCAAGAGAAGAAACTTTGAAAATGCTCAATGTGTATGAAACCTTTTTAAAAGAAGTTTTGGCTATTCCTGTTTTGTCAGGACAAAAGACCAAAAAAGAAAAGTTTGCAGGAGCAGAAGACACTTACAGCATAGAAGCAATGATGTTAGACGGCAAAAGCTTGCAGGCTGGGACATCGCATTATCTTGGACAGCATTTTGCCAAGCCCTTTAATATAAGATTTCTTGACCGTGACGGCACACACAAGTATGTCTATCAGACTTCTTGGGGCGTAACTACTAGACTAATAGGTGCTTTGATTATGGTGCACGGCGACAAACGCGGTCTTGTCTTACCGCCTAAGGTTGCACCTATTGAAGCAGTAATTATCCCTATTGCCGCCCACAAAGCAGGTGTATTGGAAAAAGCGGATGAGCTTTTGAATGCTTTAAAATCTCAAGGTATTCGTGCTAAGGTGGATAATTCGGATGCTTCGCCTGGCTGGAAGTTTAATGAATATGAAATGAAAGGCGTACCTATAAGAATAGAAATAGGCCCGCGCGATATACAAAACGGTGTTGCCGTTGTAGTAAGGCGTGACACTTTAGAAAAAACAACATTAAAATTAGATAATATAGCAAGTGAAATCAGTATTTTGCTTGAAAAAATTCAAACTGATATGTACGTCAAGGCAAAGGACTTTTTGGACTCTCATATTGAGGTTGTTAATAATCTGAATGAAATGGAGCAGGCTGTCAACAACAAGCACTTTGCACTCTCGATGTGGTGCGGCGAAACTGCTTGCGAAGAAAAAGTAAAAGAAAAAATGCAGGCGACTTCACGCAATATGCCCTTTGACCAAACGCCTTGCGGCGATACTTGTGCAGTGTGCGGCAAGAAGGCAAAGCATAAGATTTATTGGGGCAGAGCATATTAATTTTGTAACACAGTTTCTTATCACTTATATAACACAATAGATAAACAAATGTTGTCTATTGATGTGTTTTTATGTTAATATGTAAAAAAGCTATCTTCTAAAAACCAAAGGACAAAAAAATGAAATATAAACTCTTTACTTCTGAAAGTATTACCATAGGGCATCCTGACAAAATATGCGACCAGATTTCGGATGCTGTACTAGATTACATAATAGAAAAAGATCCAATGGCGCGTGTTGCATGCGACGTTGCAGTCAATACAGGGCTTGTACTTGTCATGGGCGAGATTACCACAGAATGCTATGTGGATATCCCCAAAATCGTGCGTGAGACAATAAAAAACATCGGGTATACAGATGCCAGATTTGGTTTTGATTATAATTCTTGTGCGGTGCTGACATCTATTGACGAACAATCCCCTGATATTGCAATGGGTGTGCTTAGTTCGTCTGACGGAATTTCAAAAGACCCCGCAGATATGATGGGTGCAGGTGATCAGGGTATGGTTTTTGGATATGCCTGTCAAGAGACACCCGAACTTATGCCGCTTGCTATAATGCTTGCACACGGATTGACGGACAAGCTGGCAAAATACAGACTTGACGGAACATTGCCCTATCTTAGACCTGACGGAAAAGCACAAGTTACTGTAGTATATGACGGAGACACCCCCATAGGTGTAGATGCCGTTGTTGTAAGTTCACAGCACGCCCAAGACGCCGACCGAAAAACTATGGAAAAAGATATCTGGGCGTTAGTAAATGAAGTTATCCCTGCAAAATATCTAAGTAAAGACACAAAATTTTATATGAATCCTACTGGCAGGTTTGTAATAGGCGGACCTCAAGGCGACAGCGGACTAACAGGCAGAAAGATTATAGCCGATACTTACGGCGGATACTGTCCGCACGGCGGAGGAGCGTTTAGCGGAAAAGACCCTACCAAGGTTGACCGCAGTGCCGCATACATGGCAAGATATATATGCAAAAATATTGTTGCAGCAGGACTTGCCAAAGAATGCCAGATGGAAATATCTTACGCAATAGGCAAGGCATATCCTATTTCGCTGTGTGTTGATACTTTTAACACATCCAAATATTCGGATTCTCAAATACAGGATATTATCAATGCTGTGTTTGATCTGCGTCCCTATGCAATAATAAACACGCTTGCCCTTAGACGCCCTATCTATAGTGCGACTGCACGTAACGGACATTTTGGAAAACAGCAATTTCCTTGGGAACAAACAGATAAGGTTGACGATATACTGCAAGCTGTCAAGGGTATAAAGACACAAAAAAATATAGATTAATAAATTTTTTAGTAGGTAGCGGTTTTGAAATTGGAGGGTACGGTAGAAGATATCATTTACCGCAATGAAGAAAACGGATATACGGTAATGATAATTGATAACGAAGGCGACCCTGTAACCTGTGTCGGCTATTTTCCTATACTCTCCGAAGGTGAATTTCTTTGCTTAGAAGGAGAAAACCGTTACAACTCAAAATACGGAATGCAGTTTGCAGTCAAAAACATTTCATCAGTATCCCCCCAAACTCAGACAGGCATAGCAAGATTTTTGGCAAGCGGACTGATTCACGGCGTGGGCGAAGTTACTGCAGGCAGAATTGTAGAAAAATTTGGACTGAAAACCTTTGAAGTCATAGAAAATAATCCCGAAAAGCTGGCGGTTATAAAAGGCATATCTTTGGAAAAAGCGCTTAGTATTGCCGAGGCTTACAAATCCGTTCAGTCGATGCGTGAAGCTGTAATGTTTTTGCAAGGTTACGGCATTTCTCCTTCTTTATCTCTAAAAATTTACCGTGAATACGGCAATCAAGTCAAAGACATCGTTCTGCACAATCCTTACAAAATGGTTGAAGACATAGAAGGTATAGGCTTTATTACTGCAGACAAGATAGCCCAAAAAATTGGTATCACACCGGACAGCGAGTTTAGACTTAGAGCTGGTATTATATATATTCTCAACACCGCAGCTGACCGCAACGGGCATACCTATCTTCCGATAGAAGAACTCAACAAGAATGTATCAGAAGTGCTTAATGTCAATAAAACAGCTGATGAGCTGTATGAGTTTTATGAAAAAATGGTAATTGACGGCAAGCTCAAGTTTTATACCAAGCCCGAACATCAATGTGTTGCGTTATCTCAACTTTATCATATCGAAAAGAATATAGCTCAAAGGCTATTGACGCTTATCGAAAATTCTGATGACCTCAAGAACGACTACACTCAAGACATAGAAAGATACGAACAAAACAAAGGCTATAGCTTTGATACCGTTCAAAAACAAGCTATTTCGTCTTGCCTAAATGACGGTGTGCTTATTATTACCGGCGGTCCAGGAACAGGCAAAACCACGATAATTTCTTGCGTGCTGGATATCTTGCGTATCAAAGGCGGAAGATTTTTGCTGCTTGCTCCCACAGGCAGAGCAGCTAAGCGTATGCAGGAAGCAAGCGGTGAAGAGGCAATGACTATTCATAGAGCATTACAGCCTGATTTTAAAGGTCATGGTTTTATGCTTAATGAGAACAATCCTCTTGATTATGACTATATTATTGTAGATGAGATTTCAATGGTTGATGCTTTTTTGATGAACGGACTTCTAAAAGCTGTAAGATCCGGCACTCATCTGATATTAATGGGTGATAAAGACCAGCTTCCCAGCGTGGGTGCGGGGAATATTTTTGCAGATATACTCTATAGCGAAAAACTGCCCACAACATATTTACAGCATATATACCGTCAAAGCGAAACTTCTACTATAGTTACCAATGCCCACCTTATCAACAACGGCAAAATGCCTATTATAGAAAATTTGGCTTCGGGAGACTTTTTCTTTTTGACAGCTGGTTCACCTGAACGCATTTTGAGTGCTACTGTCGAAATGGTTACTCAAAGACTTACTAATTTTACAGGAATTTCTCCTCAAAAAATTCAAGTTTTAGCGCCTATGAAAAACGGTGTTGCAGGCGTAATCAATCTTAACCGCCAACTTCAAAACAGTCTTAACCCTGCCGATTCCAAAAAACCCGAAATAACTTACGGAAATCAGACTTTTAGAATAGGCGACAAAGTAATGCATATTGCCAATAATTATGAACTAGAATGGAAAAAGACTGATGATTTAGGTCTCATAACTAACGGTGTGGGCGTTTTTAACGGAGACATGGGCATAGTTTTGAGTGTAACACCAGCTACAGGCGAATTAATTGTAGAGTTTGAAGACGGACGGCGAGCCAGTTACGGTGCGGAAACTATGGAAGAACTTATGCTGGCTTATGCAATAACCGTACACAAAAGCCAAGGCTGCGAGTTTGATGCGGCTATAATTGTGTTAACGGGCGGAAGCTATATGATAAATACCCGTAACCTTCTATATACCGCACTTACAAGAGCCAAAAGCTATGCAGTGCTTATTGGCGAAAAAGAAACTATACGCAAAATGATAAACAATACCTTTACTCAGACTAGATATACAATGCTAAGAGAAATGCTTGATACATACTCCGAAAAATTGGAGATTTTTTCATAGACAAAATGAGATTGTTTATTGCGGTCAATTTTGACGAACAAACCAAACAAAAAATATCTCAGATTGCCGACTTATTAAAAAGCTACGGTGTTAACGGCAATTACACCAAAGAATGTAATTATCATATAACTCTGTTGTTTTTAGGGCAAAGCACTGAGTCTCAACTGCTTATGGCAAAAAAGGCAGTATCAGAAATAAAACAAAATCCTTTTGACATAACATTACAAAACATCTCAAGCTTTGGCAAAAACATAATTTATTTGGGTGTTAATAATATCCAACCGCTAAATAACATCAATCAATTTCTTTATGACCGTTTGAAACACGATTTTTTATTAGATGATGACCGATTTTTGCCGCATATAACTCTGATACGTAAGCCTGACTATATTCCAGCGTCTATAAACACTGAATGCGGATTACCTCTTTTTTATAAGGTAAAAGATATTTCTCTTATGCAGTCAATTAGAATTGACGGCAAATTGGTTTATAAGCCAGTCTTTTCCTGTAGACTATCAATTTGACCTCTCTTTTTCAACAAGCAATGCTTTTGTAATAAACTTGCTAAAGTTCTCAAATAATAATATAATAAGTTTATGACTTCCAAACAAAAAAAATCTAAGCAAAACTCATCTAAGAGTATTGTTGCAATAATAAGACTTGTTTTGGTGCCGGTTGGATTTATCTCAGGCTGGTTGATTTCCAAAGAAATAATGTCTATCCAAATAAACGGCAAGCTTTTGGTTGATATGGACAGCTGGCTAAAAATCTGTATTCAGGCAGTAAGCGGATTGTTTGTTTCATTTTTGGCCTTTTTGATATCGCCTGCTGTCATGAACGGACTTTTTGCTTTGTCGGGACTGATTGAAAACGCACTTTCCAAATACAGTGCAAAAGAAGTGGTAATGGGTTTTGTCGGACTGGTTTTGGGTGTGCTTTTGGGATTGATTGCTTGGTTTTTGCTCAGCAGCATCGAGGGTGCTAATCCTGCAGTCACCATTACTATTACCGTAATATTAATGCTTATCTTAGGTGTCGTGGGAATGCGGCTGGGTGCCAAGCTTATGAGTCAGATTTTGCCCGCTACCAATCTTACCGAAAAATCTTCTTTGTCTTTATACGATTCTCCTAACACTATTTTGTTAGATACTTCTGCACTTATTGACGGCAGAGTGCTGGATATAATCCGAACGGGATTTATAACAGGCGAAGTGCTAATTCCTAACTTTGTTTTGACTGAGCTTTCACGTATTGCCGATGATGAGGATGTATTGAAGAAAAACCGCGGACGCAGAGGCTTAGACATTGCGGCGGCACTGCAGAAGGAAAAGGGAATCAATGCCAAAATCACAGACGATATCAATGAAACTGATATAGATGTAAAGTATATCAAGACAGCGCAGTTTTATAAAGCCAAGATTATTACAGTAGATTACAATCTCAATAAGCTAGCCACCGCCAATAACCTTGTAGCTCTTAATATCAATGATCTTTCTAACGCAATCAAGCCTATAGCTTTGCCTGGAGAAAAAATGGTAATACGCATAGTAAAAGAAGGCAAGGAACGAGGACAGGGAATAGGCTATCTCCCCGACGGAACAATGATAGTAATAGAAAACGGCGGTAGCTATATAGGCAGTGAGCAAGAGGTAACAATAACTACCGCATTGCAGACATCTGCTGGAAGAATAATCTTTTCTAGAGTGATGTAAATTCTACCAAACGCAAAATTGTATTCATATTTTTAGTAGGACTCTAAAATAGAGTCCTTTTTTTAAATACTGTCGCTCAATCTTCGGCAAAAAACTTTGTTAGCCTGAGATAAGAGAAATCTTTTTTGCGGTATATGCCCGCAAAAAGTCATATATTTATATTGCCTGACTGTATCATACAAATATCAACAGCTCTAATAAGTTAATCATCCGTCATTGCCTTACGGCAATGACACCTTCTTTTAATAAAGAAGGCTTAATCTCATAAGCTGTAATAATTTAGATAAAGAAGGCTTAGATTCTAAATACTGTAAAAAAAATAGACCCAAAAGGCTCCTTAGTCAAAAGGAGCTGGCG
>ENA-UOOK01006832-UOOK01006832.1-fermentation-metagenome-genome-assembly--contig:-NODE-6832-length-10683-cov-3.152710_pt1 | contig 10683 bp, 11 predicted proteins | sample MGYA00245777_ERZ724023 | MGnify/ENA primary metagenome ERZ724023 (study PRJEB28704, sample SAMN03018312) | fermentation metagenome | biome: anthropogenic terrestrial biome; feature: soil; material... | reverse complement strand
CCATTCTTAAACAAATAAACTCAATAAAATTAACATTAATAATGGTAATTTTATTGAGTTTATTTGTTTAAGAATGGATTGCCATACATTAGAAATCAATTAAAATGTATTAACTTTAATACAAAATTAATTAATTAAGCAGGACGCTCACGCGAGTATTCGGCTTTTTTTACGCAAAAATTAAAACTTTTTACCAGTAGGACAAATAGTGACCGCATACCAATTTATACTGATATCATCTGGTTGCTAGCATTAGATAATTGATGAAAGAAATATCAACTTTGTTAGCACCACGACACATTAGTTCTAAACATTGATTTAAAATGTCTTTGTTAAAGGTAGTTTAAAGAAAGGTGTTAATATTAATGATTACCACTATAGGTGCCAAGGTTACGATAGCGCGAATAAATGGGCTAGACTAATAGCCCATTTATCGCGTACAACTTGGCATAGGGAATCATTAATATTTGACTTTAGAATTTAACGGCACCAACTAAACTTGTTTAGTTTAAGAAAGGATAGGTAAAAATGAAATTATTAGAAACAGATTTAGAAAAGAAAACGGGGATGCATATTATTATTGATTATTTTAGTGCAACTTTCCCATTTATTTGTTATGAAGATGATTCTGAATATAGTATTATTAATGAAATCATTTTAATGTGTTGTGAATTTTTTAATATTAACAAAAAAGATGTTGAAGAGTGTGATTTTAGAGTGAATAGGTTTCAGAATCAATATCAATTATCTGATTACATTATTTTAAAATTATTAGGTCCAGAATTAAAAAGTGGTCATAAATCATGTTCTATTGAACTGAAAGGACAGGGTTGCAGAGAGTTTGAAGAATTAACTATTGATAAAACATGGATTGATTTATTGGAGTTTTTTGTCGTAAAATTTAATGCAAGTCCTACAAGAATTGATATTGCGATTGATGATTACAGTGGTGAATTTATTACCTTTGATGAAGTAAGGCAAAAACTTGATTCGAAGTGTTTTACAACATCATTTCGGGATAAAGATTATGTTATTCATGGTTCAGCTACAAAAGGATTCACATTGGAGTTTGGTAGTAATTCATCAGTTCAGATGTTATCAATCTATGAAAAGAATAAAGAGCAGAGAACGAAAGGGAAAGATTGCTTTCAGGATTATTGGGTTCGGTATGAAATGCGTTACAGACACGATAAAGCGTATGATGTTTGCATGAAGTTACTTAATGGTGGAAATGAATTGTTTAAAGATTGCATCTATGGATTATTATATAAAATGCTAGATATTAAAGCTGATAACAATTATGGTGAAGATAATATTCATAAAGCCAAAACTGATGATAAATGGCAAACGTTTCTAGGTAATGTTAATAAAGCCAAAATAGAAAAATACAAAATCAAGAAAAGTACACATGAAACTTATTTATTATGGATTACACCCTTAGCCTCATTTTATCTTCTTGATTTATTAGTTTTCCATAATAAGAATATTAATCACTTAAATATTCTGATATATCAAAGGATAATAAAGACGATTGAAGATATTGATGAAAGAAAACTAAAGAAGCTGAACGGTTTTTTAAAAGAGAAAGGATTTAATCAGTTAACTTATTCAGAATTATATGAACTGAAAGAAAAATTGAAAAAACAAATAGCAGTATTAGAATTTCCATTCTAAATAAAAAATTAAGCCACTGGTCAAATGTATTAATTACATAGATTAGTGGCTTATTATATTACAATACCTTAAGCATATTTTTAATGGCTTCAAATTTCTCATCATCTAGTTTTATTATTTTTTCAACTGCTTTAATTCTCTTTAAAGGAACTTGAACATTTATAGTTTCTTCATTAGCAAATAAAGAATCCATATTATTTTTTTCCTCTAAATATTCTAATAAATCAGAAACATTAAATTGACTACTTATATTTAACTTCTTATTCATATCTAAATAACGTTTATTATTTTTGTAATAAATTAATCCTTGAGATTTATAGTCATGAAAAGTTTTTTCATCTAAGGAATAATATTTATTATCTTTTTTATAATTGCTCTGTGACTCTATAATTATATTGTTAACAATTTCAATAATGTCTTCTGTATATGAGCGGTAAGGCTCGGATAAAAGATGTATAGTTTCTTTAGCCGTATCAGACAGCTCTTCAGAGGACAAATGCCCAAACAGCAGATAGTCAGCAGAAATATTAAAATTCATGCATATTTTATAAAGAGTTGCGACAGACATTCCCTTTTTTCCGTTTTCAATTTCGGCTAAAAACTGTGGCGATATTCCCGAACCCTCTGCAAATTCTTCACGGCTTAAATTTATTTTTTCACGTTGCTTTCGCAGGCGCTTACCAATTTGAAGCATAATATTTTCTTCCATTACATCACCTCTGTTATATATTAACTATTGCAATAAGCATATTAAATAAGCTATAATTATATAATTACGCTGATGGCGTATTGAATTGATTAGCGGAATGAGGTGCAAAGCTTGAAAAATACGGACAGATCAAACACATGTTGCTTCATTGGAGATGGCAATCAAAATAAAATATTTTTATTTGATGAAAAAGCTCCATATTACAAGGAAATAAAATCAAAAATTGAAAAAAATGTTGTTTGCCTGATTGAAAATTTTTCTGTAACAAATTTTATGAGCGGAATGGATATTGGCTTCGAGCAATGTGCGGCAGAGATTGTGCTTGAACAAAAGCAAAAATATCCTGCTATAACGTTGGAAGGTGTGCTGCCATTTGAGAACCACTCCGTAAATTGGACATGGGCTCAGAGAAATAAATATTATTCAATCATGGAAAAAAGTGATAAGGAAATTTTGCTGCAATATCACTATACTGATAATTGCATGAGTCTACGAAATCAGTATATGATAAATAATTCTAAATATATCATTTTCTTTCAATGTGAGACAAGCAATCTTGACAATTTAATTTTATATGCTAAGTCAAAAAAGAGAGTTGTATTAATTATTGATTCTGGGGTATAAGTTATAGATTTTACGTTTAGTGCTGTATCCTCTGTTTTTTTATAAAATTGAATGCAAGTAATAACTATTTTCACTTTTTCACCTTTTAATGTTTCAGGTCGAAAAATTACTTGCATTATTTAAAATATAATGTATAATATATATAATATACAAAATTCTTTCGACATTTATGTGGAAGTACTTAGGGAGGAAGTAAGATATGTTTAAAAATGTAATAGTAAGAAGACCCGGGAAATCATTAACAGAAGGTATTACTTCTGCTCCGGAATTAGGAAAACCAAATTATGAATTAGCACTAAAGCAACACGACAATTATATTGAAGCATTAAAAACATGTGGTGTGCAAGTAACAGTCTTAGATGCATTAGAAGAATTTCCTGATTCATGTTTTGTGGAAGATACGGCAGTTCTAACAAGAGAGTGCGCTATTATTACAAATCCGGGTGCACTGTCACGTAAGAGAGAATCATCATACATGGTTGACACTATTAAAAAGTTTTATTCGGAAGATAAAATTGAATATATTAAGACACCGGGAACGCTGGAGGGTGGAGATGTAATGATGGTTGGCAACCATTTTTATGTAGGACTTTCTGCAAGAACAAATAAGGAAGGAATAAAGCAATTTATTGAAATACTTAATAAGCATGGACTTACAGGCTCAGAAGTCCCATTAAAAGAAGTATTGCACTTAAAAACAGGTGTCAATTATATAGAAAACAACAATATGTTAGTTTCTGGGGAATTTATAAATAAAGAGGAATTTAAATCTTATAATAAGATAATCATCCCTGAAAATGAAGCATATGCAGCTAATTGTATTTGGGTAAACGATTATGTGATCGTTCCTGAAGGATATCCTACCGTCGAAGAAGCTATAAAAAATGCAGGCTATAAAGTTATACTTGTAGACACATCAGAATACAAGAAATTAGATGGTGGATTAAGTTGTTTATCTTTGAGATTCTAATTGAGAACCACAATGTTTTAATAAGAAATATTCAATAAAAAATATATAAAGGATGGTATATAAAAATGTTAGTTGGAAGTCAATCAATGGTGGACAAGATTCAAACTATTGTAATAAAACATGCAAGAGATGCATATATAAGCCAGGAATATTTAGATGATAATTGGAAGGAATGGGGATTTTTTAGTTGTCCAGATTATAAAAAATGTGTAGAGGAATATAATGATTTTGAAGCTTTAATTAAAAAATTAGTGCCGGAGGTAATAAACCTTCCTATAAATCCGGAATCGGGATTAGATTCAATTTACACTCACGATTCTGTTAAATTTACAAGAAAAGGTGCAATAATTTTGAATATGGGGAAAGATGCACGAAAGAATGAACCAAAAGCAATGAAGGCTCATCTTCAAAGCATAGGAGTACCAATATTAGGAGAGATTAACGGTAATGGTACAGTAGAAGGTGGCGACGTACTTTGGTTAGAGAATAATAAAGTAGCGATTGGGAGAGGTTATCGAACTAACGACGAAGGAATACGTCAGTTTAAAGAAATAGTAAAAGATATAGTAGATGAAGTCATAGTTGTTCCTATGCCTCACGGTAATAATGAAGAAGAATGCTTGCATCTCATGTCAGTTATTAGTCCTGTAGATAAGGATTTAGCAGTAGTATATTCTAGATATATGCCGGTGTTTTTCAGACAGATGCTTATAAAAAACGGTATAAAATTAATTGAGGTAACAGATGATGAATACATGCCTTTAGGTGGTAATGTACTAACTGTCGAGCCGAGAAAGGTAGTCATACTTAAAGGAAATCCGGATATTAAAGAAAAACTTCTTAAAGAAGGTGTTGAGGTTTATGAATATGAAGGACAGCATATATCTCTTCCCGGCAATGGGGGGCCAACTTGTATGACAGCACCTCTGTATAGGATATAATAGAGAAATATATAAGTAAAAAAGTATTAAAATCAAAGAAGTTAGACAATTATTAAATTATTAATTGCCTATAAAATAATAAAACAAAGGGAAAGGAGATTGTTATGAAGCATAGGTTTATAGCCAAAAGATATTGGAATACTGTTTCTACAGCAATGGGAGAAATAGGGCCACTAGTAGGAAAGTATAATGATATTATAGATTTAACTTTTGGTGATCCTGATTTTACAACTGATGATATTATTATTAATTCAGCTTTTGAAGATGCTAAAAATGGACATACCCATTATACAAATTTTTATGGGGATGATGAACTGAGAGATGAAATATGTAAATATTATAAAGAGGATTTTAATATTGAAATTGCAAGAGATGAAACCTTTATAACTACCAGTGCTGCCCAAGGATTATGGCTTGCTTTAGAAACAATTACAGATGATGGAGATGAAATAATTATTCATGAACCATTTTTTACGCCATATCCAGATCAAGTTAAATTAACAAGAGGAATACCAGTATTTCTTGAAACATTTGAGGAAGAAGGATTTCAAATCAATATTGGTAGGCTTGAAAGGTTAATAACAAATAGAACAAAAGCAATAATTTTGAATACTCCAAATAATCCTTCTGGAGCAAGATTTAGTGGTGATACTTTAAACTCAATAGCTCTTATTGCTGAAAAATATGATCTCATAGTTATTGCAGATGATATATATGGATTATATACATTTGATAGCCAAAAGAATAGCTCACCTTTTATGGACATTAAAAATATGAAGGAAAGAACAATAACTATCTGTAGTAGCTCAAAAGATTATGCAATGACAGGATGGCGTGTGGGATATATTATCGCACCAAACTATTTGATTGATGCAATTGAAAAAGTAAATGAGAATAATGTGTTTACCGCACCTTCAGTGTCACAAAGAGCATTGTTGCATGCAATTAGGAACAGAAAAATAATACAACCTAAGTTATTTGAAGCGTTTAAAGAACGAGTATTTTATGCCTATGAAAGAATTTGCGCAACTAAAAATATGAGTGTATTGCCTCCGAGAGGTACTTTTTATCTGTTTCCAAACATTAAAGAAACCGGATTAACATCCCAAGAAGTTGCTATAAGTATGCTTGAAGAGGCACATGTCCTGGTAATTCCCGGAAATGGTTTTGGAAAAAGTGGTGAAGGATTTATAAGAATTGCATGTACGGTTGGTACTGATAAATTAAAGGAAGCATTTGATAGAATAAATCAAATGGATATTTTCAAATAGATAATTTTATAATTAAAAAGGAGAAAGTATGAATATTTGTATTATAGATTCTAAACAGTTTATTACAGATGAAAAACTTATAGAGCCATTATATAAATTAGGAAATGTATCAATATATGATGGTATACCTGAAAGTTTGGATGAAACGGTTAGAAGGGCGAAAGACGCAGATATCATTTTGTTTGCACTTATGCAATTTACAAATGAAATAATTGATAACTTGCCAAAATTAAAGGTTTTGCAATTTATAGGCACCGGAGTTTGGAATTTCGTCGATGCGGAGTATGCAAATAAAAAAGGTATAAAAGTTTTAAATATTGAGGGTTATGGAAATAATGCCGTAGCAGAATTTGCTTTAAGCTGCGTATTTTCTTTAGCCAGGAAAATAACAATTGCAGACAGAAGACTAAAAGAAAGAACATGGGCATCAGAAGAATTGGAAGGTATTGAAATTGAAGGTTCAGTTTTTGGTGTAGTTGGCACAGGAAATATCGGGTCTATAGTTGCGAGGAAAGCGTATTTATTAGGTGCTAATGTTATTGCTTGCGATATATATGAATCCGATGAATTGAAAAGCAAATATGGCATTAAATATGTTTCATTAAATGAAATATTTGAAAAATCTGATATTCTTTCTCTTCACATGAAAGCAACCAAAGAAACAGAAAAGATAATTGGAAAAGATTTATTGTATAGAATGAAAAAAGGTTCATTATTCATAAATGTAGCAAGAGCTGAACTTGTTGACAACAAAGCACTATACGAATTATTAAAGAGTGGTAGGATAGGTGGTGCCGCAATTGATGTATATGAAAGTGAACCTCCGATGGATTATAGCTTAGCAGAGCTGAATAATGTAATAGCAACTCCACATATAGGTTTTTATACGAAAAAGGCAAACGATAACTCCATAAGATTATCGGTAGCGTCAGTTTTAAATGATTTAGATGTTAAATCATAAAAATAAAAAAGTTTAAAGGAGGATTTACATGGGAACTATTGATTTTATTATTTTTGGCTTGTATATGGTAGGCATGATTGTAATAGGATTTATTGCACAAGGTAAAATTGAAACAATGGATGATTTTATACTTGGAGGACGAAGATTTGGTTTAGTAGCTTTAGTTGGCACAATCATGGCAACTATGATAGGCTCCGGTATGACAATGGGTGCTGTGGGTAATGCTTACCAATTTGGCGCCGGTGGAACAGTTGTTTGGATGTATGTAGGATTTTCTCTTGGGTTACTTTATTTTGGTTATATAGCAGGCAAAATAAGAGAAACAGGCAAAAGAACTGTTGCAGAAATAATATCTGACAAATTCGGTAATAATGCAAGGTTAATATCATCTATAGTAATTATAGCATATGCGGTAGCAATTATTGCAATTAATATAGCCGGTTTAAGAAATGTTATATTGTATGTATTTGGCAGCAACCTTGGGATTTCATTGCCTTTAGCTACAGCAATAGCTGCTGCTGTATGCATAATATATACATCTATTGGTGGCTTTTATGCAGTTGTTTGGACAGATGTAGTTCAGTTTGGAATAATGATAATAGGTATTATTATCTTAGGTCCTATTATAGGTATTAGTAGCGCAGGTGGATTCAATAATATAGTTTTAGAATTTGAAAACATAGGATCATCAATAACGAATCCATTGATAAATGGTATAAGTTCAGGTTCAATCGGTTATTTTCTTGCATATTTTCTTACTGTACCTGGAGATCCGACAATGCCTCAGAGGGCTTTAGCTTCAAAAGATGAAAAAACTGCAAAAACAGCATTCTATATTTCAGGTGTGATTGGTTTATTTTTTGGGCTTGCTATATTATTAATAGGTGGTGCTTCTCGTGTATTAATGCCTGGATTAGAAAATCCGGAGTCTGCATTACTTTTATTTATAGCAGAATTCTATCCCCCTGTTATAAAAGGGTTAGCGATTTCAGCGGTAGTTGCCGCAATTATGTCATCATTTGATTCATTTTTAATTCTTTGCACTACACATTTAGTTTACGATGTAGGCGGTGCGTTAAATAAAGATATTACAGAAGAACAAATGAGTAAAATGCTTCCCAAAATCACAATTGTAGTTGGTATTATTGGGTTAATTATAGCTTTATATATACAATCATTATTTAATTATTTATATATGACATTCTCGATAATAGGATCGTCGTTGGTACCTTCAATAATAGCTTCACTTTTCTACAGTGACAAAACAACAAATAAAGCTGTAATTGCCAGCATTATTACAGGTGCTGTTGTACCCGCTGTACTGTATTTAACTTTTGGATATGATGTATTCCTTGGAGACCCCGTATTTCTGGGTATAATTTCATCTACTGCAGTCCTGATTATTGGATCCAAAATAACTAAAAACAAAATTAAAATTGAGCAATAAAAATAGTTACTATTCACAGTAGATTTATAACATAAAATCAATCCTATTAAATATTAATTGACATTGATTGGGTAGTAGTAACTTTAAAGAAAAAGTGTTATGCTGAATAGGGGTGAAGGTGAAAGAATCAAACATATATTCTTTTCAATTTGTTGGGGGCACATTAAAACAAGAGCATACCAATACGAATATTTTAGTAAAATATTAATAAATAATGGGAGTACACAAAAGGGTTGCCGCATTATGTGATGATGCTAATGCGGCAATCCGTGTTATATAATTTTTCCTACTACGACAACTGTGCCAGCATTACGATCATAGATGTTAGAAACTGTTCCCTCTCATTCTCCGGCAGGAACAGTAGGCTGTTTGCTACTTCTTTAAAGCCTTCCGGGTAGGTGAATGATACGGTATCTTCGGACTTAAGTATCCGAATATCGTTATTTTTGTTATCCATAGTACACCTCCGTTAACAACTGTAGTTTTTTGCGAATTCATTTACGGCTATAAGGTTTTCCCTCTTAGCGTCGTTCCTGAAGGAAATCATTTTCTGCTGGCTTAAAATAAAGCCTTCTCCGAGAGAGTCTGCAATCTTGCGGGCGTGATCAACACATTGCTCGGGAGTGCCGTGTCCCAGCAGATCCGCGGGCATGCCTCCGCACAGAGCCACATTGGGTAGCTTTTTGCGGATTTCAAGAATATCGTCCTGTTCTAAATGTATAACCATAGTTCCCTTCGGGTAATCCTGGAAGAACTCCGCAAACCGCAGCATGGTGCTCTCGCAAAATATATAAACCGGCTTCTTATGCTTTACCGCCGTGTCCAAAACCTTCTTCAAGTAGGGCCATTCCAGCTCTTCGAACTGTTGTACGCTAAGAACGCTGTGTCCAAGCAATGCTACCATTACCGGTGCTACGCAGCCCGTGGCATCTGCCTCAAACGTTGCGTCCAGTGTTTCGCCTATTTCTGTTTCAAACATTACATCCATTGCTTCTTTCATTTCACTTTTGCATTTGCGCACGTCAAGCGATGATTCCTTGATACCTCTTAAAAAATTGAATATTGTCTCAAATGGCAACATAGCATTCCCATTGGATGTAGCAAAGGCCTGATGTGTATTTAGCAGCTTATTTCTGGAGTTAATTGTATACTGAAAAAGGTCACCTATTTCTTTTGCTATATTTTCTATATCACCCATTGTTGCTTCAGGCTTATTCAAAATTCGGGGGAAAACTTTGCTCCAATAAAAAGCAATCGGGTTACGTGTCAATTCCTTGTATTCGTTTCGCTCCATGAGCACATGGTCCTGCACTTCAATAAAATCATCTGTTTTACCTATTTTGTGAAAGCCGCCGCCGACAGCCCTGAATATTCTCAGGGGATTTCTGGTTCCTAAGTCCAAATAACCGTCATACTGATACGTTTCTATAAAATCATCCATTACTTTGTCAATTTTGTCATAATCATACAATACCTCGCTCAATTTGAACCCCGCGTCAAGGAATTTCCAGGTAAATATATTTGACATCGTAGGAATCCTCTTGTTGGGGCGAAAATTTAACGCGTTGTCAAACAGTTCCGTACGTTCCTGCAACAATGTGTTGTTATCATTCATTATAATTGTTCCCTCCTTTACAATACCGGATCATTTACCGGCAAGCCACTGCTGGCAAATTTTCACACCTTCAGCCGCATTTACCGACCAAGCGTCTGCTCCCACCATTCTGCAATATTCGGCAGTTACCGGAGCTCCTCCAATAATTACTCTTACCTTGTCCCTGAGACCCGTTTCTGACAGAGCAGCAACAACAGCCTTCATTGAATCTATGGCAATAGTGAGTACGCCGCTGAGCCCCACCACAGATACATCATGCTCTTTTACGGCATCTATGATTCTATCGGCAGGCACATCGACACCCAGGTCAACTACCTCGATACCGCCGGCTTCAAGTAAAGACTTGGCAATATTTTTGCCGATATCATGGATGTCACCTTTTACGGTGGCAAGCACAATGGTTCCCTTCTTTTCAGCCTTCTGACCGCCTGCCTGCAGCGTGCTGCGAATTACTTCAAATGCGGCAGTAGC
>ENA-UOOK01006831-UOOK01006831.1-fermentation-metagenome-genome-assembly--contig:-NODE-6831-length-10683-cov-4.340892_pt1 | contig 10683 bp, 7 predicted proteins | sample MGYA00245777_ERZ724023 | MGnify/ENA primary metagenome ERZ724023 (study PRJEB28704, sample SAMN03018312) | fermentation metagenome | biome: anthropogenic terrestrial biome; feature: soil; material... | reverse complement strand
CGCTCCGATGAGAAGCAACTGTTGGTAAAATCAGAACAAGCCGGAAATACGGCCGTTTTCGTCCACATCGATATTCTCAGCTGAAGGCTTCTTCGGCAGGCCGGGCATCGTCATGACATCGCCCGTCAAAGCGACGATAAAGCCGGCGCCCGCGGATACCTTCAGGTTTCTGACGGTGACTTCAAAGCCCTCGGGAGCGCCCAGAGCCTTCGCGTCGTCGGTAAAGCTGTACTGCGTTTTCGCCACGCAGATCGGCAGGTTTCCGAAGCCAAGCCGCTCCAGCTGCTCCGCCTGCTTGACGGCCGGGCCGGTCAGCACGGCGCGGTCGCCGTGGTACACCCTTTTGACAATGGCGTTCAGTTTCTCTTCGATGGACAGATCCGTATCGTAAACATAGCGGAAATGGTTCGGGGCCCCGCACAGCCGGACGACCTCCTCCGCCAGCTCGGCCGCACCGGCGCCGCCCTTTGCCCATACCTCGCTGAGAGCGACCTTTACGTCCAGTTCCCTGCATTTCGCGCGGATCAGATTCAGCTCCGCCTCGGTATCGGTCGGGAAACGGTTGACGGCGACCACGCAGGGCAGCCCGTACACCTTCGTCACGTTTTCCACATGGCGCAGCAGATTCGGCATGCCCTTCTCCAGCGCTTCCAGATTTTCGCTGCTCAAATCGGCCTTTGCCACGCCGCCGTGATGCTTCAGCGCACGGACGGTCGCCACGATGACAACCGCGCTGGGGGCAAGACCCGCCATTCGGCATTTGATATCGATAAATTTCTCCGCGCCCAGGTCGGCGCCGAAGCCTGCCTCGGTAACGGCGTAATCGCCCAGCTTCAGCGCCATGCGGGTCGCCATAAGGGAATTGCAGCCGTGTGCGATATTAGCAAACGGGCCGCCGTGGATCAACGCCGGGGTGCCTTCCAGAGTCTGCACCAGATTCGGCTTGATCGCATCCTTAAGCAGGGCGCACATGGCTCCCTGCGCCTTGAGCTGGGCGGCGGTGACGGGCTCGTTGTCGTAAGTATAGCCGACAATCATCTTGCCAAGGCGTTCCTTCATGTCGCTGATGGAGGATGACAGGCACAGAACCGCCATAATTTCGGATGCAACGGTAATGTCGTAGCCGTCTTCCCGGGCAACGCCGTTGGTGTGCGTACCGAGGCCATCCACAATGCTGCGCAGCTGACGGTCGTTCATGTCCACGACGCGCTTCCAGGTGATGCGCTTCGGGTCGATCCGCAGCGCATTTCCCTGATAGATATGATTGTCCAGCAGGGCGGCCAGCAGGTTGTTCGCCGCCCCGATAGCGTGAAAATCGCCGGTGAAATGCAGGTTGATGTCCTCCATTGGCACAACCTGGGCATATCCGCCGCCGGCGGCACCTCCCTTGATGCCGAAGACCGGGCCCAGGGATGGCTCGCGCAGCGCGACGACCGCCTTTTTGCCAAGGCGGCGCAGCCCGTCGGTAAGGCCGATGCTTGTGGTGGTCTTTCCCTCGCCGGCGGGGGTCGGAGTGATGGCGGTCACGAGAATCAGCTTTCCGTTCGGGCGGTCCGCCAGATCGCTGAGAATTTTATAATCCACCTTCGCCTTATTGCGGCCGTACAGCTCCAGATACTTCTCATCCACGCCCGCAGTTTCTGCGATTTCCCGGATGTCTTTTTCTTTGTACTGCTGTGCAATTTCAATATCGGATAAAAAACCCATTGTGAAACCCCTCCTGATCCAAAATTTTTCAGTTCCCAAACGCCCGGCTTATCCCGATCAGCGTTTGAAACCACTCTCTATTTCTTAAAATAACACACCGCTTCCACCGTTACAATATCCAAACCGCCGCCCCGCGCCAAGTTTGACGATAATAAGACGAAAATTCCGGCTCAGCCTCCGCATCCCCTGCGGACAGGACGGATACTCCATACAGCGGAAGGGGTGTGTTCGAAAGCGGGGATATTTGATATGCTTTACCTGTCAAACGGAAGAAAGGAAGGACACCCGCGCCACCATGATCCGGACGGGCTCTTCTCCCGCACCCCGAAGGATGATCTCTTCCGGCGCGCTGCCGGCGTCCCAATCCAGCCGCGCCGCATCCCGCGGGGAAAGAAGCGCCGTCTCTCCCGAAACGGAAATCCCGGCAGTTCCCGCCGCGCACCAAATCAGCATCACTCCGCGGTCTCTGCCGCCGGCCGACAGGGAGGCCGTCTGCCCCACGCCGACCATCAGGGCAAACGTACTGCCGGAACAGACCCCCTTTCGGGTCATGAGGTTATAGTCGACCACCCTGCCCCGGCTGCGGGTATTCCACGCGCCGTCGAACGCAGCGCATTCCAGCTCATGAAGCACCACCGGACGGGCGCTCTTGTTGTAATAAAGGGACAGCTCCCCCCGAATCGGCGCGATGATCCGGTCGTAATCCGGCAAAACCGTGAACTCTGAATTCTCCTGCTCCACTGTGGCAGAGCTCAGACGGAAATGAAAATTCCGGTCGGCATAATCCGCTTCTGGCGGATCGATTGCAATCTGTGTCGTTTTCCCTCCCGACCATCTCGTTATCACAAATTCCCGCGGGGTAATCTTCTTCCACTTCATCATTCCGTCACCTTCCTTTTTCTGGCCTCGCATCTTCTCATCTTTGTATCCATGATAAAACAGGATGATTTCGTCTCATACTATAACGGTACTCTCGTCTAATAAACGTCGCAAAGCCCATGCTGCGGCGAAAAAAAACGGTTTGAGTGGTTGCGTTCGCCGAAATCTTCCTTTATGATTGATTTGTAATCGATCGTATCCGCTTCCGGGCTCTCTGCCGCGCGGATTTATCTACATAAAATCTTGATATAGAAATGGAGCCGATCATCATGATGAACAAAATTCTGGAATGTGTGCCAAATTTCAGCGAAGGACGCGACCTGGACAAGGTTGAGAAAATCGTCTCCTCTTTCCGCGGAAAGGAAAATGTAAAGTTGCTGGATTACAGCACCGATAAAGACCATAACCGCTGTGTCGTCACCGCAGTCGGCGAACCCGAACCCCTGCGCGATGCTGTGATCGAGGCCATCGGGACCGCGACCGAGCTGATCGACATGACAAAGCACAAAGGCCAGCATCCCCGCATGGGCGCGACCGACGTGGTGCCTTTTATCCCCGTGCGCAACTGCACCGTGGAAGAGGCCATTGAGATTTCCAAAGAGGTTGCCGCCGCCATCGCGGACAAATTCGGCGTTCCCAGCTTTTTGTATGAGAAATCCGCGACCGCTCCCCACCGCGAGAACCTGTCCGAAATCCGCAAAGGTCAGTTCGAAGGGATGCCCGAGAAAATGAAGGACCCCAAATGGAAGCCCGACTTCGGACCGGACCACATTCATCCCACCGCCGGCGTAACCGCGATCGGCGCGCGTATGCCCCTGGTCGCCTTCAATATCAACCTGGATACCCCCAACGTGGAAATCGCCAATCAGATCGCCCGCAAGATCCGCTTTATCGGCGGCGGCTTCCGCTTTGTCAAGGCGATGGGCGTCATGCTGAAGGACCGCAACATCGCCCAGGTTTCCATGAACCTGACCGACTACACCAAGACCGCCGTTTACCGTGTGTTCGAAACCGTCAAGATGGAAGCCCGCCGTTACGGCGTAAACGTGGTCGGCAGCGAGGTGATCGGCCTGACCCCCATGGCCGCGTTGATCGACTGCGCGGATTACTATCTGCAGATCGAAAACTTCAATATGGACCAGATTCTGGAGACCCGCCTTTAAGCAAATAAATCGGAGGTAACACCAATGGAAATGAAAGATATGACCCTTGAGGCCTTTTGTGCCGCAACCGCCTCCAATGAACCCGCGCCCGGCGGAGGAAGCGTTTCCGCACTGGCCGGCGCACTGGCCGCCGCGCTGGCGGAAATGGTCGCCCGGCTGACCATCGGAAAAAAAGGCTGCGAAGAGGCCGCGGACGAAATGAAGGAGATTATTCCCCGGGCCGCGGCGCTGCGCGCGGAGCTTCTGGATGAAATCACCCGCGACAGCACATCCTTCAGCGCCTACATGGAGGCTCTCGCCCTGCCGAAGGACACCGACGAGCAGAAGGACATCCGCCGCAGGGCAATGCAGGAAGCGCTGAAAAAAGCCGCCGAGGTCCCGCTGCACGTTGCCGTGACCGCGGCGAAAATCATGCCCATGGCCGCCGCTCTGGTGAAAAAAGGGAACCCCAACGCCGTGACCGACGGGATCGTCGCCGCGATGATGACGCGCACCGCGGTTCTGGGCGCTTTGCTCAACGTCAAGATCAACCTTGGCTCCATCAGGGATGAAACCTATGTGGCGGACAGGAAAACAAAGATCCGCGAGATCGAAACCGCCATTATCCGTGATGAAGCCGCTGTCCTTGCGAGCTCTTCCTTAGACTGATCCTCACATTTCATATTCTTCAAGCAGACGGTCGGGACAAATTTTCGACCGTCTGCCTGCTTTTCGGAGTTTTTTCGGTGCGGCCCTATCTTTTTAGCCTGATGTTTTCCAAAAAGAAGTACCATGCTTAGACAGCGCTTAGACGTTTCTTTGACGTATCATAATATATAATTTATTCAGGATTTAAAAATATATTTTGTCTAAGTTGCATGGTAAAGTTGCACCGATTTAATTCGGAAAAGGAGATTGTATGCAATGAAAAATGTTATTTTAACCGGTCAGGATCTTACTCTGGAAGAATTTGCCCTCGTTTGCCGCGAGGACGCGCCTGTCGCCCTCTCTGAAGAGGCAAAACGGAACATTGCGGAATCCCGCAAGGTAGTGGACCAGATCGTCAGCGAAGGGCGCGTCGTTTACGGCGTTACCACTGGATTCGGGAAATTCAGCGATGTTGTCATCAGCTGCGACGAATGCAAGCTGCTCCAGAAAAATCTGATCGTCACCCACGCGGTGGGCGCCGGGGATCCTTTCCCCCGCGACGCCGCCCGCGGCATGTTGCTGCTTCGTATCAACAACATGGCGAAAGGTTTTTCCGGCTGCCGCATGGAAGTCGTAGAAACCCTGATCGACATGCTCAATAAAGGCGTCACCCCGGTTATCCCCCAAAAGGGCTCGCTGGGCGCTTCCGGTGATCTGGCTCCCTTAGCTCACATGGTTCTGCCGATGATCGGGCTGGGAAAAGCGGAATATCGGGGCGAAGTTCTGGATGGCGCCGAAGCGATGAAGCGCGCGGGGATTCCCGTAGTGGAGCTGAGCGCGAAAGAGGGCCTGGCCCTGATCAACGGCACGCCCGCAATGACCTCTACCGGCGCGCTGACCACTTATGACGCCCTGAAACTGCTGAAGGTCGCCGACATCGCGGCCGCACTGAGCTTTGAGGCGCAAAACGGCGTTACCGACGCCCTGGATGAGCGCATCCACGTGATCCGCCCCCACAAGGGCCAGATGGATACCGCAAGAATCCTGCGGCAGCTGCTGAAAGGAAGCGAAAACACCACCCGCCAGGGAGAAATCCGGGTACAGGATGCTTACTCTCTGCGCTGTGTGCCGCAGATTCATGGCGCCAGCAAGGATGCCATCAACTTTGTAAAGCAGAAGGTCGAAATCGAGATCAACTCGGTCACCGACAACCCGATCATCCTGAAGGACACCCTGGAAGGCATCTCCGGCGGCAACTTCCACGGCCAGCCGATGGCGCTTCCCTTTGACTTTCTGGGAATCGCGGTCGCGGAGCTTGCGGACGTTTCCGAGCGCCGCATCGAGCGCCTCGTGAATCCCGCCCTGAGCGGCCTGCCGGCGTTTTTGACTGAAAACGGCGGCGTGAATTCCGGCTTTATGATCGTTCAGTACTCCGCCGCCGCCCTTGTTTCCGAAAACAAGGTTCTGGCACACCCCGCCAGCGTTGACAGCATTCCTTCTTCCGCCAATCAGGAGGACCACGTCAGCATGGGAACCATCGCAGCGCGCAAAGCCCGCGAGATTCTTGGCAACACCCGCCGCGTACTGGCAATGGAGCTGATGTGCGTCTGCCAGGCGATCGACATGCGCGGCGACAAGGGCATGGGCGCGGGCACCAAACCCGCCTACGACACCATTCGCGCCCTGGTCAAAAGGCTGGAGGAAGACCGCCCGCTGTACGAGGACATCAACCTGTGCGAAAGCACCATCCTTGACGGCAGCCTGGTTTCCCATGTGGAAGACGCCGCGTCGAAGATCGAGCTGTAATTTACTGAAAAAGGGAACCAACAGCTATGAGGAAGTGGGAGTTCTGCCACAAAGGAGGTCTCAGAATTTTCTTTTTATAGCCGGACGGTAAATTCCATCATACATAGCTTGTTTCAGATAAATGCATTCTAAAATATTCATTTAGGAAGGGACGAAAATTGGAAAATACTTATGAAGGGGTATTACAGGCTGTCAAAAAGCACATAAGCATCGCACTTGACATGAAGCAATTCCTGTATGAACACCCGGAAACCGCGCGGACAGAATACCTGTCCAGCAAGAAAATCGCAGATGTCCTGAAACAGGCCGGATATAAGGTAGAATATCCTTTTATGGAGCAGGAACTGGGCTACCCGACGGCTTTTCGTGCAATTCTGGAAAATGGAACAGGTCCATCAATCGCCATTATGACGGAGTATGACGCGCTGCCAAACCTGGGGCACGGCTGCGGACATAATTTTCATGGTGCTCTTGCCATACTTTCCGCGCTCGCACTGACTGAACTGCGAGATTCTTTTTCAGGCAGCGTCTATGTCATTGGAACTCCCGCCGAGGAAGAAGCGGGGGCCAAAGTGCCTATGGCGGAAGCAGGCATTTTTGACGACATGGCACTGGCCTGCATGATGCATTCCTGGGGAGGGCCGGAATCCTTCGCCGACATGGATGTTCTGGCACTGACGTGCTATATCGTCGAATTCTTCGGTGAGAAAGCCCATGCCGCTTCCGCTCCGTGGAAAGGGCACAGCGCGCTGGCGGCCGCACGTAAATTCCTGGATTTAATCGACGCCAGAAGAGAATGTTTTACTCCTGATATCCGTTGCAACGCCATTATTACAAATGGCGGAGAATCCCCGAATATTCTGCCTGACCATGCTGAAATCCGTTTGGAATTTCGAACCGACTCTCAGACGAAGCTCCAGCAAATGGATCAATCTATTCGGAAATGTGCGAACGGTGCGGCATTGGCATTGGACTGCAAAGTGACCTTCCAGAAAGGATTCGATGATTTTGATGATATGGTACGCAATTCCGTTCTTGAAAAAGAAGCAGAGCGCATCATGGCGGAATTCGGATTCAAAATGGGAGTAATCCAAGTGCCTTCCGGGTCATCAGACGTGGGCAACGTAAGCTACCATTGTCCTACGATTCAGCCCTTGGTATCAATTACTGATCATGTTTATCCCCTGCATTCTGAAAGTCTCCGTGAGGCAACCATGTTACCGGAAGCGACGGAGCGTTTACAGAACGGAGCAGCTTCTTTAGCTTCTGTGGTGATGAAGGTTTTAACAGACGAGGCATTCCGCGAAGAAGTAAAAAATGATTTTATTCAGGCGCGCCAAAGGAAATTATAAAATTCTATGATTTTTAAAGGGAAGGGAAGTTTTCTGGATGAGTTCTGAAATTATTAATGCAGCGGCCCCCAAAAAGAAAAAGCGGAAGCTGACAATGCCCCACATTTACCTTTTGCTTTTTATGTTTGCATGCGTTTGTGCAATTGCTTCATGGATAATACCCGCCGGCGTTTTTGACAGGGTACAAAACAGTGCCGGTAAAGGAGTCGTTATCCCCGGGACTTATCATACGGTGGCGTCCACCCCGGTAACGCTGTTCCAGCTGATCAGCAGTATTTACAAGGGTATGCTTGATGCCGGTAATATCATATTCTTTGTCTTCATGGCATACGCTTCCATAGGCTTGATCATCTCTACCGGCGCCTTCAACGGGTTAGTGGCTAAACTATTGAAGAAAGTACATGGAAAATATCGGACGATCATTATCCCTGCGTTTCTGTTAATTATCGGGATCGCTTCCTCAACGATCGGCTGCTTTGAAGAAATGTACCCGTTTATCCCTATTTTTGTCGGGATCACGATTGCAATGGGATACGATGCAATCGTCGGTGCAGGTATTGTCGCGCTGGCAACATCCATCGGTTATTCGGCCGCATTCATGAATCCGTTCAACGTGGGCATGGCACAAAGCATTGCGGGGATAACGCAAATGTCAGGCGCCGGGTTCCGGATATTTTCCCATCTTGTCATGATTACCGTCGCTTCGATCTATATGATCCGATACGCATTGAAAGTTGAAGCAGACCCAAGCAAAAGCGTAGTACACGGGATATCTTTTTCAAATCTGGAGATGGACAAAGAAGATTTGGAAAACCACCCCTTCGGAATCCGCGAAAAATTAGTCCTTTTGACTCTCGCCGCCGGCATTGCTGTAATCGTCTGGGGATGCAAAACACGGGGCTGGTATTTTGAGGAACTTTGCACCGCATTTCTCACGATGGGCGTGATCAGCGCCATTATTATGGGCTGGGGACCAAACATCATCTGCGAAAAAATGGCGAACTCTTTTTCAGAAATTGCCATGGCGTGCATTATGATCGGAGTTGCACGTGCTATTTTGGTCGTATTGAATGAAGGCAACATTATTGATACGGTTGTTTACGGACTGTCCATTCCTCTCTCATATATGCCCAAATGGATTGCCGGCGAAGCTATGCTGGTTTTTCAAACTTTACTGAATTTTCTAATCCCATCCAGCACCGGAATGGCAGTTGTCAGCATGCCGATCATGGCCCCGCTTTCTGACCTGCTCGGTATTCCCAGGCAGGTAGCGGTACTTGCCTTCCAATTCGGAGATGGTCTTACAAATGTACTGTGGCCGACTGCTTCCACCCCTGTCATCTGTGCTATTGCGGGAATTCCTCTGCAAAAATGGATGAAATGGTTCACTCCCCTCTTTTTGCTTCTGTTGTTAACGGAAGCAGTATTAATTGCAATCAGTATCGCCATTGGATATGTATGAAATCACTAGGGCCGCATAAAAAGTCTCAAATATGCTAAAACACTAACTGCATTATCCTGCGGGAAACGAAAGCGGATTATGCAAATTCGGCGATAGGAGGATGGGGCCATATAAGACTGCGCCCGAGGAAGTAGGGGTGGGGATTCACCCTAAATCAAATAGAAGTTCATCCTTTGTTTGATGTGGTAGTACACCACTTGATTCAAAGGTATGAAAATTAACAGGATGTACAAATTTTCTATTTAGATGGTTGATGAATCCTATCGTACTAATTCGGATATCCCTCTGAAGCGACCGAGCTTGCAGCATCAATAAACGCAACGAAAGGGGAAATGAAAAGCATTTGTTCCTGCTGTGTCTGTCAACCCGATAGTCAGGCATTTCGTACACGGGCTTTAAGTGACTTGGACGAATCCAAGATAAATTGCCAAAGTACGGGTTGAGTCTGTAATGCTCAAAGGCCGAAAAGCCGGCGGTAAAAGGGATAGAATTGGTATCTGCTGAAAAACAAACAGAAGGGAATTCATCCGCAGAAACGAAACTCCAAATTTTTGCGGGTTTGCCCTTATCAAAACAAGAGGAGATTATCTTATGATTTTAACAAATCCGGTTCTTGTTTCGGTCGTTGTGCTGCTTGTTCTCTGCTTCCTGAAGGTAAACGTTCTGCTGGCTTTGTTTTGCGCTGCCATTACTGCAGGCCTGGCCGGCGGCATGAGCATTCAGACCGCAATGACAACTTTTATCACCGGTATCGGCGAGGACCCCGAAACAGCCCTGGCTTATGTGATGCTGGGCGGCCTGGCCGCCACCATCAGCTATACGGGCGTTTCCGACATTTTGGCGGTCAAAATTGCCAGGGGGATGAATGGCAAGCGGCTGATATTCATCTTTCTCATCGCCTTTATTTCCTGCTTCTCCCAGAACCTGATCCCCGTACATATCGCCTTTATCCCGATCCTGATCCCGCCTCTGCTGATCGTCATGAACAAACTGAAGATCGACAGAAGAGCCATAGCCTGTGCGCTCGCATTCGGCCTGAGAGCTCCCTACGTTACGATCCCGCTCGGATTCGGTCTGATTTACCACGGGATCATCTCGAGCAACATGACCAAAAACGGCATGGAGATCGGCAAAATGGATGTCTGGCGCTACACGTGGCCACTCGGCGTCGTCATGCTGATCGGCCTGATCCTTGTGGTGCTGTTCCTGTACCGCAAGCCCAGAGAATATAAGAACGTGGAAGGCTTCGCGGTGGATCTGGATACGGTCGATACCCACATGACCTTTAAGCATTACGCTGCGATTGTGGCCGCCGTCGCCACTTTGGCGACCCAGCTGGCAACGGGCTCTCTCCCGCTGGGCGCCCTTGTCGGCCTGGCCATCATGTTCGTCTCCAAAGCGGTCAAATGGTCCGACATGGATAAAATCATGGATGAGGGCGTCCGTCTCATGGGCTTTATCGCCTTCGTCATGCTGGCGTCCAACGGCTTCAGCGCCGTGCTGCGCGACAGCGGCGGCGTCAACCAGCTGATTCAGAGCTCCCTGCAATTTATCGGGGGCAGCAAACTGCTCGGCGCGATCATCATGATGTTTGTCGGCCTGTTGATCGTCATGGGCACCGGCACCTCTTTCGGCACGGTTCCCGTTCTGGCCGTTCTGTATGTGCCGCTTTGCGCGCAGCTGGGCT
>ENA-UOOK01006830-UOOK01006830.1-fermentation-metagenome-genome-assembly--contig:-NODE-6830-length-10686-cov-7.391403_pt1 | contig 10686 bp, 8 predicted proteins | sample MGYA00245777_ERZ724023 | MGnify/ENA primary metagenome ERZ724023 (study PRJEB28704, sample SAMN03018312) | fermentation metagenome | biome: anthropogenic terrestrial biome; feature: soil; material... | reverse complement strand
TGCAGCCCATGGAGCGCAGGAAAGTCCGTCTGGAAGACGGTACGGAAAAAGAGGTGTTCCTGATTTATTCCCTGGGAAACTTTATATCCAATCAGCGGGATCCCTATCGGGACAGCGGTGTGATTCTTGATCTGAAAATCAACAGGGATGGCAATACGGGGGCCATACATCTGGGAGATATTTCCTATACACCGACCTGGGTTTACCGGTTCTCCCAGAACGGAAAGCCGGATTTCCGGGTGTTGCCGGTCGGCAAATTTATGAAGAATGGAGAGCTGAGTGGTTCCGCGGAGGAGCGAATCCGTTCGGTGTGGGAGGAAACCACCACCCATTTGGGACAGAATGGATTTCAGGTCAATGAGTAATGTCCGGCAGAATGATCTGTTTTCTGCAGAACAGAAAGGATTGAGGTGATTCCTGCATGAGTCATTTTTTTGCCTATCTTTCCAGAATGAGGTTTATACAGCGTTGGGGCCTGATGCGCAACGTAAGCAGGGAAAGCATTCAGGAGCACAGCCTGCAGGTCGCAATGATTGCCCATAACCTAGCGATTGTCCGAAACAGGTTCTACGGGGGAAATGTGGATCCTCAGAGAGTCCTGCTTCTGGCTGTCTATCATGAAGCAAGCGAAGTGATTACCGGTGATCTGGCGACTCCCATAAAATATTTTAATCCCGAAATCAAAAAAGCATATAAGGATATTGAAAAAGTGGCGAATAAAAGGCTGCTGGCCATGCTGCCCGGGGAATTGCAGCCGGAGTATAAATCGGTGCTGTTTCCGATCCCGGAGGATCAGGAGCATTGGAGGATTGTCAAGGAGGCGGACAAACTTTGTGCCTATCTGAAATGCCTGGAGGAGCTGAAAGCCGGCAATAAGGAGTTTTCCAGGGCAGAACGGACCATTTACCGGGAACTGGAACAGATGAAGGTGGATCACCCGGAGGTGTCCTACTTTATGGAGCAGTTTCTGCCCAGTTTTCAGCTGACTCTGGATGAATTGAACTGATCCTCCCGGACTGCTTCATTGCTTCACAGCGGCATAGAATGAAGACGAATGGGAAAGAAAGCAAAAAAGAATCATGAAACAATAAAGAAGCGGAAAGGATAGGGGAGGTTATGCAATGAAAAAGCAGAGCATGATTGCATTTGACCTGGGTGCCAGCAGCGGCAGGGCCATGATCGGTTGTTTCAACGGCAGGCGGCTTGAGATGAAGGAATGCCATCGCTTTTCCAACGATCCGGTGGAACTCACCGGTCACACTTACTGGGATATTCTTCGATTGTACCGGGAAATCTGCCAGGGCCTGCTGAAATTCTCCAGCCAGGAGGCAGGAGACATTGCGTCTGTGGGAATTGATACCTGGGGTGTGGATTTTGGTCTGTTGGATCGTTCAGGACAGTTGATGGGCAATCCATATCATTATCGTGATGTCCGTACGGACGGCATTCCTGAAAAAGCCTTCCAAAAGGTTTCCAAAGAGGAAATATATGAGCGTACCGGTATTGCCTTTCAATCTTTCAATACCTTGTATCAGCTCCTTTCTGTCCGGCTCTCCAATCCGGACCTTCTGGAGAAAGCTTCTGCCATGCTTTTTATCCCGGATCTTCTCAGTTATTTTCTGACAGGAGAGAAGAAGACGGAGTTTACCGAAGCAACAACCAGTCAGCTTCTGGATGCGAACAGCGGCAATTGGGACAGACCGCTGCTGAAGAAACTGGATATTCCGGATCACTATCTGACGGATTTGGATGTTCCGGGGACCAAACGGGGAAAGATAGATAAGAAGCTTGCATCTCAGCTCGGAATGGAAGAGGTGCCGCTGATCGCGGTGGCCACCCACGATACCGGATCTGCGGTCGCGGCTGTCCCTGCTTCGGAAGGAAGTTTTGCCTTTCTCAGCAGTGGGACCTGGTCCCTGATGGGAGTGGAAACAGACCGGCCGGTTATCAATGAAGACACATTGAAATGGAATTATACCAACGAAGGATGCGTAGGCGGAAGATATCGCTTGCTGAAGAATATTATGGGCCTTTGGATTATACAGGAATGCAAAAGGGAATGGGACCGGAATGGAGAGCACTACAGTTTTGACGACATGGTACGTCTGGCGGAATCCAGTGCTCCGTTCCAGTCTGTGATCGATCCGGATGCCGGATTGTTTTATCATGCCGGGGACATGCCTGCAAAAGTACAGCGGTACTGTCGCCAGACGGGACAGCAGGTACCGCGGGACAAAGGCGGGATACTCCGGTGTGTCTATGAAAGTCTTGCCCTGAAGTACAGATGGTCCTTCAAGCGGCTGGAAGCCATACTGGGCAAATCGCTGGATGTCCTGCACATCGTTGGCGGAGGCACCAAAAACCGGCTGCTGAATCAATTTACAGCCAATGCGCTGGGCAAACCGGTAATTTGCGGGCCGACGGAGGCGACGGCCATCGGAAATCTGATGGTTCAGGCAATGGCGCTGGGTGAAGTCCGGGATCAGAATGAGATCCGTCAGGTTGTGAAAGACTCTTTTCCGACGAAGAATTATTTGCCGACAGAAACCGATGTTTGGGAGGAAGCGTACTCTAAATTCACAAAGCTGCTGTCGGAGGAATCAGACAGAAAGGATTCCTGAAAATTCCTTTATAGGCAGAGCGGCAAGTCTTTAGCATATATTTCACTGCTAAATTCCGGCTACTTGGGTACAATAACTTCACAAGGGCTTGAGATGGTCATGACATCGGCTAAGCAAATTCGGACGGGTTATTGTGTATCACCCCTTCCATATTGATTTAGTTTCAGCATTGTTTTACAGAATGGATCATTTTTTCGGGCCCTTTTTGGAGAGTCCCTCCTAGGGGGATTCTCCTTGATTTTCGATATTTGATTGTTGACAAATCGCTGGCTCTCGGTTATAATAAATAAGTACCGAATGCAGAACACATTCGGCACGGAATGGAGCATTAACTCAGCTGGCAGAGTGTCATCTTGACGTGGTGAAAGTCACAGGTTCGAGTCCTGTATGCTCCACCATACAATATCGCGGGGTAGAGCAGCTGGTAGCTCGTCGGGCTCATAACCCGGAGGTCGTGGGTTCAAATCCCTCCCCCGCAACCAATTATTCATGGAAAGGTCAGTCAATGTGGACTGACTTTTTTTTCCGCTATTTTTTTTGCTTATTTGTTTGACAGAACTTTGGTACTTGCAACATGACGGACTCCATGAAGGAAGGTTGGAGTATGCCTGGGCAAAGTATGACAATTGTTGGATTTCTTCTGATTTAATGGATGAGCGTATAAGGATGAATAGTATATAAGGATGAGTGTGTATTGAATTATCCAAATATTTTGCCGGGAGTTTTCCTGTCCCGGCCCAATCGGTTTGTCGCCCATGTAAGAATCAACGGCAGGGAGGAAACAGCGCATGTGAAGAATACGGGGCGCTGCCGGGAGCTGCTGATTCCCGGCGCAGAGATTTACCTGCAGCATCATGATAATCCCCGGCGCAAGACCCGGTTTTCCCTGATTTCCGTAAAGAAGGGTGACAAGTTGATTAATATTGACAGCCAGGCACCCAATCAGGTGTTGAAGGAAGCACTGCAGGATGGAATTTATCTGCCGGGGCTGGCGCATCCGATTACCTGCATCCAGCCGGAGTCGGTATTTGGAAATTCCCGGTTTGATTTCTATGTGGAAGCCGGCAGGCAGAAGGTCTATATGGAAGCCAAGGGGGTCACACTGGAGCAGGATGGTGTCGCCATGTTTCCGGATGCTCCGACGGAGCGCGGAGTGAAGCATGTTCGCGAATTGACCCGGGCTGCACAAGAAAGTTTTACCGCATATGTTTTTTTTGTAATTCAAATGAAGGGTATATTCTGTATGATGCCAAATGACAGAATGCATGCTGCGTTTGGCAGCTCGCTGCGGGAGGCCAGGAAGGCCGGCGTTCATATTATAGCATATGATTGTATTGCCAAGCCGGAAAGTCTGTGCCTGGATCAGCCGGTTTCGGTCATTTTGTAGGAAGAAGTGCTTTTTTACACAGGATAGTTCTTGTTTCTATGCATTTTCATCTCATTATGCTATAATATGTTATGAGGAACTCAACGAGAATAAGGTGGTAAACTGCATGATGTATACGGAAACGGATTTTCTGGATGTCAGGAAACAGCTGAGGAAGATGATACTTATAACCGTGGCTCTGTCTCTTGTTTTTATTATGCCGGCAGTCGCTTTCATGTTGCGGCTGCCCCAATGGATTGGTGCCACATTTCTTACGGCGGGAGTCTGCCTGATTCTTTTCCTGTGGGGTGTTTTTGGCATCCCCATATATTATTATTATCATTTTATCAGGGATATATTTGAAGGACGGACACGGGAAGTAAAGGGCCTTGTCACAAAAGTGGAAGAAAAACCGGTTTATAAGGACAATCGGCTGCTTTATTATCAAATTTGGTTCAGGGATAACGAGGACAAAAAAGAAAGAATTCTGTTATTTGACGAAAACAAGGGCAAGCCGCCTGTACAGGCGGGGAAGCAATATTCTTTCCGGACCCATGAGAGCTTTATTACTCAGATTTCGGAGAATTAGCGGACCATTTATTCTGTCCAAGTATTTTTCCATTCTGACTGATGTAGACCGTGGTACATTCTTCACAGGGATTTTCCCGATCTTCACCGCGGTATAATCGAACCTCCAGATAGTCTCCGGGGTAGGATATGGGCTTTCCATCGGTTACAGGAAGCTGAACGGCTGTTTTCTGCCTTTTGTGGAACTCAATATAGGTTTCCTGGAAGGAGACAGTTTCTCCTAGCTCTTTCAGATAGTTTGCAGCCAGATTGATCGCCTTCAGATCGTCCATCTGCTTCAGGAAGGAGCTTCCCGCATAGGCTGCATGGTCCGATTCTGAAGATTCGCTTTTCACTTCACAGGCCGGGCGGCCCTTTTGAGAATCCGGGGTTTCTGTTTTCTTATTGCAGGAGCTTGCCAACAGCATGGAACCGACCAGGAACAGTACTGTGATGCCTTTTTTTTTCATCGTTGTCTATCCAGTCCCTTCTTTTCCTGTCTTTTTATGGCTCCCTTTATATATATGCATCTGCCTGCCCTTGTCATGCCATATCCAACGGCTGATTGTTGTTTTTCCTTTTGCCGGGCAGGAAATTCCGGTCATTTTGTAGAAGACAAACTTAATCAGTTAATCAGGGAAAGTTAATCAAGGGAAGGCAAGGAAGGGAGGAACGGGTTTATCCCGCAGAAGATGAGCAAAGAAAAGAAGTTACCAAAAAGATCAGAGATACCTGACAAATGGAAATGGAAGCTGGAGGATCTTTATCCATCCGATGAGGCATGGGAACAGGATTATCAACGGATCAGGGAGGCAATTCCCGATATTCAAGCAGCCAGGGGAACATTGTGTCAGTCTGCCGAACAATTTCTGAAAGGTTTGAATGTGTATTTTGAATGGGTGGAGAAGGCGGAACACCTGTTTGTTTATGCCAGTATGAAAAGAGATGAAGATAACGGTAATGCCGAGTCCCAGGCATTGCTGGACCGGGCACGGGAAGTCCTGACAGCGGGGGAAAGTGCCGCATCTTTCCTGGTACCGGAGATATTGTCCATTTCCAGGGATACTCTCAGGGACTTCATGGAGTCCTGTGAAGGCCTGAAGGTTTATGATCAGTACCTGGACGAAATCACCCGCCGGAAGGAGCACTACCTGTCTGACAGAGAGGAGGAAATCCTTGCCATGGCCGGTGAGATGGCTGCAGCTCCCAGAAACATATTCAGCATGATCAACAATGCAGATATTCGCTTCCCTGAAGTGCACGACGTGAATGGGGAAAAGATTGAGTTGACAAAGGGAAGATACACGCAGCTGATGGGAAACCGGGACAGGGCAGTCCGAAAGGAAGCTTTCCATGCCTTTTATGCGACTTATGCAGAGCAGAAAAATGCCATTTCTGCTGCATTGAATGCCAGTGTGAAAAAGGATATTTTTTTCAGTAAAGTACGGCACTACCCCTCGGATCTGGAAGCCTCCCTGGATGAGGACAATGTTCCGAAATCCGTGTATGATAATCTGATCGGAGCAGTGGGGCAGAATCTGGACGCAATGTACCGGTATGTTGACTTGAAAAAACATGCTTTACAGGTGGATGAATTGCATATGTATGATGTCTATGCCCCCATTGTAAAGGATGTGGACTGGAATATCTCCTATGACTGCGCGAAGGAAATCGTGGCGGAGGGATTGGGGCCTTTGGGTGCCGATTATCAGAAGATCCTGCAGAAAGGCTTTGCCGGCGGATGGATTGATGTGATGGAGAATGAAGGCAAGACAAGTGGCGGATATTCACAGGGAGTCTATGGCGTGCATCCCTATATCCTGCTCAATTACCAGGGAAATATCGCCAGTGTGTTTACCCTGGCCCATGAAATGGGACATTCCATTCATAGCTATCTGTCCGGTAAAAATCAACCCTTTGTCAAAGCTGAGTACCGGATATTCGTAGCCGAGGTGGCTTCCACTCTCAATGAGATTCTTCTTACAGAGCATCTTCTGCATACGTTGGAGGATCCGAAACAAAAAGCATACGTTCTGAATTATTATCTGGAGCAGTTCCGTACCACGGTATACCGGCAGACCATGTTTGCAGAGTTTGAGAAAAGCATTCACAATATGGCAGAAAGCGGTCAGCCGCTCACATGTGAGAGTATGTCTTCCGTCTATCGGGATCTCAATATCCGGTACTATGGCAAGGGAATGCATGTGGACGAGGAAATCAGCATGGAATGGATGCGGATTCCTCATTTCTACCGGACCTTCTATGTTTATAAATACTCCACCGGCTTCTGCGCTGCAGCAGCTCTCGCAAGCCAGATTCTTCAGGAAGGGAAACCGGCAGTGGAGCGTTATCTTCGGTTCCTGTCTTCCGGTGGTTCCGATTATCCCATCAATCTCCTGAAAAAGGCCGGTGTGGATATGACATCCACCGATCCGGTAAATACGGCTTTAAAAAGCTTCTCCAAAATGATCGGACAATTGGATGAACTTCTCTGACATACTGGTTCCTTCCTATGGAAGGGGAGTAGTATGATTATGATACGTCAATAAAAAGGAGACAGGCATGGATTATGAAAGGACTCCATCCTGTCTCCTTTTTCAATCTCTTTTTTTGTTTCTCCGCTCAGCAAGTTCTTTTTCACCGGCAACCAGCTGTTTCATTCGGAGCTTCCTGATCCGGATCCGTCCAGCGGGTCGGTTCCTGAAATGGTATCCGATTTATTTCCATCGTCAGATTTTTCCTCCGTCTCCGCCTTTTTCCTGGCTTCCTCCGTGGATTTTTCTTCGGACTGCGGAGCATCTGTCTGATACAGGGGAGCAGTGGATACATTGCCGTTTTTATGGAAATACGAGGTATCCTGATCTCCCGCTTTCTCCGCCTGCCCGGTCAATCGCTCCACAGACGTTGAATAGTCATAGGCCGCTGGATTGACCGGCGTCATCCCCTGTGGCCGGTAATAGTCCAGAAGGTTGGTTTCCAACACATGATCGGAAGTTTTAAGCAGCTTTGACATTTCATTTTTTATCATTGCTGCTTTATCATACGTATAGGTATTGGTCTCCGGTACCGGTTCTCCGGTGTTGTTATAATAGAGATTTTCCCCGATCATGGAATAGTCCGGCGTGATCAGATCTCCGTTCCGGAAGGGGACAATTTGCTTTCTTTCCGGAGACAGTAAATCCTGTCCCATCATCACGAAGGATTTGGTATCCACGCCAAGAAGATGAAGCAGCGTAGGAAGAATATCGATCTGGCCCCCATAGGTATTCACTTCCGCTCCTTTTTGATATCCGGGAATATGAATAATCAGGGGCACCCGCTTCATCTGCATGTTGTCAAACGCCCCCCAGGTTTCCGGATCCCGCCCCAGCAAAGGCGCCAAAGCCTTGTTTCTGGTGCCGGAAATGCCATAATGATCGCCATACAGTATAAATATGGAGTTTTCATAGATATGGCTTTCTTTCAGATAGTTGAATAACTCCTCCAGCGCCTGGTCTGCATAGTTTGCTGTGGCGAAATAGCCATTGACTGCCTCATCCTTTGTATTGCCCTTTGGAATGCTGTTTTTCTCGTCATATGGAAACGGGAAATGATTGGAAAGGGTGATAAATTTACTGTAAAACGGCTGCTGCAGCTGCTCCAGATACTTTGCGGACTGCTGAAAGAACAGCTTATCCTTCAGCCCGTATTCTGCGGAATTTTCCTTTGTCAGGATAAAATCACCGGCATCAAAGAAGTAGTCATAGCCAAAGCTCCGGTACATATCGTTCCGGTTCCAGAAGGAACCGTTATTGCCATGAAACACTGCGCTGGTATAACCTTCCTTATCCTTCAGGATCTTTGGCAGGGCATAATACGTATTGTTAGCGTTTTGTATGAATGCAGAACCTTCGGATACACCAAACAGGGACGTTTCCGCCATCAGCTCCGCATCACTGCTTTTGCCCTGGCCAATCTGAGTAAAGAGATTGGGAAAAGAGAAGGTGTCCTTGCTGTGACACAGTTGATTCAGAAAGGGAAGAACCTCGTATTCCTTTCCGTCTTCACCAGAAAGCCTGAAGTCGATTAAGAACTGCTGGATGCTTTCCATATGGATGACGAATACATTTCGTCCCTTTGCAATTCCAAAAGTCTCCGGGTTAGGCTTCGTATAACGGTTGGCGGTATAATTGACCGTTTCCATGACGTCCTGATTGTCGGGAGTCTCCGTGGATCGCTCTGTTTTTACCGTCTGGATGCTGTCATAGGCAGTAAACCCATTGATGCCAAGATATTTTACAATATAGTTCCGATCGAAGGTCCTGGTCAGCAATTCCGGACGGCTGATTTCAGCAAGGCACAGATTCATCAGGAAGATAACAAGGGAAAGGGCCAAAGCCTTCCATCCATTTCTCTTGTTGCAGAAAACCCTTTGATCCACAGAAACAAGAGGCGATTTCTTCTTCAGCAGGACAATCAGGAACACGACATCGATCCAATATAGAATATCATGCCACTTCATAAGCGGTGGTATGGCGGACAGGAAGGATCCCATGGACCGCTTGCCGGAAATACTCCTGGAGGTAATAATCGTACTTAAGGTCAGAAAGTCCGAGAATTCCCGGTAATAGAGGATATTGGCGTAAAGCAGCAGGGTATTTAAAAAATAAAGAAGGATAAGGGCTTTATGACCCCGTTTCGGATTGCCGGTAAACAGACAAAGCGAAAAAAGCAAAAGGGTGAAGGCAATCGGATTGATCAGCAGAATAAGATGCTGCAGCCAGCCCTTTACACCCAGGGAAAATTCCAGATGATAGCTCATATAGGTCTTGATCCAGGTCAGGAAAATTGCCAGCATATAGAATCCAAAATATTTATGATAAATCCGGACAATATTTTGTTTCAAAGTTTCCTGTTTCATAGTCTTCTGTTCACTCCCAACAAATATTACTGATCCATACTTCTACTTGATACATTATATAGGGTATTATAGAATATGAATATGGGCAAGTCAATATCATGCAATTCACACATTGAATCGGAACAGAACAACATCTCCGTCTTTCATGATATAATCCTTTCCTTCTGAACGCACCAGCCCGCTTTCCCTGGCAGCCTGGCAGGAGCCCAGACGGATCAGGGTACCGTATGGTACGATTTCTGCCCGGATAAACCCCTTTTCAAAGTCGGAATGGATCTTGCCTGCTGCCTGCGGTGCTTTGGTCCCGCTCTTTATGGTCCAGGCACGGACTTCCTTTGGCCCGGCCGTTAAAAAACTGATCAGGCCGAGAAGACGATAGCAATGTCTTACCAACCGATCCAGACCGGATTCCGGAATCCCGAGCTCCTGCAGGAAGGCATTTTTCTCATTCGGTTCCAGTTGTGCAATTTCCTCTTCTATTTTGGCACAGATAATCAGTACTTCTGCATTTTCCTTCTCCGCCTGATCCGTTACCGACTTTACCATGGGCAAGTCCTCCGGACTTTTCCCGATCTCCTCTTCAGCGATATTGGCGGCATAGATCACCGGCTTGGAAGTCAGCAGAAACATCTGATCCACCAAACGGGATTCTTCTTCGGTAAAGGAGAGATTGCGGGAAGGAATTCCTTTCTCCAGGTTGTCCCTTATTCTCTCCATCAAATCCAGCTCAATCCGATATCTTTTGTCTGCCTTCTGCAATTTGCGGGCTTTGTCCATCCGCTTCTCCAGGCTTTCCAGATCGGAGAAAATGAGTTCCAGGTTGATGGTTTCCATATCCCGGACCGGGTCAATGCTGTCCTCTACATGTACAATATTTTCATCCTCAAAGCAGCGGACAACGTGAACGATGGCGTCCACTTCCCGGATCTGGGACAAAAACTTGTTTCCCAGTCCTTCTCCGCGGCTGGCACCGTGAACCAGGCCGGCAATATCGACAAATTCGATCACCGTTGGTGTGGTCTTCTCCGGATGGTACATTTCTGTCAGCTTGTCAAGACGTTCGTCCGGAACAGCTACCATGCCAATATTGGGCTCTATGGTGCAAAACGGGTAATTGGCTGCTTCTGCTCCGGCTTTTGTGATTGCATTGAACAAAGTGCTCTTTCCTACATTTGGTAATCCTATGATTCCAAGCTTCATTACATTGTTTCCTCCAGTTTCCTTGCTCTGAA
>ENA-UOOK01006829-UOOK01006829.1-fermentation-metagenome-genome-assembly--contig:-NODE-6829-length-10688-cov-3.966237_pt1 | contig 10688 bp, 4 predicted proteins | sample MGYA00245777_ERZ724023 | MGnify/ENA primary metagenome ERZ724023 (study PRJEB28704, sample SAMN03018312) | fermentation metagenome | biome: anthropogenic terrestrial biome; feature: soil; material... | reverse complement strand
ACCACCGAGATCTACACTCTTTCCCTACACGACGCTCTTCCGATCTTATCATAGTTCCAGGTGCAGCAGGATTGTTTGTGTTTTTAATATTAACATGTGTAAACTTGTAATAAACAGGTGTGAGCGCTTCTTCATGAAAAACACTGAATCCCGCATAAGCAAGCTCTCGCATTTCTGTGTATGTAATCTCGTTTATTGGATAGGGATTAGGAATTAGTGATGGATTAACTGAATATATACAGTCTACATCAGTAAAGTTTTCATAGATATCTACATCAAGAGCAGCTGCTAAAATTGAGCCGGTAATGTCTGAACCACCCCTTGAAAAAGTTACAACATCTCCCTCTTTAGAATAACCAAAAAATCCAGGAAAAACTACAATTCCAGAGATGTCTTTCATAGCTTTTAAATTTTCATATGATTCAGGAAGCACCTGTGCATTCCCAAATTCGCTGCTTAAAACAAGGCCTGCATCTTTTGGATTAACATAACGAGCCTCAATGCCAATACTTTGTAAATAACCTGCAACAAGTCTGGCAGTGTTATCTTCACCAGCAGCCTTCATTAAATCTACAAATTTTTTATCATTCTCTGAGTAGAAATCTAAACGTCCCTTAATATCTTTAGCTATAGAAGCAATAACTTCATTAGAAACTCCGAGAGCTTTTCCTATTTCTGAAAAGCGTGATACTACTGCATCACATTCTTTATCAGCATTTTTGTTTTTTATATAACTTTCAGCAGATGCTATTAAAAGGTCAGTAACCTTAATATCTTCTTTGTCCCTTTTTCCTGGTGCTGAAACAACCACCACTTTTCTCTCTGAATCTGAAAGAATAATATTACATACTTTTCTAATCTGTTCTGCACTTGCCAAAGATGTTCCACCAAATTTTACTACTTTCATCTATATTTCCTCCGATATTATCATTATACTCTATAGTATACATTATATTTATAAAACCTGTTTCTAGTGAATAAAGCAATATTATGTTCAAAAATTAATATTTACAAACTGTTATTAAAAATAATACAATTAGTATATGTTGCTGTCAATATGTTTGTTGAAGAATTATTTAATTGAGGATATACTATAGCTAAAGAAAAAGGGAAGGAATGGTTGTCAATATGCCTGAATTTAAAATTGCCTCAGACTATGTGCTGTGTGGAGATCAGCCTGAGGCTGTAGATAAGCTGGTACGTGGTATAAATATGGGATACAAGGAACAAACCTTGCTGGGGGTTACAGGCTCCGGGAAGACCTTTACAATGGCTAATGTAATTGAAAGGGTTCAGAAACCAACCTTGGTAATTGCACACAATAAAACTCTTGCAGCACAATTATGCAGCGAGTTTAAGGAATTTTTCCCCAATAATAATGTTGAATATTTTGTAAGCTATTATGATTACTATCAGCCGGAAGCTTATATTCCATCAACTGATACCTATATTGAGAAGGATGCCTCTATAAATGATGAAATTGATAAATTAAGGCACTCAGCTACAGCAGCTCTTTTTGAAAGAAGAGATGTAATCATAGTAGCCAGTGTTTCATGTATATATGGTCTTGGTGATCCGGAAGACTATACTGAACTGATGATTTCCTTAAGACCAGGAATGAGAAAAGACAGAGATGAAATTATCAGAAGATTAGTAGAGATTCAATACACTAGAAATGAAATCGATTTTAAGAGGAGTACTTTCCGTGCAAGGGGGGATGTGCTTGAAATTTTTCCAGCTTATTCATCAGAAAACATCATTAGGGTAGAGTTTTTTGGCGATGAGATAGAAAGGATAACAGAAGTTAATCCCCTGACTGGTGAGATAAAAGGGGTAAGCTCCCATGTAGCCATATTTCCTGCTTCACATTATACAACCACGAAAGAAAAAATGGATAAAGCTCTCATAACAATTGAGAAGGAACTGGAGGAAAGGCTTATTGAACTGAAAAAAGAGGAAAAACTAGTAGAAGCCCAACGGCTTGAGCAACGAACCAGATATGATATTGAAATGATGAGTGAAGTAGGTTTTTGTCAAGGTATAGAAAATTATTCCAGGCATTTAAGTAAACGTGCTCCCGGAAGTTCACCCTACACTTTGATAGATTATTTTCCAAAGGATTTTCTCCTAATTATAGATGAATCACATGTTTCGGTATCTCAGATAGGAGCAATGTATAATGGTGACAGAGCAAGGAAAGAATCTTTAGTACAATTTGGATTCAGGCTTCCATCTGCTTTTGATAACAGACCCTTGAAATTTGAAGAATTTGAAAAAAAGATAAATCAGGTAGTATATGTAAGCGCAACCCCCAGAGCCTATGAAAGAGAGCGTTCATCTCAGATAGTCGAGCAGATAATAAGACCTACAGGACTAATAGATCCTGAAATAATTGTTAAGCCTGTAACAGGGCAAATTGATGATTTAATAGGAGAGATAAGCAAAAGAACTGCAAAAAATGAACGCGTATTAGTAACAACTTTAACAAAAAGAATGTCTGAAGATTTGACTGATTACCTGAAAGAGTTGGATATGAAAGTAAAGTATCTGCACTCTGATATAGATACCCTTGAACGAATGGAAATTATTAGGGATTTAAGATTAGGAGTCTTTGATGTCCTTGTTGGGATAAACCTTTTGAGAGAAGGACTTGATTTACCAGAAGTATCTCTTGTAGCTATACTGGATGCAGATAAAGAAGGCTTTCTGAGGTCAGAGACATCACTTATACAAACTGTAGGAAGAGCAGCAAGAAATGTAGAAGGTAAAGTAATTATGTATGCTGATAGAGTCACAGAGTCTATGCGGAAAGCCATTAGTGAAACTGAAAGAAGAAGAAAGATACAAGCGAAATACAATAGGGATAACAACATAACTCCTAAAAGCATACAAAAAGGTATTCGAGATATTATTGAAGTTACAAAAGTTGCAGAAGATTCCGAGAAATATGAGCATGATAATACACACAGCAGAGACAATTTAATTAATTTTAATAACAATAATGATTTGGGAAAGAATAATTTAAATAAAAATGGTCTAGATAGAAATGAACTTGAGAAGATAATAGAAGCTTTGGAAAAGGAAATGAAAACAGCAGCAAAGAATCTAGAGTTTGAAAGAGCTGCTCAATTAAGAGATAGAATAGGCGAACTAAAAAGAACCTTGCTATATTAAAAAATTTCCACAATATAGAACATACGTTTGACATTTCATTATTTTATGGTATACTAAATAGGAAGTACTTTTTAACAGTTAATAATGAGGTGCAAATAAAGATGATAAAAGATTATATATATATAAAAGGTGCAAGAGAGCACAATTTAAAAAACATTGATATAGAAATACCAAGAGACAAGTTTGTGGTTATTACCGGCTTGAGTGGCTCGGGTAAATCTTCATTAGCTTTTGATACCATATATGCAGAGGGGCAGAGGAGATATGTAGAATCCCTGTCTGCGTATGCACGCCAGTTTTTAGGACAGATGGAGAAACCAGATGTGGATTACATAGAAGGTTTATCTCCTGCAATATCTATTGACCAAAAAACCACCAGTAGGAATCCTCGATCAACTGTGGGTACAGTAACCGAAATATACGACTATCTGAGGCTTTTGTATGCTAGAATTGGCACGCCTCATTGTTATATATGTGGAAAAGAAATATCACAGCAGACAGTAGATCAAATGGTGGATCAATTAATGGTACTGGAAGAAGGTACGAAAATTCAGCTTCTAGCTCCTGTTGTCAGAGGCAGGAAGGGTGAATACAGCAAGCTGATTGAGGATGTTAAAAAAGGTGGATATGTAAGAATCAGAGTAGATGGAGAAATATTTGAAATAAACGATTCCATTAGTATCGACAAAAATAAAAAGCATAATATAGAAATTGTAGTGGACAGGCTTATAATAAGAAACGATATACAAAAAAGGCTTGCAGATTCAATAGAAACTGTTCTCCGCTTAAGTGGCGGGTTATTGCTGGTTGATGTAATAGGTAAAGAGGAAATGTTATTTAGTCAGAATTTTGCCTGCAGCGACTGTGGTATAAGCATTGAGGAGTTTGCTCCCAGGATGTTTTCTTTCAACAGCCCCTTCGGTGCATGTCCAGCCTGTACAGGTCTGGGTATGTTGTTAAAAATGGATGAGGATTTAATAATTCCTGACAGAAGCCTTTCACTTAATAAAGGAGCAATTGCAATTAATGGTTGGAATCTTGAAAATGGTGAAGGGTATTCCAGGATGATTTTTGAAGCCTTAGCAAGTCATTATAAATTTAGTCTTGATACACCTATAGAAGAGCTTCCACCCCATATAGTAGACATAATACTATTTGGTACCAGTGGAGAAAAAATAAAAATTCAATATGAAAGAGATTATGGTAGCGGAACATATATTGCGGCTTTTGAAGGAATAATGAATATTTGTGAAAGACGCTATAGTGAAACCCAATCTGAGGGCATGAAACAATATTATGAAGGGTTTATGAGCAGCAACCCTTGCCCGGAATGCAAGGGCGCTAGACTTAAAAAAGAAAGTTTAGCGGTTACAGTTGGAGATCTGAATATAAATAAATTGACAAGCATGCCTGTTTCAGATATGAAGAATTTTTTTGAGAAAACTGAGTTTACCGAAAGGGAAAAATTAATAGCCGCCCAGATTCTTAAAGAAATTAATGCAAGAGTAGGCTTTTTAGTAGATGTAGGGCTCGACTACCTCACTCTTTCAAGAGCAGCAGGAACCCTTTCTGGGGGTGAAGCTCAAAGAATAAGGCTTGCTACCCAAATTGGCTCAGGTCTTATGGGAGTAATATATATACTCGATGAACCAAGCATTGGTCTTCACCAAAAAGACAACGAAAGGCTTTTAAAAACACTAAAGAGACTTAGGGATTTAGGAAACACCTTAATTGTTGTAGAGCACGATGAAGATACTATGTATGCTGCAGATTACATTGTTGACTTAGGACCAGGTGCAGGTATTCATGGTGGTTATATTGTTGCAAAAGGTAATGTAGAAGAAATTAAAAAGAACCAGGATTCTATTACTGGTCAGTATCTTAGTGGAAGAATGCAAATTGAGATACCGGAGAAAAGGCGTGTTACCAATGGAAAATGGTTGGAAGTAATCGGAGCGAGACAAAATAACCTGAAAGATATTAATGTAAAAATACCGTTAGGTGTTTTTACCAGTATTACAGGAGTTTCAGGATCAGGAAAGAGTTCACTGATAAATGAAATTTTATATAAAAAGTTGGCAGTTGAGTTGAATAGAGCAAGAATAAAGCCTGGTGAGCATGATGCTATTTTAGGTCTTGAATATCTTGACAAAGTTATAAATATAGATCAATCACCCATAGGAAGAACCCCCAGATCAAATCCTGCAACCTATACAGGTGTATTTGACCTAATAAGAGATGTTTTTTCATCAACTTCAGAAGCAAAAATGCGAGGATATAAACCTGGCAGATTTAGTTTCAATGTGAAAGGAGGAAGATGCGAAGCTTGTAGTGGAGATGGAATAATAAAAATAGAAATGCATTTTCTTCCTGATGTATATGTTCCATGTGAAGTTTGTAAAGGAAAGAGGTATAACAGAGAAACCTTGGAAGTAAAATATAAAGGTAAGAATATTTCTGATGTACTTGATATGACAGTAGAAGATGCTCTTGAATTTTTTCAGAATATTCCAAGAATACAGAAGAAGATTCAGACTTTATATGATGTTGGATTAGGATATATAAAAGTTGGTCAGCCATCCACTACTCTTTCAGGGGGTGAAGCTCAAAGAATAAAATTATCAGCCGAACTATCTAAAAGAAGTACAGGGAGAACTATGTATATACTTGATGAGCCCACGACAGGCTTACATGTAGCTGATGTGCATAAATTAATTGAGGTGCTGCAAAGGTTGGTTGAGACAGGAAATTCTGTGGTAGTAATAGAACATAATCTGGATGTAATAAAAACTTCTGATTATATAATCGATTTAGGTCCTGACGGTGGAAATAAAGGTGGTTATATAATAGCAGAGGGAACACCAGAGGAAGTTATTGAAGAAGAAGGCTCATATACAGGGCAATTTTTGAGGAAGATCCTGAAAGGTTAGGGGACTTCTTCTCTCAAGCAAGAGGTATTCTTTTTGCATTGAAAGGTGTCCCTAGTAAAGCTATGCACTCGGATTTGGCGCTTGATTTTTTATTAGACCAAATTACAATTATGTGTTATACTTATTTGATAAACAACTTTTGTATTAGTTAGATAATGCAAGTAGGATAGGAGTTGATATTATGATGATGTGTTCTATCTGTAACAAAAATATTGCAGTTGTTTTTGTTACAAAAATAATAAATGGAAAACAGACCCAGGAGGGTATGTGCATTTCCTGTGCTAAAAAACAAGGAATTCAACCAGTTAACCAGCTCATTGAACAGACAGGTATGAGCGAGGAAGATATTGATAATTTAAATAAACAGGTAAATAACTTGATGGATGATATAGATTTAGATTCAATTCTTGAAGAAGGTGAAAATCAAAGTCAGGGTGATATTAACTGCGGCGAAATGGGTAATTTGTTTTACAACTTTTTCAATAAAGCATTTCCTAAGAATAATAAAGAAAGCCTTGAAGAGGGATTACAGGATCCTAAAAAAAGAAACAGAAATGATGAAAGAGACAGTAAAAGTAATACACGTACTAAGACGCAAGATAAAAAGACACCTAAAAAGAAAAAATTCCTTGATGTTTATGGAATTAATCTTACTGACAAAGCTAAATTCGGTGAAGTAGACAGAGTAGTAGGAAGAGAAAAAGAAATTGACAGGGTAATTCAAATCTTAAATAGAAGGACAAAAAATAATCCTGTTTTAATTGGAGAACCTGGAGTTGGTAAAACTGCTGTGGCTGAAGGTTTGGCTGTAAAAATAGCCAATAAGCAGGTACCGACCAAACTGTTTAATATGGAAGTTTATGTACTTGATCTGACCACTATTGTAGCAGGTACACAGTTTAGAGGGCAATTTGAAAGCAGGATGAAAGGCATAATTGAAGAAGCAAAAGCACTTGGGAACATTATCCTTGTAATAGATGAACTTCATAATATTATGGGTGCAGGAGATGCTGAAGGAGCAATGAATGCTGCAAACATCCTTAAACCTGCTTTGTCTAAAGGGGAAATCCAGGTTATAGGAGCCACCACCTTAAATGAATATAGAAAACACATTGAGAAGGATTCAGCTTTGGAAAGACGCTTTCAGCCTGTTATCGTTAATGAACCTTCAATAGCAGACTCTATTGAAATCCTTAAAGGTATAAAAGATTATTATGAAGATTATCACAAAGTTAAAATATCCGATGAGATAGTGGAAGCTGCAGTCAACTTATCTGAACGATATATTACTGACAGGTACTTTCCGGATAAGGCTATTGATGTTATTGATGAAGCGGCTTCAAGAGTTAATTTAAGGAATGAATTTTTGGTAGAACTTGACGCTTTGAAAGAGGAATTAAAAAGAGTTCAGGAAGAAAAAGAGAGTGCGATATCAGCTGATTCAATCGAAGATTACCAAAAGGCTGCAGACCTAAAAGTAAGGGAGTGCAAGCTCTTGGAAAGCATCAACGAAATTGAAGACAAGAACAAAGATGTTGAATTATCTATAGATGATATTGCTCAAGTTATAGAGGTTTGGACAGGTATACCGGTACAGAGATTAACTGAAATTGAAACAGAAAAACTTTTGAATTTAGAAACTAGACTTCATGGTAGGGTAATTGGGCAAGATGCAGCTGTTAGCAGTCTTTCTAAAGCAATACGAAGAAACAGAGCAGGTTTTAGAAAAAAGAAAAAACCTAGTTCATTTATATTTGTTGGCCCTACCGGAGTAGGAAAAACAGAATTGGTAAGAGCTCTTGCTGTTGAACTTTTTGGAAGTGAAGAAACTCTCATAAGGCTTGATATGTCTGAATATATGGAAAAGCATTCTGTTTCCAAGCTAATTGGATCACCTCCGGGTTACGTAGGATATGATGACGGAGGTCAGCTGACAGAAAAAGTAAGAAGAAAGCCATACTCCGTTATCTTGATGGATGAAATTGAAAAGGCACACCCTGATGTATTCAATATGCTGCTTCAGATACTTGAAGATGGAAGGCTTACAGACAGCCAGGGACGAGTAGTAAGCTTTGAGAATACCGTTGTAATTATGACTTCTAACGCAGGTACAACATTAAAATCCAGTGGAATAGGGTTTGGACAGGATCAATATAAGAACCTTGAAGGAAAGGTAAAAGAAGTATTAAGAGAAATATTTAGACCAGAATTCTTAAACAGACTGGACGAAGTAATAGTTTTCACTGAACTTAATAAGGAAGAACTTAAACAAATTATAGAGCTTATGTTAAAGGAAATTATACAGGATGTAAAAGATAAAGGCATGACCATAGAGATTACAGATACTGCAAAGGAATTTATCCTTGAAAAAGGGTATGATTCTAAATATGGTGCAAGACCATTAAGAAGAACAATCCAGAAATATATTGAAGACGAATTGTCAGAGCTTTATTTGAAGGGTGTTTACAAGGAAGGTAGTAATATAATTGTCGATAGCTTAGATGATAAAATTATTTTACTTTAAATATTCCTTGGTAATTGAATTATAAACTCTGTACCTGCTCCCAGCGTACTATTAACTTTAATATTGCCATTGTAGAGATTTATAATATGCTTTACAATGGCAAGCCCTAAGCCAGTTCCACCCATACTTCTTGATCTTCCTTTATCAACACGATAAAAACGTTCGAAGATTCTGGGAAGATGCTGTTCAGGTATACCTATACCCGTGTCTGTAACTTTAATTACCAGTTTTCCTTCGCTGAGGTAGGCTGATATGGATACATTACCACCTGCCTTATTGTATTTTATCCCGTTATCAATTAAATTTATAAGCAGTTGTTTTATCCTATCTTTATTAGCCATAACTAAAAGGTTATCAGGAGCATTTATATCAATTGAAATGCCATGTTTTTCTGCTTTTGATTTAAGTATCTGTACTGTTTCTTCTATTATTTGTTTTAGATTATAATTTTCAATATTTCCGTCTGGTTTTCCGGATTCTATCTCAGATAATTGAAGAATGTCATTTATCAGAACATATAATCGTTCAGCTTCTATATCAATTATTTCCAGAAAGTGTCCTGCCACTTCTTCATCCTCAATAGCTCCATTCCTTAATGTTTCTACAAAGCCACGTATTGATGTAAGAGGTGTTTTAAGCTCATGAGTAACATTTGAAACAAATTCTGTACGGATTTGTTCAAGTTTTTTAAGATTTGTTATATCTTGTATAGATAATACTGCGCCTTCTGGAAAACTTAGCTTACTAGCAGAATAAGAAGTTTCTGAAAATGGGTTTGAAGAAATTGGTTTTACAGGCATTGTTGTAACCTTTAAAATTTTTCCTCCATTGTATCCTAAACTAATTTCTTTAGATAGAACTAATTTTTTATTTATAGTATCTTTAAGCATTTCATTTAGTTGATTTATCCTTATATATTCAAATAAACTTGAACCGATAATATTCGTTGCAGGGGAAGTCCCATTTGTATGAGCGATACCAAATATTTTGCAAGCAATTGAGTTTATAAGTATAATATGTAAGCTATTATCTACAGCAATTATTGCATCTGTCATACTATTTAAAATAGTATCCATAAGTAAATTATTATTTTTTAGTTTATACACTGTACTTTCTAATTTAGAAGCCATTTCATTAAATGTTGATGCAAGTTGTCCGAGTTCATCATCATAGTTTGTTTTTGAATTGATTCCTAAATATGATTTTGAATTAGTTTCTGCTCTTACTGAATAATTACCAAGTGTTATTTCGTGAGATTTTACTATAAGTTCACTGATAGGATTTGTGATCATTGTAGAAAATTTAAAAGCCAGCAGTAATGTGAATAAAATGCAAATTAATATTCCTATAATTTCATAGTTAAATATTATATTATATATTTTTTGCACCTGTACAAGTGGAAGAGATACCCTTACAATTGTTTTGATTTCCTGTATGGGAACAGCAATATACAAAAAGTTCATTTCAATTGTTCCACTAAAACGAATGTCTTTCCCTGTTCTACCTTCAATAGCTTCTATAATTTCCTTGCGATTTAGATGGTTCTCCATATTGGCAAAATCTTCATCAGATTCTCCTAATACTTCGCCGTCGTAATCAATAAAAGTAATTCTAACTTTATTTTGCCAATTAATTGGACCATCCTTTGAAAGCAATTCAGAATAAATTTTTGCTGTTTTATTAAAATCAAAATCATTGATAATTTTTTTATTATATATATTGCTATTATTATCAGTTTTGCTAATCAATTCTAATATTTGATGTCCAATAAGTAAAGCTGAATTAGTGAGTCTCTCCTCTAGCTCCATCTTGTAAAAGTGTTGAGTAAGATAATATGAAAAAAAACCTGTAATTAGTAATACAACAAAAACCAGTATAAAATAAAAAGTAAAAATTTTATTTTTCATAAAAGCTCCCTATTTATTTATAATTCCACTTCAAAAATCCAGATTCTGCTGCAAAGGGCGAATTTTGTTTGGAGACATGTTGTAAAGATTTGCCGCTGAAATCGCCGCAATTTAATGGCTGGAACGCCACATTTGGTGTTTCAAACCATCATT
>ENA-UOOK01006827-UOOK01006827.1-fermentation-metagenome-genome-assembly--contig:-NODE-6827-length-10690-cov-27.537471_pt1 | contig 10690 bp, 10 predicted proteins | sample MGYA00245777_ERZ724023 | MGnify/ENA primary metagenome ERZ724023 (study PRJEB28704, sample SAMN03018312) | fermentation metagenome | biome: anthropogenic terrestrial biome; feature: soil... | reverse complement strand
AAAATTGTTTCACTCGTAGAAGCCGGAAATCCAAATGAAGCAGCCGAAAAAGTAAGCCGCCGCGCCGCCCCGGAAAACAAGGCGCTGACGCTGTTTAGCGCGATCACGAAAAGCCCTGAAGCACTCGCAAAATTTTTGCGGGAGGTTGACGTTGGCAAAATCAAACTCAGCGAAAGTTTTTGTAAATCGGACTGCGGAGATGATGATGGCTGCCCGCATGAATTGCAATGTATCATAAATTGGCTTAACCAGCCTTACGCCCGCAAGCCGGAAGGGAGTGAAAACAATGAATGATAAAAAGGGACAAGATGCTAAGCCATATGAACACTGTGAAAGCTGCAAATACAAAGGAAATCATTGCCATGTAAATGACAAATTCCAGCGTCTTCCGCGCGCAGAAGGCGGCCTTGGAATGTGTATCAAAATTGGCGGACGCGGTAATTAAAAAACCGGAAGGAAGCGAAACAGATGGAAACACTAATTGATGTCATGATCTACCTGGTTATTTTCGGCGGGTTCGCTGCGGTTGTTATCGCGCTGGTGTGGGAAATACGAAAAATGGCGCTGAAAATCCGTCACACAGATGTTGCACAGCGTAAGGCGGCAAACCGCAAATACATACGTAGGAGGCTAGGACATGGACCCTCATTGTAGAGGTTGTGCATATCGGCAGGCACTTAACGGAGGAAGTACCAACTGCGGATATGCCGTTATTACCGATCATTTGCGCGGCTGCCCGCCCGGAAGAGGATGCACGCATTACACACGTAGACTGCCTGCCGCCCAATCTCTAAAATGCCGCCATAATAAGGCCGTAAGACCGCTAAAAAAGTCGCAGAAAAGGATGACAAAAAATGAGCCGTTGTAATCATGATTGTTTTCACTGCCCGTTTCACGATTGTATAGCATCCTCCAGCGACCCAATGACAAAGTGGGAACGTATGGTGCTAAAAGGTTCAATGGGGAAGTGGGAGCGCGATATGTGCGATCGTCTCGTTCTCCGTATGGAAAGAGCCGGGTACAAATGGCCTGAAATTTCGCAGGCTTTGAATATTTCAATGCTGGCTGTGCGAGATTCGGTGAACAGGATAAACAAAGCCGCCAAACGGCAGCAACCCGCTTGACGGCGCAAAACAAAATAACTCATATAAATTTTAACCTTTAGAAAGAGGGTTGTCAAATGAAACTTCTAACTTTTTCCGCACAGAACTTCCGCAGCATCAATGCCGCCTTTAGTCCGCAGGGCCGCAACGTCAATATTTACGGCTGTAACGGTGCCGGAAAGACTTCCACAGAAGACGCATTTCTCTGGCTGCTGTTTGGCAAGGACTCTGCGGACCGTAAAGACTTTGATCTGATTCCGCATAAGGCCGGCAGCACAGAGCCAGACGTCGGCGTCGGCCGTGAGCCTGTTGTGGTAGCCTCGTTCGAATATTTCGGCAAAACCGTAAGGCTCAAAAAATCCTACATAGAGGAATGGCCGAAGCGCGGCGCTCTCAAAGGCAAATATGCAGGGAGCAAAACGCATTACTTTGTAGATGATCTGGAAGTCAAGGCCGGGGAATACAATTCAACAGTCAATGAGCTTGTCGACCCGAATTTATTTAAATTATTAACAAACCCGCATTATTTTTCCGAAACACTGAGCTGGCAGGAACGCCGCGAAACGCTTGTTAAAATTGCCGGAGATTTGAACGTAAAACCCGCACCGGAACTGGCTGAAATGATGGGAGAGCGAGCGTTTGATAATTTCTATGCTCTCTCGAAGCAGAACGTAAAGGCCACGCAGAAGCAGCTTGACGGTATGCCATTTGCAATCAGTGAGGCACAGAGACTGATTCCCCCAGAACTGCCGGCGCTTCCGAATGTTATGTCGCTCGAAAAGCAGCGCGGCGAACTGGAAAATCAGATTCAGACACTTAAAAACGATGATTCCGCGAACGCTGTCCGGCGTGAGATTGCCGAACTGGAGACAAAAATTGCAGAAGGGCGCCGAAAGTATGCCGAAAAGGTCGATGCCGATAACGCGAAAATTAAAGATGGCATAAATTCTCTCGAAGATAAGATCAGCGAAAAAACGCGCGAACTGAATTACGCGGATTCTCAAAAAAAGCAGTTGAAATCCGATCTTGCCGATTTATCAGACCAAAAAGCGGCAAAATTAGCCGAATGGCATAAAGCAAAAGGCAGACAATGGACGGGCTCTGAAATATGCCCTACCTGTGGACAAAAGCTCCCGCAGGAACAGATTGAATCAGCTAAGAAGGCATTTAACAGGCAGCGCAGTAATGACCTTGAAAAGTTAATGTCGGAAGGGCTCAGTCTAAAAAAGCAAATTGAAGATAAAAACAGAGAAGCCAAAAGCCTTGAGGAAAAAGCTGAAACCGCAGAAAAAGACATAAAGCGTTATCAGGAAAACCTTGAAAAAGGCAAATCACTTTTAAAGCCCTGTGTCTATGAAACGCAAATCGAATATAAGCAGCTCAGCGGACGCCTGGTTGACCTAAAAAATCAGCTTGCAAATAACGCGGACACCGAGAAAAACAGCAAGCTGGACGCTCTGGGAGCAAAGCTGGACGAGGCGAAGCAACAAATTCAGAACGCCGACCGTGTGAAGCTCCAAATTGAACAGGCCAAAACGCAGAAAAAGCACGTTGCAGAACTGCAGGACCAGCAGAAAAAAATTGCTGCCGACCTCGGTAAGTGGGAAAAAGCTGTTGCACTCTGCGAAGAGCACGTTAAAAAGCAGGCACATGCGCTGGAAACAGCAGTCAACGGAAAATTTAAGGTTGCGCAGTTCCGTATGTTCCAGATACAGAAAAACGGCGAGGAAGCCGAATGCTGCGATGTGGTTTATCCGAACGGCTCAACAAATCTTTCCACAGGTGAACGGCTACAGACCGGCATCGATATTATTAACACGCTTTCGAAATATTACGGCGTAAATGCTCCAATCTGGATTGACAATGCCGAAGGAATCACCCTGCCGGTCGAAACCGATGCGCAGGTTATCCGGCTGGTTGTTTCTGAGAAAGACGAAAAATTAAGAATCGAGGTATCTGATATATGAGCGTCAAAGACGATTTTCTTAAAATTTATACTGAAAGTATTCACCGCGACGGTGCGGACAAACTGCTCGAATGGCTAAAAGGCTCCGACTTCTTCACGGCGCCGGCAAGCGCAAAATACCATGGCAACCATGAAGGCGGGCTGTGCGAGCACAGCATGAACGTATGGCACAGGCTGTCGCAGGAATGCGATGCAAGCGCCGAGACAACCGCTATCTGTGGTCTCCTTCATGATGTTTGCAAAGTCAATTTTTATACCGCTTCCACTCGAAATGTAAAAAACGAATCTACCGGCCAGTGGGAGAAGCAGCTGTTTTACAAAGTTGACGACAAAGTCCCTTATGGCCATGGTGAAAAATCCGTTTACATAATCAGCGGATTCATGCGTCTGACCCGTGAAGAAGCGTTTGCAATTCGGTTTCATATGGGCGATTATGCCGACAAAAATACGCCGAAAGCATTCAGCATGTTCCCTCTTGCGCTAATGCTGCACATCGCAGACCTTGAAGCTACTTTTATTGATGAAAAAGAAGGTAATTAAAATGGCTAATAGTTCTCTTGCAGTTCTTTCAGATGTTACAAAGGCTGTTTCAACACAGATGCGCGGATACCTGTCAAAAGGTACTTTGCAGCTTCCGGTAAGCTACTCCGCCGAAAACGCGCTGAAGGCCGCGGCGCTTATGCTGCCGCAGGTCAAAAACAAAGACGGTATTCCGGTGCTTAAATCATGTACTCCTGACAGCATTAAATCGGCGCTCCTGTCCATGTGCATACAGGGGCTGAACCCCAATAAGCACCAATGCTATTTTATCGCTTACGGAGAGCGTCTGACGCTTCAGCGCAGCTATTTCGGTGATATTGATGTAGCAAAACAGATAGACCCATCAATAGAGGACATATTCGCGTCTGCAGTGTTCGAAGGCGATAAATTCGAATACACAATTAAGCATGGTAAAGTTGTGGAAATCAACCACCAGCAGAAGCTTGAAAATAAAGACAAGCCTGTTATTGCAGCCTATGCAACTATCGTGTACCGTGACGGGCGCGAAATCTCCACAGTAATGACGTGGAAGCAGCTGCTGCAGGCCTGGTCACAGTCATCTACGCACCCCGTGAAAGACGGCAAACTGGACCCCAAAAGCACGCACGCAAGATTCACGGAAGAAATGGCAAAGAAAACAGTCACACACCGTGTCTGCAAGCCCATTATAGACAGCTCAAGCGATAAAACGCTGCTTGTAAATTTTGCTCAGCACGCCGATGACGACGCCGACAAGGCGGATGCAGACGAAGAAGCCGAAAACGCAAATCAGGAATATATAGACACGGAAGAAGTCCCCAAAGGTGTAGACCCTGAAACCGGAGAAGTAAAAGAGCAGAAAGAAGCTGAACCGTTTTGAAAATTCAGATTATTGGTTCTGGTAGCTCCGGAAACTGTTACCGCATATCAGACGGGCAAACTGCGCTCTTAATTGAGTGCGGCCTGCCGGTTAAAAAAATTAAAGAAGGCTGCGATTATAACCTGTCTGAAATTTCCGGATGCATTGTAACCCATGAGCATAAAGACCATTCCCTGGCTGTCAATGATCTGATGAAATCCGGCGTCAACGTTTTCATGACGGAGGGAACAGCCCGGGCGTGCAATGCTCAAACATACAGGCTGAAACTCTGGCACCGCGACGGCACAGACAAAATTGGGCTGCCGTTTTATCACACGGGGCGCATCGGCACTTTTGCAGTCAAACCGTTTGCGGTGCATCACGATGCGGCAGAATCGGTAAATTACCTCATAGAGAGCAAAGCGACAAACGAAAGGCTGCTGTTTGTGACCGACACTCAGTACATTGACTATCGTTTTTCCGGCTTAACGCACATCATGGTAGAAGCAAATTTTTCAGATGACGCACTCGCGGAGCCTGAAAATGCCCCGCGCCGGCACCGCCTCCGCCGCTCACACATGAGCATCGATAAATGTATCGGCCTGCTTAAAGCTAACGACTTGTCACAAGTGCAGGAAATATGGCTGATCCACTTATCGCAGAGTAACGGAAACGCGGAAGAATTCAAATACCGTGTGCAGGAAGCTACAGGTTGCGAGGTGCATATCGCATGAATCAGCTGCGGCCTTATCAAACAGATCTCATAAGCCGCACAAGGCAGGCCTATAGGGACGGTTTCCGCGCGCCGCTGATAGTTTTACCGTGCGGCGGCGGAAAGTCGGTAATCGCGGCAGAAATGGCACGGGCGGCAACTGCAAAAGGCAATCGGGTATTGTATCTTGTCCATAGAAAAGAACTTTGCGACCAGATACGGAAAACGTTTAAAGACTGGGGCGTCAATATGGACCTTTGCCGGATTGGCATGGTTCAAACAATCTGCCGCCGTACAGCCAAAATTCATCCGCCCAGGCTGATTATCATTGACGAATCCCACCATGCCCTTGCCCACAGTTACCGTAAAATATTTGATGCCTTTCCGGATGCCCAGCGGGTCGGAATTACCGCAACGCCTGTCCGCTTGAATGGCGGCGGGATGGGGGATGTCAACGACAAACTGATTGTAGGCGTAAGCACGAAATGGCTAATTGAACACAGTTATCTGGCGCCATACGAGTATTACGCGCCCACCGTCGCCGACATGACCGGAATCCATACGCAGCACGGGGAGTACGCGACGGACGAGGTCGTCAAAAAGCTCAACAAATCCGCGATTTACGGCGACGTCATCGGCTATTACCGCAAGCTCGCGGACGGCCGGCAGGCAATTTGCTACTGCGCGTCAGTCGAACACAGCCGCAATATGGCCGAGCAGTTCCGGGCCGCCGGCATCGCGGCGGAGCATATCGACGGGGAAACGCCAAAAGAGCGCCGGGCAGATATTATCAATCGTTTCCGATCTGGAGAAATAAAAATTCTCTGCAATGTGGATTTAATCAGCGAGGGCTTCGACGTCCCGGACTGCAGCGTGTCTATTCTTCTGCGGCCGACAAAGTCCCTGACGCTCTATATTCAGCAATCTATGCGCTGTATGAGGTACAAGCCCGGCAAACGAGCCGTGATAATCGACCATGTAGGAAATTACGCGCGGTTCGGACTGCCGGATATGGAGCGGAAATGGACTCTGGATCCTAAAAAGAAATCGTCAAAAAAACGCGACCAGCCTGATTTTAAAATCAGGCAATGCCCGAAATGCTTTTATACCCATGAATGGGCGGACAACTGTCCGCATTGCGGCTATGTTTATCCAGTTAAGGAACATACCCTTGAAGAAATCAAAACAGCGCGCTTAGAGCAGATAAAAGGTATTGTGCTTGATTATAAAACGCCGGACGATTGCGGAACCATGGAGGAATTACGGGCGTATGCGAAGAATCACAATTATAAACCCGGCTGGTGCTATTTTCAGGCAAAAAGGAGGGGGATCATTTAATGCAGGAAAGCGATATTCAAAATCGCATCCGCGTTGCCTTGTCGCCTTATGGCATAGTGTTCAGAACCAATTCCGGCGACTTCTGGCAGGGCGAACGAGTTTACAGTAATGAATTTCATGAATGTGTATTAATTCATTTACGCCGTGTCTGCGGCCTGCCAAAAGGCTTTTCCGACCTTCTCTTCTGCGGATATGACGGCCGTGTGGCATTTATCGAAGTAAAGCAGCCGCACGGAAGAATCAGACCGGAACAGGCAGACTTTTTAAAACTTATGCAGTCTTACGGGTATGCGGCAGGTATCGTACGCAGCCCCGAGGACGCGCTTAAAATATGCAACAATAATCCATATAGGAGGTAAATATTATGGCATTTACAGTTGACCACAGCCAGGCAAGCGAAGGCACGGACTTACTGCCTGAGGGCGATTACGAAGTCATTATCAAATATGCCAGTGAAAACGCTACCAAAGGCGGCACAATGTATATCAACGTGGTATGCGTCCTTCGGAACGACGTCGACCAGAAATTCAAAAATAAATATCTTTGGTACTCTATCTGGCAGAAAAAAGCTCCGACACCGGCCGATTTAAACTGCGGCGGATACAGCTCAAAACAAATACAGAACCTTTCCAAAGCAGTTGGGCTGCTGGATGGCAAAAAATACGAAACGATTGCCGACTGGTGCAACGATCTGAAAAACCATATTTTCCGTGCGACAGTTGAACATGAAGAATACAAGGGGCAAACAAATGCCCGCGTTAAGTGGGTTAATGAATCGAAGTTTCCAGATTGCCGGCACATATGGAAAGGTTCGGACGATATCACAAAGGATCCGGAACCGGCGGCAGCGCAGCAGCACAATGAAAAATTTGAGGAAATACCAACGGATGATGATTTGCCGTTTTAGTATGAGGAGCTGATTATTTTGTACGAATACATACCGCAGGAACTGCGCGCTGTCCGGAACTGGTGCTGCTGGCAGGCCGTTCCGGACCCGGGGCGCCCCGGCAAGATAAAAAAAGTTCCGATCAACGCGAAAACCGGCGGGCAGGCACAGTCAAACAATCCGGATACCTGGTGCGATTTTGATACGGCTGTGGCGGCTTCTGCAAATTTCTCCGGCATTGGTTTTATGTTTTCCGGATCCGGCTATTTTGGCGTCGATATCGACGGCGTAGAAGATGCTATCGAGGACTACCAGCACGGCGATACGGATAATATAATCAGCGAATTTATCTATGGCCTACAGTCCTATGCGGAATACTCGCAAAGTGGACACGGGATCCATATTATCTGCCGGGGAAAACTTCCTCCGGCAGGCCGCCGCCGAAAAAATGTTGAAATGTATGAATCTGGGCGGTTTTTCATCATGACCGGGAACTGTGCTTCCGAATTCGCCGAGATTGCTGACTGCACCGAGCGTATTAAACCGCTGCATGAAAAATATATCGGAGGCGGAACGGAACCGACGACCGGCATAGAACATCCAGCGCCGCTCAATCTGTCAGAGACCGAGATTATACGCCTTATAGAGAATTCTAAGCAGCACGAAGCATTCAGCAAACTCTATTCCGGCAAATGGGACAATATTTACACATCACAGTCGGAGGCAGACCTTGGCTTTTGTAATATGCTTGCATTCTGGTGCCGGAAAGACGAGCGCATGATGGACAGGATATTCCGCAGCTCCGGTCTGATGCGGGACAAATGGGACCGCAAACAGTCCGGTACTACATACGGCAAAATCACGCTGCAGAAAGCAATTAAGGGCTGTACCAAAATGTACGAACCAAAATCAGAATACCATATTGTTATCGGGCAGCCGGCGGCAAAACCTGAAAAGAAAAAACTGTATTCTTTTGACGATACCGGCAACGCCGAACGCCTTGTGGACATATTCGGAGACCGTATCCGGTACAGTTATGTAAATAAGTCATGGCTGTATTACGACGGCCGGCGCTGGGTACTTGATATCACTGGCGCGATTAAGCGCATGGCGGACGAGATTGTGGAGGCCATGCGGGGCGATGAAAACTACTACGTCAAAAATGCTCCCGAGGACCAGGACAGCGACGCAGCGGCCAAGGCATTTGAAAAGCATCTGAAAAAGTCGCGGTCCAGCGCCGCGAAAGAGGCAATGGTGAAAGAATCGCAGCACAGGGTACCTATTACTCCCGACGAGCTGGACCGCCACACAGACCTGCTCTGCACGCCGAACGGCGTATTAAATCTCCGCACCGGCATGCTCGGCAAGCACGACCGCGGGCTATACATCACCAAAATCACGCACTGCGAGTACACCGACAAGATCGATCATCCGCTGTGGGACCAGTTTCTAAATGATATTTTCAATGGTGACCGGGACTTAATTCATTTTGTGCAAAAAGCTGTCGGGTATTCTCTGACCGGCAGCACACGGGAAGACTGCGCATTTTTCTGCTACGGTACCGGGCGCAACGGGAAATCAACTTTTTTGGAGACCATCAGCGACGCCCTCGGCGATTACGCGATAAATATCCAGCCCGAGACCATCATGATAAAGCCGACCAGCTCCGGCCCGACATCGGATATCGCGCGCCTCAAAGGCGAACGCTTCGTGACCTGCTCCGAACCGAATGAAGGCGTCAGACTCAATGAAGGACTGCTCAAACAGCTTACCGGTGGTGACCGAATCACGGCAAGCCGGAAATACGAAAATGAATTTGAGTTCGTTCCGGAGTTTAAACTCTGGATGGCCACAAACCACAAGCCGATTATCCGCGGGACCGACGTCGGCATCTGGTCCAGAATTCGCCTGATTCCGTTCACCGTGCGGATTCCGGATGAAAAAACTGACCGGAATCTAAAATATAAACTTCGGAAAGAATTATCAGGAATTTTGAAGTGGGCGGTCGACGGCTGCCTGATGTGGCAGAGGGAGGGGCTCAAAATGCCCCAGGCGGTCGCGACAGCTACAGCGGAATACCGCTCGGAAATGGATATCATCGGGGCTTTTCTTGGAGCGTGCTGTACAGATAACCCGAATTGGGGGGAACAGGCAAAGGATTTATTTGCCGCCTATGCTGCCTGGGCGAAGGAAAACAATGAGTTTGAAATGACCGCGACAAGGTTCGGGCGCGAAATGAGCAAACGGTTTGAGAAAAAACGCACACGAGATGGATGGGTTTACTGCGGAATTGAGCTGAATAAAAAAAATGTGCCCTATGGAATTAAGTTTAATGTTCTTAATTAGAAAAAGTGTGTATAGCTTGTGAACGGTTGGACGCGTTTTCCCTATACTTTTATATATATATCTATACCCTCGCTATACGAAAGTATATAGAGAAACCCGGAATCTATGCACCAACTATACACACGGCATGAAACAGATAAGGAGAATTTTTAATGATGGATAAGAAATATCTTGCAGAGATAAGAACACGGGCGCAGGAGGCGCAGGAACAGGAGGGGAAGAAATGAAAAAGTATAAAAATTTGGCTGGGTATAGATTCGGGAGATTAACCGTAAAAGAACTGGCGGGAAAAGCAAAAAGCGGGAAAGTCTGTTGGCGGTGCTCTTGCGACTGTGGGAACGTTGTTATCGTTAGGGGCTGCGACTTGCTTTCTGGGCATACAAAGTCTTGCGGATGTTTTAAAGCTGAAATTCGAAAAATCGTTCACACAAAGCACGGTGCCCGCAAAAATAATACTGCTGAGCGGCTATATCTCGTTTGGAAAAACATCAAAAAACGATGTGAAAATAAAAATGCTCCAGCTTACCCGGACTATGGTGGAAGAGGTATAACGCTCTGCGACGAATGGCACGATTATGCAAACTTTAGAAAATGGGCTTTATCGCACGGATATAAGCCTAATGCCCCGCAATGGGAATGCACCATAGATCGAATTAACAATGACGGAAACTATGAACCGTCAAATTGTAGATGGGTAAGCATGGCCGTGCAGAGCAGAAACAAGAGAAACACGCGGAAAAGAATGCCCGCGTGATGGAAAGGATGATTGCCGTGCCTGAGGATAAGCAAGCAATGAAATTTTGTGAGCATATTGCCGAAACAAGCTATCCAAAACTTTTTGTTGAAGGAATACGGATAGCGAGAATCCGGCATTTGCAGGCAAAACTTTGCAAACTCGTAAGCAAGGAAACAGGCCAGAATGTTGTTTCTATCTTGAAATATGGTGCTATTGAGAGAAAGG
>ENA-UOOK01006826-UOOK01006826.1-fermentation-metagenome-genome-assembly--contig:-NODE-6826-length-10691-cov-3.972170_pt1 | contig 10691 bp, 8 predicted proteins | sample MGYA00245777_ERZ724023 | MGnify/ENA primary metagenome ERZ724023 (study PRJEB28704, sample SAMN03018312) | fermentation metagenome | biome: anthropogenic terrestrial biome; feature: soil; material... | reverse complement strand
CCTTGTAGCATAAGCGTTACATGGCACTTTTTGAGAATATATAGTACCTTAATTTATCGTAGTGCACGCTTATTTGATTGCAGCTATACGCTGCGATATGTATTATTATCTGAATTTATAGTATAAATCCGAATAGTCTAAAATACAAATCAAATAAAAATATACCATAACAGTTGCTAAAATGCAATGTAATTGATAATACTTTGGTAAATTTTTATCAACTTGCAGTCTATACCAAGTACGGTTTCTATCGAGAAATTATAATAAAAAAAAGAAAAAAGAAATAAGAAAACCAACCAATGAATTGCTACGATTTCAATGGCAAATTTACAACATGTCTCCAAGCTAAATTCGCTCTTTGAAGCAGAATCTAGGTTTTTGTAGTAGAATTGTATATAAATATGCGTATAATAAATATATATTTTCTTAAAATCCTTGATTTTATTATACAATTTGGTAGAATTATAATTAATACATGTCAAAAACTTAACAAGGTATTAATATATAATATATAATATATAAAATATATATATAAATTTATGACATAAAAGGAGAGATTGTATGGCATTAGTTACATCAACAGAAATGTTTAAGAAAGCTTATGAAGGTGGTTATGCAATAGGTGCATTCAATGTTAATAATATGGAAATTATTCAGGGAATTACCGAGGCAGCCAAAGAAGTAAATGCTCCTCTTATCCTTCAGGTTTCTGCAGGAGCAAGAAAGTATGCAAAACATATATATCTTATGAAGCTTGTAGAAGCAGCATTAGAAGATACAGGTTTACCTATTTGTCTTCATTTGGATCATGGTGAAGATTTTGAAATATGCAAATCATGTGTAGATGGTGGTTTTACTTCAGTCATGATTGATGGTTCAAAACATGACTTTAAAGAAAATATAAGATTAACTAAGCAAGTAGTAGAATATGCTCACAGCAAGGGCGTTGTTGTTGAAGGTGAGTTAGGAAAGCTAGCAGGAATTGAAGATAATATTAATGTATCAGCTGAAGATTCATCCTACACAGACCCTGATCAGGTTCAGGAATTTGTGCAAGCTACAGGTGTTGATTCACTGGCTATTGCTATCGGTACTAGTCATGGAGCTTACAAGTTTAAAGGAGAAGCTAAGTTAAGATTTGATATTCTTGAAGAAGTACAGAAAAGACTTCCTGGTTTTCCAATAGTACTTCATGGCGCTTCTTCAGTTATTCCTGAATTCGTTGAAGATATTAATAAATATGGTGGTAAAATGCCTGGAGCAAAAGGTGTTCCAGAAGATATGCTAAGAAAAGCAGCTGCAATGGCTGTCTGCAAGATAAACATTGATTCTGATTTGCGTCTTGCTATGACTGCCTCAATTAGAAAGCATTTTGCTGAAAATCCTGAAGATTTTGATCCGAGAAAGTATCTTGCACCAGCAAGAACCTCAATACAAAGAATCGTAAAGCATAAATTAATTGAGGTATTGGGTTGCGCAGGAAAAGCTTAACTGAAAACTCAATATACCTGGCAACGCTCGAATTATGTCGAACTATGTCAAATTAAAATAGCAAGATTAAAAGACTGTTCTGTGGAATTATACAGAGCAGTCTTTTTTGGTTCTGCTGGAAAAGGCGAATTTAGCTTGGAGGTATGCTGTAAGTTTCTACATGTTGACGCTAAATGAGCTTTTGCAGCAGAATCATTGTATAAATTAAATATCATAGGTCAATACTATTTTCCGAGGTGTTGACAGATGAATAAAAAAGTTGGTATTCCACGCGGGTTATTTTACTATCAGTTTTATCCATTATGGAGGAGCTTTTTTGAAGAATTGGGAGCTGAAATTATTGTATCTGATAATACAACTAGAAAAATACTTGATGATGGAGTAAAAAAATGTGTAGATGAAGCATGCTTGCCAGTTAAGGTATTTTATGGACATATTGCAAGCCTTAAGGATAAGGTTGACTATTTGTTCATACCGAGGTACACAAGTATTTCAAAGAAGGAATATATATGTCCAAAATTTGGAGGCCTTCCTGATATGATAAAGCATAATTTTGATGGGCTTCCTGAAATAATTGATGTTGAAGTAAGTTTACGGAAGTCTAAAAAAAATTCTTTAAAGGCAGCAATTAAAGTTGGAAAATATTTTTCTAATGATACTGGAATGATAAAGAAAGCATATAAAAATGCACTGATAAATTATAGAGATTTCAGACAGCAGATTAAAAGTGGTATTCTTACAGATGAATTGCTTGGTAAAAAAAGGTCTGTTATTAACACACAAAATAGTAAAATGCTAAACATTGCTGTTCTTGGGCATGGTTATAATTTATATGATAGTTATACAAATATGGATGTTTTAACAAAATTGAAAGAGATGGGGGCAAATGTAACTACAATAGATATGGTTGATGGAAGCATTATAAGGGAAAATTCAAAATATTTAAACAAAAAAACATTCTGGTACTTTGGTACAAAAATACTAGGGAGTACTTTCTATTTACTTGATAAAGGTAATATCGACGGAATTATATATATTATGAGTTTTGGATGTGGAGTGGATTCCTTTGTTTGCGACCTTGTTGAAAGAAATATACGAAGAGCAGGAAATATACCTTTTACAATTCTGACTATTGATGAACAAACAGGTGAAGCAGGATTGAATACAAGAATAGAAGCTTTCATTGATATGATAAGGTGGAGAGATAACTATGAAAATAACATTTCCTCATATGGGAAACCTATATATATGCGTTAAAGCTCTGCTAGATGATTTAAATGTAGAGTATGTCATTCCTCCTTTTAACAGTAAAAAATCGCTGGAATTAGGTACAAGGTTTGTGCCCGAATGTGCATGTCTTCCTTTGAAGATTACACTAGGCAACTTTTTAGAAGCCAATGAATTGGGAGCTGATACAGCATTAATGGCAGGTGGGTGTGGCCCTTGCAGATTTGGATATTATTGTGAAATGCATAGGGAGATACTAGCTGATTTAGGTATAAATATGAATGTCATTACATTGGAACCTCCTAATGGAGATATTAAGGAGCTTTTTAGGAGAGTAAGGGAGTTTACTGGTGGGCTTAATTTATTTAGAATTTTCAATGCAGTAAGGAATGCAACAAAGGTAGCCATCGCAGTAGATGAACTGGAAAGACTAACTTTTAAGGTTCGACCATGCGAAATTGAGAAAGGATCTGTAAACAATATATATAAGCAGTTCAGAAAGAATATTAATAAGACAAAGGGTTCTAAAGATATCAAGGAGCTTATTGTGGAGACAAAAGAAGAGCTTTCGCAGGTAAGTGTTGATGATACAATAAGACCATTAAAAATTGGCATAGTGGGTGAAATATATACGACTATTGATGATTACACAAGTTTTAATATACAGCAAAGACTTGGTGGAATGGGCGTAGAAGTGCATCGCTATGTTACTGTAAGTGATTGGATAACAGAGCATATTATAAAGCAGAGTCTTAAGTTGCCCAGAGATTTAAGCTACGCAGAGGCAGCTAAACCGTATCTTGGGACCATGATCGGAGGGCATGCCCAGGAAACGATAGGTAATACAATCCTATATTCGCAAAAAGGTTTCGATGGAGTTATTCAGATTTATCCTTTAACATGCATGCCTGAAATTGTAGCAGAGAGCATACTTCCAGCTGTTGAGAGGGATTATGATATTCCTGTACTAACATTAATCATTGATGAAATGACGGGAGAAACGGGTTATCTGACAAGGGTTGAAGCTTTTATTGATTTATTGTACAGAAGAAGGGAGAAAAAACGCATTGAAGGAAAATACATATTATCTGGGGATTGATGTAGGTTCTGTAAGCACTAACCTTGTAATAATTGATGGAAATGATAATATAAAAGAAAAAATATATTTGAAGACAAATGGACAGCCAATAAAATCTATATGTGAAGGCCTTGAGTACATGGAGCGACATTTAAATGGAGATTATCAACATCATATGAACGATCATATAGATCAAAAAGCCTTATACGAAATTAAAGGGGTTGGTGTGACAGGGAGTGGGAGACAGCTAGCAGGAGTTATTGCAGGAGCTGATGTGGTTAAAAATGAGATTACCACTCATGCTGTCGCTGCCCAGAAGATTGTTCCTGATGTGAAAACCATTCTGGAAATTGGTGGACAAGATTCAAAAATTATTATATTAAAGAATGGTATTGTGTACGACTTTGCCATGAATACTGTATGTGCAGCAGGTACAGGCTCATTCCTTGATAGACAGGCAGCAAGGTTGGGAATTCCAATTAATGAATTTGGAGGGTATGCACTCCATTCGGCATCACCTGTTAGAATTGCTGGCAGATGTGCAGTGTTTGCCGAGTCTGATATGATACACAAGCAGCAAGCTGGTCACAGTATTGAAGACATTATTTGCGGATTGTGTGAAGGTCTAGTGCGAAATTATCTCAACAATCTTGCAAAGGGTAAAGCAATTAGTCAACCTATTATATTTCAAGGTGGAGTTGCAGCAAATGTGGGTATTGTGGCTGCATTTGAAAAGATCTTCGGACAAAAAGTCATTATCCCTGAGCACTATGATGTAATGGGAGCCTATGGGGCAGCATTAATTGCCAAAGAGAGCATGTTAAATGAGGAAGTCAAAACAAAATTCCGTGGTCTTGAAGTTGCTGGAAACAATTACAAGACAAAAAGCATAGAGTGCAATGGGTGTTCTAACATGTGCGAGATTGTTGAAATCATTTCCAACGAAACCAAAATAGCATGTTGGGGAGACCGTTGCGGGAAATGGTCATTAAAATAGGGAAGAAGGATGTGGTAAGCAAAACGTCCCTTTGCCACTTTGCCACATCCTTGAGGAATGTCAGCGGACACGTTGAACAATTTTCAATACTACTTTATAAATTACTAGCAATATTTCTATTAAAATGAGAATAATCACTAGGATGTATAGATCCTTATGTTCTTTTAGTTTGTTAACCAGTTTTGAATAAAAATTTTCTGGTGGAAGTATATCAGTATTGGAATAAAGGTTAACATCAATAATAGTACCATCTTTAAGAGTATAATGGGCTATACCTGCAAGTCTGGATTTCGTTATTGGAGGTTTAAAATCTTTAACAATGTTAAATTTTACATTTGAAACGTAATTTTCGCCGATTGGGTAGGTATAATATACATCGCTTATACTAATAAGGTTAATTTCCTTGTTTGCCACCACAACACTTTGCAAGGGCTGATTTTTAGGAACTAGTATTCCTTTTTTAAATTTATTAAAGCCATAATCTAGTAAAGTTGCTGAATCGTTGAATACATCATTTTCAGATGCATCAAGTACTATAGAAATCAATCTTCTATTATTTCTGGTTGCTGTTGTAATTGAGGTTTGGTGCTCTTCTTTGTTAAATCCTGTTTTACCGCCGTCTACACCATCATAACTCCAAAATAACTTGTTGAAATTTGTTAATAACTCTACCCCTTGAGTATCAACCCATGGTACTGCCCGATATGAAAAAATCCTATTAAAATCAGGAATAGCTAAAGCATACCTAATTAGTATTGCAATATCTTTTGCTGTAGTAAACTGATTATCATCAGATAGACCTGTAGGGTTGGTAAAAAATGTATCCTTCATATTTAGTTCTTTGGACTTATTATTCATCATTTCTACAAATTTGTTAACATCACCACCAGCATATTCTGCAAGCGCATTTGCAGCATCATTTGCATTTGTAATAATTATTGCATTTAATAAATCTTCAACAGTATACTTTTCACCTACAGTAAGAAATAGAACGGAACCTTCAGATGAGGTAGATTCTTTACTAATTGTAACTTTGCTTTCAAGATTTCCTTTTTCAATGACCAAAATAGCTGTCATTATTTTATTAGCTGTAGATATATGAAGTTTTTTGTCTGCAAATTTTTTATAAAGAATTTGCCCTTTTTCTGTTTCGATAAGTATAGCAGAAGGAGCTTTTATTTCTGGCCCCTCTGTTTTTGCATTATTATTTAGAATTCCCTCAATAGGAGCAGAATGTACAGAAGTAAAACTAAATAATTGCAGTAACATAGAACATGCTATAAAAATTAGACAAAATGACTTTAGGTTAAGTGCATATTCATATTTAATATCAATCTGTCTTAGCATAATATGCATTAATCTTTTAAGGAAGTTTACTTTTCCTTCTCTCTTACTATATACAATCATTTATCTCACCTCTGAATTTATTTACTCATTCTATTATAAATATAGATACAAAGGTTAGTCAATGAAATTTCCTCAGTTTACAATCCATCTTATTAATCCCATATCAAATTTATTTATGAGGTCAGGATGATATGGTATAACTCGGTAAGTATATGCATATTCTCCGCCATCACTTAGTCTTATTTCTGACTCATAAAGCCAGGAGGAAGGACCATTTTGTTTTATTAGCTTCATTTCGATTATTTCAGGTTCTCCAATAAAGCTGCCGTTTTTATTAATACCATAGTAAATCTCTACTTTTATATCAGAAGGTTTAATATTTCCAAGTTCAACTGTTAGTGCAAGTGTTAATTGATCGTAGGAAGATACTTTATATTCTTGTAATTGATTTTTTGTCTTTTCTGAATGTAATGAAATTTGTGACCAATTTCTCTCAATTGATGTTTTCCACTCGGCTAGTCTTTTAGCATGGCTGTACGATGAAAAGATAAACTTATCCATTCTTTCCATTGAAGGTACATACATGGTTTTGGCGTAATCTTCCAGCATTCTGTCTGTACTGAATTTGTAGGTTAGCGATTTTATGGATTCTTTCATCAGTTTAACCCATCCCTTTGGGACATCCCTATCATCTCTGTTATAAAAAAGAGGTATTATATTGTTTTCAAGGGTGTTGTACATTGATATGCTATCGCCATTATCCTGGTAATATTCATTATCATACAAGGTATCATCACCAATAGCCCAACCATTGTTTCCTGTAAAACCTTCGCACCACCAGCCATCTAGTACACTAAAATTAACAATTCCATTTATGCATACCTTCTGGCCACTAGTGCCACTAGCTTCTAACGGTCTTCTTGGATTGTTAAGCCAAATATCAACACCTTGAACTAATTTGCGTGCCGATGAAATGTTGTAATCTTCAAGGATTACTATTTTGCCTTTAAAGCCTTCTTGTGCCGCAATATCATTAATATGTTTTATAACCTCCTGGGCAGGTCTATCAGCAGGATGTGCTTTACCGGCAAATATTATTTGCACTGGCATGTCAGGATTATTTATTATTTTTTTAATCCTTTCAATATCTCTAAATATTAGGTTTGCTCTTTTATACGTAGCAAATCTTCTAGCAAAGCCTATGGTAAGAGCCTTTGGATCAAGGAGATATTTTGATTCAGAAATACTACCTGAAGAAGTTCCATTCATAATTTGTTGGTTCCTGACTTTTAGCCTTATGAAATTTATTAATTGTTCTTTCAACTTTAGATGAGTATTCCATAAAAGATCATCTGGTATATTATCAATATTAAACCAAGTATCTTTCCGAGATATTTCTTCAGTCCAACCAAGTTTCAGATATTTGTTATATATTTCTTTTAAATCTTCTGCCAACCATGTGAGAGTGTGAATGCCATTGGTGATATGAGTTATAGGAACTTCATCTTCTGGAACGTCTGACCAGAGATTGTTAAACATATTCCGTGTGACTGCTCCATGAAGCTCACTTACACCATTCTTTCGCCCAGCAAGAGTTAAAGCTAAAACTGTCATATTAAAGTTTTGGTTGTCATTAATCTTAAGACCTAAATCAAGAAATTCATGTCTGCTTATGTTCAGTTTGTTCCAAAAGTTATTGAAATATCTGTCTATCATGTGCAGTGGAAATACATCATTACCAGCAGGAACAGGTGTATGGGTAGTAAATACAATACAAGATCTGGCAACCTCTCTAGCTACTTTAAAAGATAATCCTTTTTCCTGCATTAGTTTTCTAACAATTTCCAAGCCTAAAAATGATGAATGTCCCTCATTCATATGAAAAACTGATGGATTAATTCCTAAAGTTTCAAGAACCTTTATACCACCGATACCAAGAAGTATTTCCTGTTGTATCCTAGTTTCCTGATCACCGCCATATAATCTTGAGGTAAGCCATCTGTCGTGCTCACTATTTTGTTCCACATCACTATCCATAAGATATAGGCTTATCCTTCCTACCTTTACCTCCCATACTTTGGCATATACAATTCTTCCAGGTAATTCAACGTTTATCAATACATGGTCACCTGAAGAGTTTAATACAGATTGAAGGGGAAGATGGGATATATTAAGTTCTGAATAAGTGGTTTCCTGCCAGCCTTCTCTATTGATATGTTGACTAAAATAGCCTTGCTTGTAGAATAAACCAATTGCTGTAAATGGAATCCCTAAATCACTGGCGGATTTGCAATGATCACCTGATAAAACACCAAGTCCTCCTGAATATATGGGTAGTATTTCATTTAATCCGTATTCAGCAGAAAAATATGCAACTTTATGTTGACCTAAGTCTGGATAATTTTTATTGAACCAAGTATTGGTATTATTAATATAGAAATCAAATTTTTCTATGATGCTATTATACTTTTCAACATATTTCTGATTTTCCTGTATATCATCTAATTTCTTACAGCTAACCTCACTTAAGAACTGAACAGGGTTAGAGTGGACACTTTGCCACAATTCAGGATCGATATCTGCAAATAGACCTAAAGCTTCAACATTCCACGTCCACCATAAATTATATGCAATATCTTTTAACCTGGAAAGTCTTTTAGGAAGCACCGGATTAACAACTATTTTACCTGTTATATACATATTAAGCTCCATTCCTGCTGCGTGCTAAATGAATTAGCCCTTGCAGGAACAAAACTTTTATTAGAAAGTTTTTATGGGCTTAATTTCATTTAATCGCGCGTGCAATCTATTTTTTATATTATATACCCTTAGTTTTATATTATAAAGCTTAATCTAATAAGATATTCCTTAAAACTTAAAGATAATAAAATAATCGATTTTGCTGCAAAACTCAAATTGAAAGTTTTTACTAAGGTTTGAGTTTTTAAAGTGGATTTTGTTTGCAAACCAAATAAAAGGGTAAGATAATAATAATTGACTTCAAATATGTGTAATATACTGTAATCATGTATATTAATAATGAAAGGATGGTAATTATGGCAAGTGAAAAAGTTTTAGAGTTTACTGGGGGGAATTTTGAGCAGGAGGTAATAGCTTCAGGTAAACTTGTTCTTGTAGATTTTTGGGCTGAATGGTGTGGACCATGTCGAGCTGTAGCACCTATTATAGAAAAGCTTGCGAGTGATTATGAAGGTAAAGTTGTTATAGGAAAAGTTAATGTTGATAATGAAGGGGAGCTATCAGCAAAATTTAGAATTATGAGTATACCAACAATAGCTTTATTTAAAGAAGGCAAAATAGTAGAAAAAATTGTTGGAGCAAGAAATGCTCAGGAGTTCAAAACTATACTTGATAAATATGTTTGATTCTAATGTGGAACAGAGGTGGGACAGAGGGACAGGTTCCTTGTCCCATTATTTTATTTTAAAAGAAGGATTTTAATTGAATAATTGAATATAATTAATTATAATTAAATATATATGTATAATTAATCATAATTAAATGTAATCTAAAAATCATTTTACGGGGGTCTTCGATATGGCTGGGGAAAAACATTTTGGAAATACATTGTTTGGCTTTAATAAACATGATGTAAATTCTTATATTGAGAACTTACTAAAAGACTTTGAAAATAAGGTAAAAGAACATGAAGTAGAAATTGCGAGGTTAAGTAATGAAAATAAGGAGTTGAGGTGTAAGTATGAACAAATCCTTACAAAAGAAGAGAAAACCAATCAGGAAAAAGAAAGAATTGCAGAAGTTCTAATTAAAGCACAAGAAAAAGCACAATTAATGATTGAAGATGCTAAAACAAAAGCCATAGAAGAAAGAAACAAAATCCAGGAGATCACTGAACAAGAAAAAGAAAAGCTTGTTGATATTAAGGAAGAAATTCGCATTCTTAAGAAGTCTATTACCGGTACTTTGAAAAAATATGAGGTACAGCTTGGTGGTATAATTGATGAATCTATTGAAAGCGATTATTCGAAAGAAGGTGGAGCTTACAACGAGGCGGCTGTTACTATATATCCCAATGAAAATTTAAATGGGAAATAAATGTAAAACCGTTAAATGCCATAATTAATTCACACTGATCACTAAATAAATTTTGTAAAAAAAATATTTTGCTTTTGGTAATAACTATTGATATAATAAAAGAAATTATATAAAAAAATAACTATGAACGGGAAGAGTATATATATTGTTTTTAAAGAGAGCCGGCGGTTGGTGAAAGCCTGGAAAAACAAATTATAGAAAGCAGCCCCGGAGTTGCTTACCGAGAAAGAGGGAACTTAAACTTGAAGAAGTATGATTAAGTCATAGAAGTTCAGTGTGTTTAGTATCCCTGAAATAGGAAAAGCCGTAAGCCTTACGTTATAAAGGATAAGCAGTTTGTGCTGAAAGAGGAGGATACTTTAAGTATCAATTAGGGTGGTACCGCGAACAGAACTTTCGTCCAGATCGGAAGAGCACACGTCTGAACTTCAGTCACTTAGGCATCTCGTATGCCGTCTTCTGCTTGAAAAAAAA
>ENA-UOOK01006823-UOOK01006823.1-fermentation-metagenome-genome-assembly--contig:-NODE-6823-length-10699-cov-3.706313_pt1 | contig 10699 bp, 11 predicted proteins | sample MGYA00245777_ERZ724023 | MGnify/ENA primary metagenome ERZ724023 (study PRJEB28704, sample SAMN03018312) | fermentation metagenome | biome: anthropogenic terrestrial biome; feature: soil; material... | reverse complement strand
CCCAGGAGAAATCTTCAGGCTTTTCAAAAAGGTATGTCTTCGATTCGTTTCCTTCATCTATCACATCTATAATTTTCAATTTATATTTTATCATCATCACGCGTCCTTCCAGATCTTGTCAATTTTATTAAAGCTTATGCAATTAAACATTGCACAATACATTCTATATGATAGCTCATAATGACAATATTTTCAAGAAGTCGACGAACAACTTTCATAATCTCTGTTAATCGGTCAACGTTGAATTACAACAAATATGGTTAAAATCCCCCACCTTGACCCTTTGGATTCTGAAAAGAGAGTTATAAGAACTCCTCATCCTATCATCCAGATTCCTTAAGGATTCTACCTCTCAGTGGACACTCATGCTATCTGCTACCGAGCGTGTAGTGGACGTTCAGCACCAAGTTCTCGCATATGCCGGGCGCATGCAAAATAAAGGAGGGAAATTATTCCCTCCCTATAATATATTATTTCTAAATTCACCTATTGCATATACTGGGAAATACATCCCCTCAGCTCTTGGTTTAGTGTGGAAAAAGCAGTTCACCAGCAGTCCATAAGATAATGACCAATCCAACTAGAATGGGGATAAAGGTGAGAATTGATCTTTCTTTATTTTTAATTAATTGATAATGGTATTTACGTTCTTTTTTAGGTCCGTTTAAATAATCATCATCGATTCTTAAGCAATCATTCCAATCAGCGCAATCAAGTAAAGGCAAGCCATGTTTACCAACGCTAATTTGCGAACTATAAATAATAATCGCTTTTAAGGTATCAATAAGTTTTCTCTTTTTATTTGAATCGGCCATTTTAAATTCTTGGTTTAGAAATTCTTGATCGTTTGTAAGGGTAATATATCTACTTACCGCTTCTAATAACCAAATTTGATCATCACTGCACATTCCAGGTTCCTTTCCTTTATAGAAGAAATTGTGGTTTGCGTAGCCAAATTTATATACGTTCTCAATCCATTTTGATAATAAGTCTTTAACGAGATTTGCTTTTCCTAAACTTACTAAATAGTACATTGAAGCATAAACATCTTGAATCTCTCTAAAGCCTAATTCACGATAACCTTTTTGCGTTTGTGCAAAACTTTATCGCAGTGTCGTATCTGCCGTAAGAATTTCTTAAAAGGCCAGCTTTTATAGAAAACCTTTTGCGGGGCGGCGGGAAAAGGGCTGTGGGGTTCATGAGGTTGCAACGCCTGCATGACACTTAAAAACCGCAAAGGGGGATGCAGAATGGAAAGCAATACAATTGTCAGGCTGCGGAATATTGTCGTGGAGTACGACGGGGAAAGGGTCCTCAAAGGAATTGATCTGAACATCCATGACAATGAGTTTGTTACTTTGCTGGGGCCTTCAGGCTGTGGCAAGACGACGACACTCCGCATTATCGGAGGTTTTGTAGAGCCTATGGAGGGCGATATTTTTTTTGACGGGAAGAGAATTAATGGGTTGCCCCCTCATAAGCGGCAGGTCAATACGGTTTTTCAGAAATACGCTCTTTTTCCGCACCTGAATGTTTATGAAAATGTAGCGTTTGGTTTAAAGCTTCAGAGAATGCCTGAGAAGGAAATGAAATTGCGGGTAGCCGAAATGCTGGAGCTGGTAAACCTGAAAGGATTTGAGCGCCGCGGCGTCAACAATCTTTCAGGTGGGCAGCAGCAACGGGTGGCCATTGCCCGTGCACTTGTCAACCATCCCCGCGTCCTGCTCCTGGACGAGCCTCTCGGCGCTCTGGATTTAAAGCTGCGAAAGGAAATGCAGACGGAGCTGAAAAAAATACAGCAAAGTCTGAATATTACTTTTGTTTATGTGACCCACGATCAGGAAGAGGCCCTGACCATGTCCGACACCGTGGTGGTCATGAACAACGGCAATGTTCAGCAGATCGGGACGCCGGAGGATATTTATAACGAACCATCCAATGCCTTTATTGCTGATTTTATCGGGGAAAGCAATATTATCGACGGGATCATGCACAAAGACTTTTTAGTGGAGTTTGCCGGCCGGGATTTTGACTGCGTGGATAAGGGCTTTTCCCGCCAGGAAAAGGTCGACGTCGTTATCCGCCCCGAGGACATTAAGGTGGTTCCCCAGATTGCCGGCCAGATTACGGGTATAGTGGAAAGCGTAACCTTTAAGGGCGTTCATTTTGAAATGATTGTGGATGCCTGCGGCTACAAATGGATGATCCATTCCACGCAGGCGGAGGTGCCCGGCTCCTGCATCGGTATGAATGTTACTCCTGAAGACATCCATATTATGAAAAAAATGGAGGCGGAGGAATGAAAGCAAAATCTCCTGCCTTCCCTTATTTGGTATGGATGGCTGTTTTTATCATTGTTCCGCTGGGTCTTGTGGTTTATTTTGCCGTGACTACCGAAACGGGTGAATTTACGCTGGATAACATTACCCACGTGAGCCAGTATGTTTCGGTAATTATCAGTTCCATTTGGCTGGCGGCCTTGGCCACGGTAATCTGCCTGGTTGTGTCCTATCCGATTTCCTTTGTCATTTCCCGGGCGGGCTTCAGCCGTCAGAAAACCATGCTGATGCTGGTGATGCTGCCCATGTGGATGAATTTTCTGCTCAGAACCTACGCGTGGATGACCCTGCTTGAAAATAACGGATTAATCAATAAATTTTTTGGCCTGTTCGGCATCGGGCCCTTCGACATGATCAATACTCAGGGTGCTGTGGTGCTGGGGATGGTTTACAACTATCTTCCCTTCATGATCCTGCCTCTGTATTCGGTTATGACCAAAATCGACGGCAAGGTCATTGAAGCGGCGCAGGATTTAGGCGCCAACACCTTTCATGTGTTTTCCAAAGTGGTTCTCCCTTTAAGCGTTCCCGGCATTTCTACCGGTATCACCATGGTGTTTGTGCCGGCTGTCAGTACTTTTATTATCTCCAGAATGCTGGGCGGCGGCGGGAATCTGCTTATCGGCGACTTAATTGAGCTGCAATTCTTAGGCGGCTCTTATAATCCGCATCTGGGCGCCGCTATGTCGCTGGTGCTGATGGTGATTATTCTGCTGTGCATGAGTATTATGAACTCCTTTGACAGCGAGCAGGAGGAGGCCATGATCTTATGAAAAAAGCAGCTTCTAGAATCTATATGCTTCTGGTGTTCCTCTTTTTGTATGCCCCTATTATTGTCATGATGGTGTTTTCTTTCAACGAGTCCAAAAGCCGGACCGTGTTCACCGGTTTTACGCTGGACTGGTATTATAAGCTGTTTCAAAACGACGTGATTATCTCGGCGCTGGGGAATACCATGCTGGTTGCCGTCATTGCTTCCATTGCCTCTACGGTGATCGGTACGGCAGCGGCCATCGGTATCTTTGCCATGAATAAAAGACTGCGCTCCTTTGTGCTCAACGTCACCTATATCCCTATTTTGAATCCGGAAATCGTTACCGGCGTGTCTTTGATGCTGCTGTTCGGGTTTATCGGCCTGAATCTGGGGCTGACCACGCTGGTGCTTGCCCACATCACATTCTGTGTGCCCTATGTTATTTTAAATGTGATGCCGAAGCTCCGGCAGATGAATATTTCCTTGTATGAAGCCGCGCAGGATTTGGGCTGCAGTCCGGTAAGAGCCTTTTTCAAGGTGGTTATTCCCGAGATCATGCCCGGTATCATTACCGGATTTCTCATGGCCTTTACCTATTCGCTGGATGATTTCGTCGTCAGCTATTTTACCACCGGAGCAACCTCCCAGACGCTGCCTATTGCCATTTACTCCATGACCCGGAGAAAGGTAAGTCCCCAGATCAATGCCCTTTCCACCCTGATTTTTATTGCTGTCCTGCTGATTTTGTTGCTTATGAATATCCGGGATGCCAGGGCCTATAAAAGGGCTTCGCAGAACAAAAAGGGGGATTCCCTGTGAAAAAACTCCTTTCCTGTATTTTGACAGGCGTTCTTGCTTTCGGTATTCTGCCAATATTTTCTTATGCGGCGGAAGCAGACTATTCCCGCTTTGAGGGGCAGGGGATTTCTCTGAACGTCTACAACTGGGGCGAATATATTTCCAATGGCGAAGACGATTCCCTGGACGTCAACGCCGAATTTGAAGAAAGAACCGGCATTAAGGTAAATTATACCAACTTTGCTTCCAACGAGGAGCTGTACGCCAAGCTGAAAAGCGGCGGCACCTCTTACGACGTGATTATCCCCTCCGACTACATGATTGCCAAGCTGATTGCGGAGGATATGCTGGAAAAGCTGAACTTTGAGAATATCCCCAACTTTGAGTATATTGATGAGCGTTTTAAAAACCCGGAATATGACCCGGCCAACGAGTATTCGGTACCCTATATGTGGGGAGTGGTGGGCATTATCTATAACACCAGCCTCGTTGATGAAGAGGAGGCCCAGTCCTGGGATATTCTTTGGGACAGCCGGTACATCAAAGACATCCTGATGTTTTCCAATTCCCGGGATGCGTTTGGGATCGCTTTAAAAAGGCTGGGATACTCTTTTAACACCACCGATCCCGAGCAGTTAAACGAAGCAGCGGATTCCCTGAAGGAGCAGAAAGCGCTGGTGCAGGCCTATGTCATGGATGAAATTTTTGATAAAATGACCGGCGGGGAAGCAGCCCTTGCGCCTTACTATGCGGGGGATTTTCTTACCATGTCGGAGGACAATCCCGACCTTGCCTTTGCCATCCCGAAGGAGGGGACGAACCGTTTTGTGGACGCTGTTTGCATCCCAAAGGGCAGCAAACAAAAGGAGGCCGCTGAGACATATATTAACTTTTTATGCGAAACCGAAATCGCGCTTGCCAACTGTGAATATATCGGGTATTCCACGCCCCATGCGATGGCCTATGAGAAACTGGATGAGGAAACCCGGAACAATCTGGTGGCGTATCCCGGAGATGAAGTCCTGGCCAACACCGAGACCTTTGTGAACCTGCCGGACGAAGCCAGCGAGCTGGTGAAAAATTTGTGGACGCAGGTAATCAGCACCAACACGGGCGATAATAAATGGGCGGTACCTGTTTTGCTGCTGCTTGCCATCGCAGCGTCGGTTGCCATTAATTTGTGGCGCAGGCATAAAAAGAAGCGGGATGAAGCCCTTTATTAAATAAGAAAAGTCAGAAACGCTGTCTGTTTGTGGACAGCTTCTGACTTTTTTCTTACAAATACGGAATATTCCCCGGATGGATATTGCCAGCGGGAAAGCTCCATGCTACAATAACTTAAAACACGTATAAAGGAAAATAAATCATGAAGCTTAACTGGAACCGCCGATCTGCTACGCGGGCCGTCTATGCCTTCTTAGTGTTGGCGGCCGCTATCCTTTTTTATTATGCCGTAAGCAATCTGTCTGTATTTTTCTCTACCTGCAAGGCGGTTTTGTCTCTGCTTGAGCCGTTTGTCTATGGATTTGTGATCGCTTATCTTATCAATCCGATTATGATGTGGATTGAAAACAATCCGTTCCGCTTTTTAGCCCGACTGAAAAAGAAGAAAACGCCCAAAAACAAAACCCGAATTAAAAGAGGCTTTGCAGTCCTGATTTCTTACCTGATTTTACTGGGCTTTTTAACGCTTTTCGGTTTCATTGTGGTTCCTGAGATTACCGGAAGTATTACCAGTTTTATGAACAATGCGGATAAATATGTCAATACCCTTAAGAATTTTACGCTTGACTTTATTAACAGCCATTTTGAATCAACGTTTATTGCGGACAGGCTGAAGGACCTCATCAATTCGGCCGATAAGCTGCTGGCGCAGGCGGCGGAGTTGCTGCAAAAGGCGGTGCCTTACCTGTACAGTTTTATGGCTGGGATTACTACGGTGCTGAAAAACCTGGTGCTGGGTGTCATCATCTCGATTTACATGCTGTACAAAAAAGAGATGTTCTGTGCACAGGTGAAAAAAGTTCTGTATGCTCTGCTGCCCAACGCTTACACCGATAAACTGATTAAGCTGACCCAGGCTACCAATACCTCTTTTGGAGGTTTTATAACCGGACAGATGCTGGATTCGATGATTGTTGGAATACTGTGCTTTATAGGGACGAGTATTTTAAATATTCCCTATGCAGTACTTATCGGTGTGATTGTAGGAGTCACCAATATGATTCCTTATTTTGGCCCCTTTTTGGGGGCGATTCCCAGTATCTTTCTGATTCTTTTGGTAGACCCTCTGAAAGCGCTGTGGTTTTCTATTTTTATTTTGATTTTGCAGCAGTTTGACGGCAATATCCTTTGCCCAAAAATTTTGGGACAAACCACCGGCCTTTCTGCTTTCTGGGTTATTTTTGCCATTATTATCGGAGGCGGTTTGTTCGGAGTGATTGGTATGTTCATCGGGGTTCCGCTGTTTTCTGTTGTTTATTCCCTGTTTTCTGCTTTTATCAGTTACCGTCTGGAAAAGAAAAACCTGTCGTCTGATACCGGCGACTATTTAACCAAAAAAGCAACAGAACTTCCTAAAAAAGAATAAGCCTGGTAAATAAAAAGAAGGCCGCGGACAATTTGCCCGCAGCCTTCTTTTTATTTACTCTTATCTTAGCTGGCTGCACGTTCAACAACCAATGTTTCAGTATTGCCTTTTGCAGCGTTTTTCTTTAAAAGTCTCTTGACAAGGTCTTTAAAGCTGTCAGAGGAATTGGTGGCGCCTGCTACGGCATCCACTTTTTCAATATCCTGCTGCTCAACCAAAGCGTCTTCCAGTTCAGGGAAAAACTTTGCCGGATAGGTACCGGAAACAGGCTCCATGGATTCACGGTAGCTTTCATCCTCGCTCTTTTTGGCGCCGTCTTCATTGACGCTGTCAAAGTCAACGGAGGTAATGGAGCCGTTTTGAACGGTTAACTCCACATAATCCTTCCAGCCGTGGTCATCAAAAGAATCGTACTCAGCCCGATAGGTGCCGTCTTTATAAGAGGCGGAAGAACAAGAGGCCAGCAAAGCCGCGCTAAGAATCAAAGTTGTGATCAAGCATAAAATTTTCTTCGTCATTGAAGTTTCTTCCTTTCAAATGCGTAAGATTAATATTTGTTAAAATAATAACATCAAATTCCCAAAAAATCAAGTACTAAAAATATAATGTGATGAAAATAGTTTACATATACGTCTGTTTTGCTATACTATATAAATAAATCAGCTTTTATGCAAAACAGGAAGGGCTTTTGGCAGAATATGAGAAAAAAACAAACATGGGTGGCCAGTATATTCCTTATTATAGTGTTGGGCATTGTTCTCACTTTTTATTTTTTTAACGCCCGTCAGGTCAAGGCAGTAACCAGCAGCTTTATTATGGATACTGTTGTAACGCAGCAGGTTTACGGGAAAAATGCCGAAGAGGCGGCGGAGGAAGTAATTCAAAAGCTGACGGAATTTGAGCAGAAATATTCCATGTATCTGGAGACCTCGGAGATTTACAGGCTGAATGAAGCGGCGGGCAGGGAAGCGGTGGCGTTAAGCCCGGATGTTCTTTCGTTTTTGCGCCGTGCGGCCGAATTAAGCGAAAGCTCCGGAGGAGTGTTTGATATTACCATAGCTCCGCTGACCACTCTTTGGGGCATTACAACCGGTAACACCAAGGTGCCGGATCAGGCTGCAATTGAGCGGGCAAAATCGCTGGTGGATATTCATTCGTTGGTTTTCGATGAGGAAAATCAGACTGCGTATTTGCAGAAAAGCGGGCAGGCTGTGGACCTGGGAGGAATCGCCAAGGGATTCAGCTGTGGCATTGCCGAGAAAATATATGAAAAATATGGGGTTACGGGCGCTCTGCTTTCCATCGGAGGGAATTTGTATGCGTATAAGGAGAAGCCCGACGGCACAGAATTCAAGGTGGGAGTAAGAGACCCCAGGGGAGAGGAAAATGCATATTTTGCGTCGCTGAATATTCAGGATACGGTAGTATCCACTTCAGGCGATTACGAACGCTATTTTGAAGTGGACGGAGTACGCTATCATCATATCCTTGACCCGGACACAGGCTATCCGTCCCGTTCCGGCTTGATTTCCGTTACCATTATTACGCCGGATGGTACGCTGGCCGAATTTTGGTCTACGACATTATTTATTCAGGGCAAGGAAGCCTTAGAAAAATATCGATACCGGGACGATTTCGGATTTATTGCCGTGGACAGTGACTTTAACGTCTATGTTTCTGAAAATCTCAGAGAGAAAGTAATGATTACAAACGAGAATTATTTAAAAATCTGGGATTAAAATACAATCAATTAGCAATGGTTTATTATTGAAGAAAAATATGCTATGATAATAATTGTTTACTAGTAACGTTTGCCAATGTTAGCTTTTTGATATGGGAGTTTCCAACTTGAGTAAAATGGTTTGTCCAAAAAAGACTTTTTCCGTCAGGCAGATTGCCTTTTTGGGGTTGCTTCTGTCCCTGGCGCTGGTGCTTTCCTATGTGGAAGCTTTGCTTACTCCTTTGATGGCCCTGCCGCCGGGTGTTAAAATAGGATTGTCCAATATTGCGGTTATGTATGCATTGTTTTTGCTGAATGCACCGTCCGCCGTGGTTTTGGTTGTTCTGAAGTCCTTTTTTGCCTTGCTCACGAGGGGTCCTGTTTCATTTTGGATGAGTTTGTCCGGCGGCGTGCTGTCTGTTTTGGCAATGCTTTTGCTGATAAGACTGAAAAAGGCGCAGATTTCCTATCTGCTGATCAGTATTTTCGGAGGAATGTTCCATAATATCGGACAAGTGGCGACGGCGTCTGTTCTGCTGGGCTCAGGGCTGGCCTTGGCTTATCTGCCCGTCCTGCTTATATCCGGCGTGGGAATGGGCGCGGTTACCGGCCTGCTTTATCGGGCGGCCGCACCATATTTTAAGCAGATTACATTTAAGACACAGAAATAAAGGAGGATGCTTTTTGGGGTTTTTATTATTGAAAAAAGCGTTAAACGGAATTGATACGCCACATTTTAAGCACACAAAGGACATGCAGACCGAGGAAATGCCCGTACCGGCAAAGGTGAATATCTCCATGCAGCAGCATATGGGTGCCATGTGCCAGCCGATGGTAAAAGCAGGGGATCTGGTGAAGGTCGGGCAGCTGATCGGCAGCAGCGACAGCGCGGTGTCCGCTCCGGTTCATTCGGGCGTATCGGGAAAGGTAGCTGCCATTGAATCCTACACCATGCCTGACGGGAATGTGGTGACTTCGGTGGTCATTGAGACCGACGGCCTTCAGGAGATCAGTGAGGGGGTCAAACCTCCTCATATTGAAAGCAAAGAGGATTTGATCCATGCTGTGCGCAATTCCGGTCTGGTCGGGCTTGGCGGAGCTGGCTTTCCCACCGCGGTCAAACTGAACGTGAAGCCGGAACAAAATGTGGATACCCTGATTATCAATGCGGCGGAATGTGAGCCGTATATCACCTCGGATCACCGGGAGATGCTGGAGAATACGCAGGATATCCTGGATGGAGTCGGGACTGTGGTAAAACATCTGGGCATTTCCAGGGTAATAATCGGAATCGAATCCAACAAACCGGATGCTATTCAGAAAATGCGGGAGGCGGTATCGTCTGAATCCGGCTATTCGGTTCTGTCGCTTCCGACCTCTTACCCCCAGGGAGCGGAAAAAGTGCTGATTTACAATGCCACCGGTAAAGTGGTGGAGGAGGGCAGGCTGCCTGCGGACATGGGATGTATCATGATGAACGTGTCCTCGGCGGGCTTTCTGGGCCGGTATCTCAAAACCGGGATGCCTTTGGTCAGACGCCGTATGACCATTGACGGCGATGCTATCGTCAATAAGAAGAATCTGGATGTGATTTTCGGCACCTCTGTTCAGGATATTGCCGATTATTGCGGAGGATTCAAGGAGGAGCCGGGCAAGATCCTGATGGGAGGCCCCATGACGGGGATTGCCATTTATGATATGAATATGCCGGTGGTCAAAAACAACAATGCTATTTTGTTTTTGACCAGGAAGCAGGCTCAAATGCCGAAAACCACAGCCTGCATCCGGTGCGGCCGGTGTGCTGCGGTCTGTCCGTTCGATCTTTCTCCTGTCGCGATTGAAAACGCATACAAGCTGAAAGACACAGAGGAGCTTGCAGTTTTAAAGGTGAATCTGTGCATGGAGTGCGGCTGCTGCGCTTACGTCTGTCCAGCCAAACGGGATCTTGTTCTGGTCAACCGGATGGGCAAAAGGCTTCTTCGTGAAAATAAAAAATAGAGGTGTATATTTTGGAAAGCAAGTTGTATGTTTCTCCGCCGCCTCATATTAAAAGCGGCAGAACCACCCGGAACCTTATGCTGGACGTCATCATTGCCCTGACTCCCGCGCTGATTGCCTCCGTGGTGATTTTCGGAGTGCCCGCCCTGGTTATGACGGCGGTATGCGCTTTGTCCTGCGTTTTGTTTGAGTATCTGTTTAGGAAGCTTACCAAAAGAGATTGTGTCATCGGCGATTTGAGCGCTGTGGTGACCGGAATGCTGCTGGCGTTTAACCTTCCGGTAACGCTGCCTTACTGGATGGCAATTATTGGCTGCTTTTTCTCCATTGTCATTGTGAAGCAGTTGTTCGGCGGTATCGGCCATAACTTTGTAAACCCGGCTTTACTGGGGCGCGCGGTGCTGTTTATCTCATTTTCCGCACAGATGTCAAACTGGGCAGAGCCTTTTGACTATTCCTTTGGGGCCGACGCTCTGACTTCCGCCACTCCTCTTTCGGGG
>ENA-UOOK01006822-UOOK01006822.1-fermentation-metagenome-genome-assembly--contig:-NODE-6822-length-10699-cov-5.632563_pt1 | contig 10699 bp, 22 predicted proteins | sample MGYA00245777_ERZ724023 | MGnify/ENA primary metagenome ERZ724023 (study PRJEB28704, sample SAMN03018312) | fermentation metagenome | biome: anthropogenic terrestrial biome; feature: soil; material... | reverse complement strand
GATATATCCCGGTGGAGTTTGTTTTAGCTGCTTTAGAGCGGTAGAACCGTGATGAAAAGGAGAGGTGGTTAATGGGATTCTTTCGTGGTGCAATTAACGCCTTATTAATCGAAATTGCCGCTAATTTGATTGTGGCGTCAGTTAGATTAAGAACTAAGGCGATGCGGATCGTGAGGTGGATAGATCGACATGGCTACTAAAATCGAGTGGGTTAAAAACCAAGACGGAAGTCAAGGAGTATCGTGGAACCCGTTTGTGGGATGCACACACGCCGGATCGTCCGGGTGCGACAACTGTTATGCTCGGGAGATGCACAACCGGCGACATAAGGCGTATTTAGCAAGCAAGAAGATGCCGAAACAGTACGCCGGGTCATTCGATAATATTCAACTGATTGATGAGCGGATGTGTTTACCCTTACACTGGCGAAAGCCTAAGACGATTTTTGTTAATTCGGTTAGTGATCTATTTCATCCCGAAGTACCGGATGACTTTATCCATTGTGTTTATGATGTGATGGGAATGGCTAAACAACATACTTTTATAGTCTGCACGAAACGCCCAGAGAGAATTATTCCAGCACTCTACGACAGCGGTTATCTTGGACAGGGCGACTATCTCCCTAATGTTTGGCACTTATGCACGGTTGAGAACCAAGAGTGGGCAGACAAGAGAATCCCTGAATTATTAAGGCTGAAGGAATATTCATCTGGATGGTCAGTCTTAGGGATAAGCGTGGAACCAATGTTGGGGCCGGTGGAAATTACAAAGTATTTAGGAGGCAACAATGAAGCCGAAGAATGTGGAAGAATTGGCCTACCTGGCTGTAAAGATGGGCGAATTAGAGATAGACAACGCAGGGCAAGTATGGAGGGTTGCGGCCAGGAGGTGGGATCGGTGGACCCAAAAAACCCGAACCATACCCTGCGCCCCGAGGAGAGCGGAAAAAGTAACGGGCAACTACTTACAAGTGAGGGTAATGGTAGACTGCGTGAGGGCGAATGCTTTGGCGCACCGTTTGGTATGGAGGCATTTCAACGGCCCGATTCCTCCGGGACTAACCATCAATCACAAGAACGGAAATCCGAAAGACAATTCTCCGGGGAACTTGGAGTTAGCGACGTACTCGGAACAAATCAGACACGCTGTCAGGGTCCTGGGATACCACTCCAAGAGGGACAGTATTGGAAGGTTTTCTGGGTAATCTGCGGCGGAGAAACAGGCCCGAAAGCCCGACCAATGCACCCGGATTGGGCAAGAAGTTTGCGGGATCAGTGCCAAAGCGCGGGCGTGCCGTTCTTTTTCAAGCAATGGGGAGGGTTTGCCGAGGATACCGAGACCCCGATCTGCCGGGTGTGTGGTTGTACAGACGAAGAGGCCTGCGAAGGTGGTTGCTGGTGGGTGGATGACCCGGAAGGCGGGGATCTCTGTAGTCAATGCGTTGGTAAGCCGGCACCGGCGGTACGGCCAGTAATAATGAATCGGGTAGGTAAAAAAGCCGCCGGCCGCCTCCTCGATGGCCGGGAGTGGAACGAAATGCCGGAGGTGAGATGATGGAGCGACCAATCCTTTTCAGCGCTCCGATGGTTCGGGCTATTCTGGACGGGCATAAAACACAGACTAGGCGAGTGATAGATAAAGACGTCTCAAACCGCTTTGACATCGATACAGATGGTACAGCGTTTGCTTATATCGACCAGGCTACGGGTGACAGCTATAAACCGCATGATATTTGTATATATAAACCTGGCGACATTCTCTGGGTAAAAGAGGCGTGGGCAACTTATTGGCGACACAACACAGACGGATATATATACCCATGCGAATTCGAAGGGCAGATAGATATCGACAAATTCATGAGCGAAGATATAGGTTATCCTTTCGCTCTTGGGAAAGCCGGCGGAATTGAGTATCGAGCTTCATACCCAGAAAACGGCTATGGTTACTATGGAGCTGGACCATTTGTGGGGCGAATTACAAAATGGCGGTCACTGCGATATATGCCAAAATGGGCCGCCCGGATCTGGCTGAAAGTTAAGGATGTTCGGGTCGAGAGGGTGCAGGATATATCCGAGGATGACGCAAGGGCCGAGGGATGCATAACTTTTAGCGACAAAATCGGTGATGGCAAGTTCGATGACGTATATGAATTCGACTTGACGGCACGCGACGCCTTTGTCGAGCTTTGGGATTCCATCAACGCAAAACGCGGCTATGGCTGGGGCATAAATCCATGGGTGTGGGCGATCGAGTTTGAAGTGGCGGAGGCCCAACCATGAAACAAGCCCTTCAACTCGACATGAAAATCCGCCTGCTCAAAAAGCGGTTGGCGGAGCTGGAAAAGGAAAAGGAGAAGGCTGAAAGGGAGGCTTCAAAGTGTATCAGTGGCGTAAAGGAATAGCTTCGTGGAAATGTGGCGACACGCTATATCTATCGGTCCCCTTTACCTGGCTGACAGAAGAAGCGGAAAAGATTGCTTCCCTCCATCGGGGACCGGTGATGATCGGCGGACCGGGAACCATGAAGCCGACCGAATGCCCGGGGTTTAGCCCGTTGCTCTTTCACAACCCGGCGGCAACATTCACAACCAGAGGATGCCCGAACCGGTGTCAATTCTGTGCCGTACCGATTTTGGAACCAGAATTCAAAGAGATCCCGGACTTCCGACCGGCACCGGTGATCTGTGACAATAATCTGCTGGCCGCAAGTAGGAAACACTTAGAGCGAGTGGTAGACCGAGAGAAAGTGTTCCGGTTGGTGGATTTTAATCAAGGGCTAGAAGCGCGGAAATTCACTCCTGAGGTTGCCGATCTGCTTGGACAGCTAAGATGCAGGGTTAGATTCTCCTTCGACTGGATAGAGGCAGAGGCGGAAGTAAAAAGAGCAGTGGACCTTTGCCGGGAGCGAACCACGAAGGATATCGGGATTTACGTACTGATCGGCTTCAACGATACGCCCGAGGAAGCACGGTACAAGCTCGAAACGGTACGATCTTGGGGGATAAGACCGAACCCGATGCGCTACCAACCGCTGGACGCGGTGAAGAAAAATGCTTACGTTGCGCCGGGATGGACCGAGCTTGAATTAGCGCGGATGGTGGATTATTACAGCTTACTTAGGTGGTATGAGCATATCCCTTATGAGGATTTTAAGTATAGGCCAAGGGAAGAGGACCAGGGCATTTTGTTCGAAAGGGAGGCGGTGAGGGATGGCAGAGATTAAGTGGATTAAAATCACCACATCAATGTTTGAAGACGAAAAGATCGACTACATCGAGAGCCTGCCCGAAGCAGACGCTATCCTGATTGTGTGGATTAAACTCTTAACTTTAGCCGGAAAATGCAACGCTGGTGGGTATGTTTTTTTGACACAAGCCATCCCTTACACCGATGAGATGCTAGCTCATAAATTCAGGCGACCATTAAATACCGTAAAACTGGCGCTGGCGACACTAGAGCGGTTAGAGATGATTGACTGGAGCGACGGCGGCCTTCGTATCGCTAACTGGGGCAAGCATCAAAACATCGAGGGGATGGAGAGGATTAGAGAACAAACCCGGAAAAGGGTCGCCAGACACCGGAAAAACCAAAAGCAGTTGCCTAGTAACGTTACAAGTAACGCTACAGTAACGCAGAGTAACGCAACAGAAGAAGATATAGAAGAAGATATAGATATAGATCAAGATAGTAAGACTACTACTACTGTCGTCGATGTATTCAATCAAAACATCCACCCCATCACTCCGCTTGAAATGGAAAAGCTCGGCGACTGGCTACAAGAATTGCCGGAAGAAGTTGTAGTCGAGGCGATCAAGGAAGCGGTCTCCGCGAACGTTCGGAAGTGGGCATATATCAACGGAATCCTGACCAACTGGAAAAACGAAGGGATCGCTACCATCGAGGGGGTCAGGGCCAGAAAACGCGATGGAAGGAGTGGGGCTGATGGAACAAGTAAGCGCGGCGTTGCCGGCGGATCTAAAAAACAAAATAGAGATGACGAAAACCAATATTCGGAATACGACAACGTTTAAAGAAGTCCTCGGCTACATAAACCGCAACAAGCTGGACGTTAACGAGGAAACGGCGATAAATTACTATTTTGAAATCCTGTTGGCAATGGATGCGGAAAAGGCCTGCGGCAAATGTAAAAAAAGAGAAGATTGCCCGCTTGACCCACCAGGACACGGAATAAACATTCGCGTTGGCGGCGACATAATCACATTTTCTTATTATCCTTGTGCTAAAGAAAGACAGCAACGAAGCCAGAGAAAGATCCAGCGGCTCATCGAATCCTCCCAAATGCCGGAGCTGTTCCGCGAAAAAACATTTGATAATTTCCGTGCCACCCCAGGAGTGAAGGATGCATACGAAGCGGCGCAGAGGTTTTGCCGGGACGGAGGCAAGGGTCTGGTTTTTGCAGGAAACTGCGGGATCGGCAAATCCCATCTGGCGGCGGCGATCATAAACGACCAGGCGGCGAAAGGGCGGGAATTTGCCTTTTGTACGACGCCCGAACTTATAGACGACATAAAGGCGGCTATAGAAAACAAGCAGCAATCAACCGAGCTTATGGAACTGATCAAGAATATAGACCTGCTTTTCCTTGACGACCTGGGCGCAGAAAAATCCACCGAGTGGGTGGCGGAAAGGTTTTTTGTGATCATCAACGCCCGGCTGGTCCGGAAAAAAGTAACGATCATCACAACAAACTATATCAAACCGTCAGACTTGATCGAAAAGATCGGCGGCGGAGTGGTGGGGCAGAGAATAGTCTCCCGAATCCGCGAGATGTGCGATTGGGTTGTGATGGAAGGAAAAGATTGGAGGTTGATCCCATGAGCGTCTATACCAACCCAACCCGCGAGCATTCAGATAACATCTATCGGCTGATACACCTGCTCAACCTCGCCAAAAAACACGGCAGGACTAATGTAATGGTCTGCATGAAGCTGATAGCGCAGGGAAAAGTTGATTACTTAGAGGTGAGAAGATGAGTGCAACCAACCGCGGAGCAGTCCGCAGAGAGAGTGATTTTTACAAGACGCCGTATAACGCGGTAGAAAAGGTTTTAGATGCCCTCGGTGGATTTTATGGAAACGAGTTTTTGGAATGCTGCGCTGGCGATGGAGGTATCGTCGAGGCCTTGCGCCGTAACTTTGAAGATATAAATATCAACGCAATAGAGATCCGGGAAGAGGAATCAGAAAACATTTTAAAATCCGGGGCAGATCAAGTCATTATCGACGACTTTCTCAAATTTCCCGGACTCAATCCTGACCCAGATGTAATCATCACCAACCCGCCCTACTCAATCGCCCAGGAAATCATCGAACACTGTTTCAAAATTGCACCAGAGGCCGAGGTCATTATGCTTTTGCGCTTGGCATTTCTCGAATCAAAAAAAAGGAAGTCATTCTGGGACAATCACCCTGTAACGCAAATTTACATTTTGTCAGAGCGACCAAGCTTTACGGGCAAAGGCACAGATGCGACCGCCTACGCCTGGTTTGTCTGGTCGAAATACCGTGAAACTAAAATTGAAGTGATATGAGGTGAACCAATTGAGTCAAAAAGAAATTACCCAGCGTTTTGCGCTGATCACAGTTATCCTTTTCGTAACATTGTTTGTCGGCATCTTTGCAATGCGCTGCTACATCGACGATCTAACCGCCACCATCACAGCCAAAGACGCCGAGATCCAAACTCTAGAGGCCAAAAACGCTGAACTCCAGATCGTTGTCGATGAAGTCGAAGCTGCCGAAACCGCCATCCGAACCGTCAACCCGGACGCGCCGACCGACGAGATCCACGCCCTTGCCGTTCGGCAAGTCGGCAAGTCCCGGAAATACGGCATCCCGCGCGAGCTGATCACTTACCGTGATTGGTCCGAGGCCGATCTTCGCTGGCTGGATCTGTCCCGAAAAGGACCATGCGGCGAACATAGCACCGCCCAAGTATGGCGACCGACATTCCGGTATTTGCGACCGACCGGCGATTACAACGACATGGACCAGGTTTACGATGCCGGAACCCAGTACCTGGCCGACTGTTACAAGACCGCCAAGAGATGGTTGCCAAACGCCGAGCAAAAAGAGGTGATCCGCCTGACCCTGGCCTTTTATAATGCGGGGATGAGCCATAGACCGGAAACTGCGCTTTACAAGGCCAGAGTGCACGTAAGGCGAGTGAATGGGATATTCGCGAAGGCAGAAAGGTTGGGGGTAGTGTGAAAACAATCCTCGACGCCTGCTGCGGCTCCCGGATGTTTTGGTTCGACAAAAACCACCCGAACGCGGTTTACATGGACAATAGGGAGCTAGAAACCATCCTTTGCGACGGGCGGGCGCTGAACATCAAGCCGGACATCGTGGCGGATTTTAGGAATATCCCTTTTCCCGACAACACCTTTCATCTCGTCGTATTCGATCCGCCACATTTAATCCAGGCCGGGGAGAATTCCTGGCTGGCCGCAAAATACGGGAAACTCAACCCGGAAAACTGGCAAGAAACCATCCGGGGGGGATTCCGCGAGTGCATGAGAGTTTTAAAACCCCATGGAACACTTGTTTTTAAATGGAACGAAACCCAGGTCAAGACCAGCGAGGTCTTAAAGGCCATCGACGAAACCCCGCTGTTTGGGAACAGAAGAGCAAGGACCCATTGGATGGTTTTTATGAAACTGAAAGGGAGTGTGTGAAATAAACCATGTGATTTTGATCGGTCGCCTCACCCGCGACCCAGAACTTAAGTTTTTACAAAGCGGAAAAGCGGTCTGCAACTTTACTCTAGCCGTAGATAAGCCGTTTGGCGACAAAGAAGCCGATTTTATCCCCGTGGTGGTTTGGGGCAAGACTGCTGAGGCCTGCGGAAACAACCTGAACAAAGGCCGACTAGTAGCCGTCAACGGCAGACTCCAGATTCGGACTTACGAAAAGGACGGCCAAAAGCGATATATTACCGAGGTTGTGGCGGGTGAGGTTAAGTTTTTGGACTACAAGAAAGGCGAGGGTAAGCCGGAAAGCAAGGCGAGCGGTGAGCCGGACTTTGGGGAGATTAACCTGGACGATTTACCGTTTTGAGGAGGTGTAATCATGCTCATCATCAACCACCTCTTCGGGACAACAGACAAAGTTAAAAACGCAATCGAGCTGCTACGAACGTTCGAGCCTCCGGAGGGTTATTACCTCGCCTTTAGCGGCGGCAAGGATTCCGTCACCATCAAAGCCCTTGCCGACATGGCCGGAGTTAAATACGACGCGCATTATAATCTTACAACGGTTGACCCACCAGAGCTGGTTAATTGTATCCGCAAACACCATCCGGACGTGATAACAAACAGACCAAAAGAAACAATGTGGAAACTGATAGTGCGTAAGAAATTCCCTCCCACTCGCGTACAAAGATATTGCTGCAAGGAACTGAAAGAAGGAGGGGGCCAGGGCGCTTTTGTATAACCGGTGTCAGGTGGGCAGAATCGGCGAACCGCCGCAAAAAACGCGCAAAGATAGAGATCAATTCCTACACTAAAAGCCAAATTATGCTGAACAACGATAACGATGAGGCTAGGAGAGTTATGGAGACCTGCGCAATGAAATCAAAGCATATATTGAACCCCATAATTGGCTGGACAGACGAAGATGTTTGGGAGTTTATCCGCCGTTACAAAATCCAATATTGCGAGTTGTACGACCAAGGATTTAAGCGGTTGGGATGCATCGGATGCCCGATGGCGAGCGTTGCGGAAAAACTACACGAATTTCAACGATGGCCAAAGCATTACCAAGCCTACATGAGAGCGTTCGACCGAATGTTGCAGGCCATCCGGGAATCCGGAAAAGAAACAACCTGGAAAACCGCCCAAGACGTAATGGATTGGTGGATATACGAACCACCGGCAGAAGACCCGAACCAGGTGAAAATGTTTGAGGAGGTGCAATCATGAACAATAAACTCGAAGAAATCCGCGAAAATATAAACCATATTAGAACGATCCCCGGTGGATATAACACGGCAAATTACAGTTTATTGATTGAATACGTTGATTATTTACTAACTCAACTTGCCGAATCCCAACGCAGGGAGAAAGCGGCGGTTGAGCAACTAAGTCATGTTTGCAACAATTGTAAAAGCGTTAATTGCAAGATAAAAGACAATTATAACCTACTTGAAATTCACACTGACGCTACTGGGCAATGCAATAAATGGGACTGGCGCGGCCCAGTGGATGAGAAAGGAGAGGGTTGAGTGGCAGTTAAAGTAGATGTCTCTAAATATGAACGCGATGGGCAAGGGAATTATTGGTATACTTGCCCGAATTGTGAATTTGATTCTCTTGATGACGGTTTTGTCTTATGCCCAAATTGTGGGGAAGAGTTGAAATGGCTGGAGAAAGGAGAAGAGAAATGAATAGATTAACTAAAACTATTAAAGATGCCGCGAGCACAGTCATTTGCCTACAAGTTTCAAGGAGAGGCAATGCGTCTGCATGGAGAGGATGGAACCAATGCCATGACGGGGTTATTCAAGAGGCTCTTTTACGCCTTGCCGCTTATGAAGATACTGGACTTACACCGAAAGAAATTCGCGTTTTGCAGGAAGAGCATGATTTTTATAACAAAGAAGATGCTCCTGCATCACAGCGGTTAGTTGAACTTGCCCTTGCTGACAAGGAAGGAAGATGTGTGGTGCTACCAGAGACAGACATAGGCGATATGTCGGACGGATATCACACTTTCAACGAATTGTATCATCATCGAGCAGTGTTATTTTCGGTGATCTGTAATCTCTACGCCACAGCATGGAAATCAAAACTGCACCACGACGGAACGATGTTCGATGGCATGTTTATTGCTGGAATCAAAACCCCATACGGGCAAGCTACTTATCATTACGATATAGAGCCATATTGGGACATGTTCAATGTGCCAGCATTGGAGCGAGCGCCAGAATGGGACGGACACACACCGGGACAAGCGATCGAACGCATAGGCAAAATCGGGCGCAGACCGCAGGAGAAAGGAGCTGACTCCAAATGAGTAATGAAATAGATCATGATTACACAGACGAAATCATCTGCCCATGGTGTGGCTATAGGCACTCCGACAGTTGGGAAATCGAACCCGGCTTGCGGGAGTGCGAGAACTGCGAAAAAAGTTTTTATGCCGAAAGAAATGTGGAGGTTACATATTCAACCCAAAAGGCGAATTACGGCACTTGCAAACATTGTGGAAATGGAGATGTGCCGATCGAAGATTATCACAGCAACATCGGAAGTTACAAAAACTTATGCACAGACTGCGGGCATAAAGAGAGACGCCGGCTGCTTATGGAATATTCAGCAGAAATTGAAAGGAGAGTGGGAAATGAAACCAAAAACCGGCGAGATTAAATTCCTCGGCTTAGGCCGGATCGAGATAACCCCTATCAACGTAAAGAAGGTGATGAAATGCCGTCAAGGTTTCCTAAAAGGGCTCATGCAGCGGCTCGGAAGGCAATAGAACGCGCCGGGAGTACCGACACATGGGCGGTATTTCAAGAGCTTTACTGGGCAGCGAAATATAGAAACAAGTGCAACCCACACGAGCATATGAACGGTGTTTGGGAGATTTATACCGTCAAAGACCTGCAGGATTTGATCAAAGAAGTTGCGGAGGTGTCGAAATGAGAGGCGAGAAACAAATCCTCTCCCTAGCTCAAGCAGCGCTCAACCAGCTTAATCTGCCAAAGAACGCAGCCAAAGGAGGCTGGGATGAATGCACCGACTTATTCCTTGCCAACAAGGTGAGCGAGGAAACGCTTGAGCTTTTCGAGGCTACGTATGCTTACCGTGCCAACCCAACACCCGAAACCAGGCAGCGCGTGCGTGAAGAGGCCGGGGACGTGGTCAATGTGGTGATGATGCTGGCCGATAAATGCGGGGCGCTGGAGGTGGAAGAAACCGCCGAATACACCATCCCGCAGGCGTTGAGGATATTGGCGGAACGAGCGGAGGTGGAGAATTGATATTTTGCCCAAACGCCGGCAATTGGTGCGACGACTACAAGATGGACGAAATGGGATGGCTGATTTGCGTTTGCTCTCATACTTCGTCGGCGGCGAAACCACGGTGTAGCTCGTGCAACCGGGAGATTGAAGGCGAGGTTTACCCTGGTAATGTATGTTTCAGCAAAACCCGCCCGTATAAGCACGGGAAGAAGATATAAGGAGGTGGAAACTATGTCCAAGGTGGTTCCTTTTCGTGGAAACGCCGAAAAGAAAACCGGAATATCTTGGAAACTGCAAATGCATATAGCCGGGGAAAAGCACCATAGCTTGTTGTATAGAGCGGAACACAAAGGGAAAGGCGTACAACTGGAAATCTATACCCCAGTCAGGGCGGGTTACGATTATTTCGACCCAGATCGGTTTGGGAAGGCCAAGACATCATATTTCATCGACGGGGTAGAAGCCGAATTCACAAGTGAAGAAGAGCTGATCGAGGCGCTAGGAAATGAAAGCTGAATTCACCATCCCCGGCGAACTGCCCGCCTTGAACGAAATCATCAATATGGCAAAGCAGAAATGGAGCTACAAAGACCTCAAGAAAGCCGAAACCGAGCGCGTGGCGTGGGAGCTGACCAACCAAGGGGCAAAACGCCTCCCGCCGTTCACAAAGCCCGTTACGATAAAAGCAAGTATGGCCCGGCATGGTGGCACAAAAA
>ENA-UOOK01006821-UOOK01006821.1-fermentation-metagenome-genome-assembly--contig:-NODE-6821-length-10700-cov-16.480319_pt1 | contig 10700 bp, 10 predicted proteins | sample MGYA00245777_ERZ724023 | MGnify/ENA primary metagenome ERZ724023 (study PRJEB28704, sample SAMN03018312) | fermentation metagenome | biome: anthropogenic terrestrial biome; feature: soil... | reverse complement strand
ATACTAGATTCGGTATGCCAGTCTCCATCGGTGCTATGGTAGCTGCTTATCGCCTTGATATTCTAAGAGATATGGGCATGGAAATTCCTAGTGAATGGGAAGATATTAAAAAGTGGCAACCAAAGGCTTTAGCAAAACAACACACTTTTGGTTTACACTATGGTTCTGTTCAATATGATAGCCACTGGGGTGCTTACACCTTAATCACTCAAAATGGTGGTCAATTCTTTAACCCAGATGGTTTTTCTAGTGCTCTTGATAAACCTGGATCTATTAAAGGCTTCCAAGAATACATTAGCCTTTTTAAAGATCATAAACTACCCCAAGCTGGTGTTGGCATACCAACGTTCGTTGCAGGTGAATGGGTAATGATGACAGATGGAATTTGGCTTTATCCAAACTTATTAAAAAATGCACCACAATTAAAAGGTAAGTGGGTACTTGACCTAATGCCAGGTACTAAGCAAGCAGATGGTTCAATTCATCATGGTTCTTTTGCTGGTAGTACTGTTATTGGTATATCTTCCCACTCTAAAAACAAAGAAGATGCTTGGCAATTTATGAAGTGGTTCACTTCCACAGAAGCCCAAGCTAGCATAGCTAATGGTATTATTGAGCGTATCCCTGGCAGTCTCTGGTTACCAGCAAATAAAAACGCCTTAAATAAGGTTAATATCGATCCTGATACGAGAAAAGCCTATTATGGCCAATTAGAACACTCCGAACCTGCTCCTTATGCAGCTAACGTTGCTGTATTGTATCGTTATGTTAAGTTTGCAGTTGATAAGAGTATCTTAAACAACATGGATCCTAAAACTGCAATTTTGGAAGCTGCTAAAGAAATGAACGATGAGATGTCTAGAAGAAAGAAAGAATATTCTCGCTTGTTAGAGAGATTATAACGCAAAAAGCTGGCTACAAAGCCAGCTTTTTTTATCCCAAATATTTATTTTTTAGATACTCCAGGTAGGGTGTTACATTAAGACTTTCGCCGGTGACTGCTTCAACTAACTCCATAGGAAGTAAGGAAGCACCTTGAGAATGAATCTTATCTCTTAACCACTCTCTTAGAGGTAGTAGCTCACCTTTAGCTATGCTATCTGATAAACTAGGTTGTTCTTTTAGAGCTTTCGCATAAAATTGCGAAGCCATTACATTACCTAAAGCATAGGTTGGGAAGTAGCCAATGGAACCTTGGGACCAATGGATATCTTGTAATACTCCTAAAGAAGGTGAAGGTACCTTAATACCTAAATAACTTTCCACTTTCTCATTCCAAGCTTCAGGTAGTTGAGAAACCTTAATTTTACCATTAAGCAATTCTCGCTCTATCTCAAAGCGTAAGAAGATGTGTAAATTATAAGTGACTTCATCGGCATCTACTCTAATTAGTGAAGGTTCAACCCAGTTAATCGCAGAGTAAAATGTATTAAAATCAACTTTATTTAATTGGTTAGGAAATGTTTTCTGTAACTCTGGCCACAAATGGGACAAATAACCCCTTGAGTGACCAACAATATTTTCCCACAATCGAGATTGACTTTCGTGTGTAGCTAATGATGCAGCACTTCCAATAGCTAAATTTCTCCATTCTTTGGGAATTCCTTGTTCATACAAGGCATGACCACCTTCATGCATCGATGAGAACAAAGAACCTGGAAAGGATCTTGGGTCAATTTTAGTAGTTATACGTACATCCTGAGGATCAAAGCTAATCGTAAAAGGATGGACACTATAATCTTGTCTACCACAATCAATGTCAAAACCCATTTCATGTAGAGCTTTAATACCTATATCCCATTGTCCCTTTTCGCCATAATCTTGAGCAAATATTGCGGGTTTTTCACCTTGTTTAGCCACTATTTCTTTTACTAAAGGAACTGAGGCTTCTTTTAACTTAGTAAAAATTACCTCTACATCTTTTGTTGTCATCCCTGGTTCAAAACTATCTAGCAAAGCATCATAGGGCTCATCACTGTAGCCTAATGCATCTGCCTTTTGTAACGCTAGATCAACTAACTTTTCTAAGTAGTTCTCAAAAAGGGAAAAATCCTCTTTGGCCTTAGCTTCTTGCCAAGCGGTCATGGCTCTAGCTGAGGTTTTAGCCATCTCCTCAACTAACTTGGTAGAAATTTTAACAGCGTGATCGTAATCTCTTTTGGCTGCACGATATAAGGGACCTTTTTCTGGGTCTTCGCTTTGGTACTCTAAAGCAGTAAGAATTTCACTCGCTTCCTTAGAAACAATCTTTGTATGGGCTAAGGTCTCTAGATAACCTAAAGACTCTGCTCTAGCTTCAGTTCCACCTACTGGCATATAAGTTTGTTGGTCCCACACTAATAAAGCTACTGCATGATTAATCTTCCTAATATCTGCTTGTAAATTAAGAAATTTTCCCCATAGTTCCATCAGATAGGCCTCCTATTCTTTAACTACTCTTGCGTTCTATTAAGCGTGGCTCTAAGGTTATTTTTTCACTTGGTTTGTTATCAAGAGCGGCAATCACCTGTTTTACTGCAATTTCGCCAAACTTTTCCTGTGGTTGTTCCACAGTAGTTAATGCTGGCAATATAAGACTGGATAGATGTATGTTGTCAAAACCCACTACTGCCAGATCCTCAGGAACTCGTATGCCTAGCAGAGATGCTTGTTGAATTACTCCCCAAGCTGTCATGTCAGAGCAGGCAAATATTGCAGTTGGTTGGTATTTGACAACTTCCCTAAAAGCTTTTCTACCACCTTCTGCAGTGTAACTAGATTCTACAATCAACTTTTCATCGATAGGTAAATTTGCTTCTTGTAAAGCTCTTAAATAACCTCTTAATCTATCTTTCCCCGCCGGTGTAAAATGGTCTGTGGTGGCACTTAAGTGAGCAATCCTAGTATGTCCTTTTTCTATTAGATGTTTAGTGGCAATGTAGCCACCTTTTTCATTATCTAAAACAATCTTGCTAGACGCTAATTCTTTAATATCAGTAAAAAGCTGAATAACAGGAGTATTCTTTTCCACCTCAGAAAATGCCTTAATATTTTCTGGCCCTGATGGGACCCAAATTATTGCATCAACTTGCCACTCGAGTAATTGATACAAATATTTTCCCTCTTTACTTGCTTGCCAATCGGTAGAGTGAAGTAAAACCGCCATACCTGCATCCTCTGCAGCATGCCATATTCCTTCTAAAGTTTGGGGCAAAAAAGAAGTTCTAATTTCAGGAAGCAAAACCCCTAAAAGGTTAGTTCTTTTCCTTGCGAGTCCTCTAGCCATTATGTTAGGTTTATACCCCATCGACTCTGCAACGTTCAAAATCCGTTGCCTTGTTTCTTCACTAACTTTATTTAACATAGTGCCATTTAAGGCTCTCGAGGCTGTGCAAGAAGACACCCCTGCTTCAGCAGCAACATCTTTTAGACGCACTTTTTGGGATTTTATTTTATGTTCCAACTCCAACACCTCAATATATCCTAAATAGCTAAACATATTATAACATATCGACTAAATTTTCCAAAAAAGAAATGGGCTTAAAGCCCATTTTCTTGCTGCGATGTTTCATTTTGTGTTTGCCAATTAAACTCTATTTCCACAATGATTGTAGCTAAAAAAATCAACGCCATTCCTATTAAAGACTGCTTGGTCATTGCTTCTCCTAAGATTATAGCAGCAAAAATAGTAGCAAAGACAGGTTCAAGACTAAATATGAGACTAGCTTTACTTGGTCGAATATACTTTTGTGCATATACTTGTAGAGAGAGACCTAGAGCAGTAGCTAACAGAGCAAGAAATAAAACACCTCGAAGACCGGCCCCGGGCCAAGCAAAAGTATTGTTCCCCATAGCTAAAACACTAAAAAATAGAGTCATGACCAAACATTGAACAGCTACAAAAGCAATCGGATCAAGATGATTCTTATCACCAATGTATACCAAGTGTATAGAAAAGCCAATTGAACAGATTAAAAGAAGTATAATTCCATATAAGCTTGAACTGCCACTAGCCCCACCCACTAATAAATAAGTGCCACCAAGAGCAATTAAGCTACTTATCCAGACTTGAACAGAGGGAGCCTTTTTATTCATTATTCCTTCAAACATTGGTGTAAAAATAACCAAGAGCCCAGTGATAAATGCTGCGACAGATGCATTAGTGTGTACAAGCCCCACTGTTTGAGCTAAATAGCTAATACTAAACATTATTCCAGCAATAGTCCCTTCCTTCCAAGGAAGACGGGCTTTCCTCATAATAGCCATTACTGTCAATATCCCAGAAGCAATTAGAAAACGCCAGAATAGAAGAGTTTCTGGAGCAAGAGTTTTCGCTGCATCACTTATAGCAATAAAACTATATCCCCATATTATAGTTAAAGCTACTAAGAGCCAATGTGCTTTTTTAGAGTTCATAGTACTTTTCTTAAAAAGGACTTTGTCCTTGGATTTTCAGGATTTGTAAAAATAACCTCTGGTTTATTATCCTCTAAAATTAAACCGCCGTCCATAAATAAGACTCGATCAGAAACCTCTCTCGCAAAACCCATCTCATGGGTAACAACAACCATTGTCATACCTTCATAAGCTAAACTCTTCATAACATCCAAAACCTCACCAATCATCTCTGGATCAAGAGCTGAAGTGGGCTCATCAAAAAGCATAACTTTTGGTTGCATTGCTAATGCTCTAGCAATCGCTACTCTTTGTTTTTGTCCTCCAGATAATTCGTCAGGGAAACTTTTTGCTTTGTCTTTTAAGCCAACTTTATTCAAAAGCATAAGCGCCATGTCTTCCGAGGATTGCTTGGTTACTTTTTTTACTCTCTGTGGTGCTAATGTAATATTATCTAACACTGACATATGTGGAAAAAGGTTAAAGTTTTGAAAAACCATCCCCATATTAGCACGGAGACTATCAATGTTACAATGAGGTGAAGTAATTTCTTGCCCTTCAATTAAGATCGAACCTGCTGTTGGTTTTTCTAGAAGATTGAGACAACGTAAAAAAGTACTCTTCCCTGAACCAGAAGGTCCAATAATACAGACTACTTCCTGTCTTTTAATTTGCACAGAGATTCCTTTTAAAACTTTCAGGTCATCATAATTCTTTTCTAAATTTAATGTTTCAATCACAATTTCATTAGTGTTTGTCTCACCTGTCATTATTTCTTAACCTCCTCTCAGAGTAACGTACTAAGCGAGAAATACTTAAAGTCAGAATTAGATAAATAATCGATACTGCAAAAAGAATATCAAAAGGTCGATAGTCCCTAGTATACACTAGCTGTGCTTTGCGCATTAGTTCTTCTAAAGCAATAACAGAGACAAGTGAAGAATCTTTTAACATAGCAATAAATTCGTTGCCAAGCGGAGGTATAATACGCCTAAATGCTTGTGGCAACACAATATAACGCATAGTTTGGTTACTAGTCATTCCTAAGGAACGAGCTGCTTCTGCTTGGCCCTTATCTATAGATTGAATTCCGGCCCTGACAATCTCGGCCACATATGCACCACTATTAATTGATAAAGAAGCTATAGCTGCCACCATTGGAGGTACAGTTCTACCAATAATCTGGGGTAATCCCATATAAACAATAAGTATTTGCACCAAAAGAGGGGTTCCTCTTATAAAGTCAATGTAAATTGTCGCTAAGCTTCTTATAAAACGTTTTTCAGAAAGTCTGCCTATACCAGCAAATGTACCTATAATAAAACCCAAACTAACAGCAATCGCAGTTAATTCTAATGTAAGTAATGTTCCTTCTAATAAAAGCGGTAATTTACCCCATACATATAAAAGCCAAGTATAGAGACCAATTGCCATACTTTGTAGTGACATTATAAGTTGCGTGCCCAAATTAAAAAGTTCGTTAATGATAGCCATGCCAAACCTCCCTAAAACAACCTAAGACCGTCGCTAAAAGCGACGGTCTGGTTTATACTTTCCAATCTACCTGCAAAACTTAACTTAGTTAGCAAACCAAGCGTTGTAAATAGAATCTAATGTGCCGTTATCTTTGAGCTTTTTCAAAGCGGCATTAATTTTAGCAAGATCCTTATTACCTTTTTTGAGAACAACACCATAGAGTTCTTCGGTAAACTCAGGAATAGCAATTTTCAGCTTGTTAGGTGTGGTCTTCATAAAATAACGTCCTACAGGGCCATCCATTACTGCTGCATCAGCGTTACCGTTAATAACTGCTTGAAATGCTTCAGGTGCAGTTTCAAAACGTAAAACTTTTTTAACACCTTTCATATCTGTAGCGGTAAGGTCTCCAGTAGCACCAATTTGAACTGCTAATGTTTTACCTTTTAAATCGTCCAGTGATTTAATATCGTTGCGATTAGGCTTTGTCATAACAACCAAGCCAACTTTAATGTATGGATCTGAAAAATCAACTGCTTGTTTTCTCTCATCTGTAATAGTCATTGCGGTAATTAAAGCATCGTAGTTACCGTTATTAAGTCCAGGAATAAGTCCTGACCAAGCAGCATTAACTAGCTTTAATTCAACACCAAGCTCTTTAGCCAAAGCTTTGGAATTATAAGCGGTACCTTGAACCCGATATTAATGGAAGCGATATCGGAGGAAGCATCCAGCATTATAGTACTGAAGACCGGTTCCAATGATGCGTCTATGAAAGAACTGCACAAAAAGATAATGGAAGAGAAAGGTCTTTCCATTGCTTTTGTAAATGATATAGAATTTCTGCTCAATCAGTCAAAGATAATATTATGGGATGGGTTGATACCTGCCGAGAGATATAAAAATGCATTGATGTCAGCATGCATAGATATGGGAAGGGTTTTGATTTTGCCGAAGCATAGCGGTCCCCTGCAGCCGGATAGTGTGCTGATAAGGTTTGAGGATGAAATTACAAAGGCTATAATTAAATTTGCGCCAGGCACGGACATATGGAAAACAGTCTCATACTTTCCTTTTGTATGCTTTCTGGATGAGCAGGGAAATCCCGTGGATAAAGAGCGGATCAGAAGACTTCTCCTAAGAAGCAATAAAGCCTTGACAATACAAAAGTGCTAATTTATAATTAACAAATAACATGATAAGCAAGCACTGGAAAGGTATTCCTGCAGTGCTTGCTATGTTAATACCATAGGGGTTAAGCAATCAATACCAGGATAAAAAAGTAATAAGGACATATATTATTCACATCAAAGCCATAATTATATATTTTTGAAGGGGAGACGTATAAATGTCAAACAACAATAAAGAAAACTTATTAACCTTATCAGGTTTAGCCAAACTTGAGGAGGAATTAGAGTATTTACGAGCGACAAAAAGAGCTGAGGTAGCTCAAAGAATCAAGCAAGCACTTGCCTTTGGAGATATATCAGAGAACTCGGAGTATGACGAAGCCAAAAATGAGCAAGCTTTTATTGAAGGAAGGATTGCTCAGCTTGAAAATATATTAAAAACAGCCAAGGTTATTGATGATGAAGATATAAATACTGATATTGTGAATGTCGGAGCTAAGGTTTTATTGAAAGATGAAGACTTTGAGGATGAAATGGAGTATACTATAGTAGGCTCCGCTGAAGCCGATCCCATCAATTTAAAGATTTCAAACGAATCGCCTGTAGGAAAAGCCCTTATTGGCAAAAAAGTGGGAGATGTGGTAGAAATCCAAGTACCTGACGGTATTCTTAAATATAGGATTTTGCATATCAAGAAGTAGGGGGAATAAAAATGGCAAATGAAGAATTAAATCTTAATGAAATACTTAGGGTTAGGAGAGAAAAACTGAAATCTCTCAAGGAATCCGGCAAAAATCCTTTTGATATTGTGAAATATGATGTAACACATCATTCTGATGTGATCAAAAATAATTTTGATACTATGGAAAGCCAACTTGTATCTATTGCCGGAAGAATTATGTCCATGAGAGATATGGGCAAAGCATCCTTCTCCGATATCCAGGACAGAAACGGGAAAATTCAGGTTTACATAAAAACCGATGATGTTGGAGAAGAGAGCTACAAGCAATTTAAAACTTATGATATGGGAGATATCGTAGGAATAAAGGGCACGGTTTTCAAGACTAAAAGAGGAGAGATATCTATTCATGCACAGGAAGTCACTCTCCTTACAAAGTCGCTTCAGCCGCTTCCGGAAAAGTGGCATGGATTAAAGGATACAGATATAAGATATAGACAAAGATATGTAGATCTCATCGTAAACCCGGAGGTAAGGGATACCTTCATAAAGAGAACCAAGATACTGCAATGTGTAAGAAAATTCTTTGATGACAGGGGATTTTTAGAGGTTGACACTCCTGTTCTGGCTACTATTGCCAGCGGCGCTGCAGCAAGACCATTTAAAACTCACAGCAATGCCCTGGATATTGATCTATACCTGAGGATTGCTACGGAGCTGTACCTGAAAAGGCTTATAGTAGGCGGCTTCGAAAGAGTATATGAGATGGGCAAAGACTTCAGAAATGAAGGCATAAGTGTCAGGCATAATCCGGAATTCACGATGATAGAACTGTACCAGGCCTATGCGGATTATAACGATATGATGGAGCATTGCGAGCAATGTATAGCTTACTGTGCACAGGAGGTTCTGGGAACCACAAAGATAACATATCAAGGAACTGAAATTGATTTGACCCCTCCGTGGAACAGGATAACCATGATCGATGCGGTTAAAAAGTATTCAGGGGTTGATTTCAGGGAAGTCAAAGGCGATGAAGCAGCCAGAGAAATGGCAAAGAAGCTTAACATAGAAGATGAATTGAAAAAGGATTTGAAATATTGCACTTGGGGCGATATCTTAAATGCCGCTTTTGAGGCATTTGTAGAGGAGCATTTGATACAGCCTACATTTGTAATAGACTATCCCGTGGAAATATCACCGCTTACAAAAGCCAAAAAGGATGATCCGACAATCACGGAGAGGTTTGAAGCCTTCATCTTTGGCAGAGAAATCGCTAATGCTTATTCTGAGCTTAATGATCCCATAGTGCAAAAGGAAAGATTCCTGCAGCAGCTTAAAGACAGAGAATATGGAGACGACGAAGCTTATGCCATGGACGAAGACTTTGTAAATTCTCTTGAAGTAGGCATGCCGCCAACAGGAGGCATGGGAATAGGAATAGACAGGATCATAATGTTCCTTACAGACTCTTATTCCATAAGGGATGTAATACTTTTCCCGACAATGAAGCCATTGGCAGAATAATGAAAAGAAGCATGGAAATCAACTCCATGCTTTTCTTATTCTCTGCTTTTCATTATTTCTTTTTCAATGTTTTCCATATATTCAATAGAAGAAGGCGATAACATTTTAAATAATTCTTCCCTGCATCGCTTTGCCACGTCTGTTCTTACTTCTTTTCTATTTTGGGCAAAATCAATCCAGCTGATTTTTTTCCTTCCGTGATAGACATCATAATCACAGATCCTTGTATTATCTGATGAAATTTCAAGGCCGAGCAATATTTTCTTTATGTGCTTTGGTTCATATAAGGTAAAAAACCTTATGCTGTATACACCTACGGACATCAGCAAAACCGCATAGTCCTTTGACCAGCTTTCTCCGAGCACAAGCCCCAGCTCCAGATTTTCAAGCACATGCATAAGTCTCCTGTAATGAAGGTGATAAGCGTTATATATGTCATATATCCTTATCTCTACCTCATACCAGTTCTTATTTTCCAAGCCTTCATTGAGATACCTTAATGCATTTACCTTCAAATTTCTGTATAGTCCTTTGGTTGGATGCCCGATGACTATGCATTTTTCGCACAGATCATCGAGCCCAAGATTGTTGATCAAAGGCTTATCCGTAAAGGTGATAACGCTGGAGGGCAAATCAAGATTAAAGAAGGTTTCCTTCAGATCCCTTATTTCTCCTTCATAGTCTTTCAATATGGAATATATTATTTTGCTGATATTGCCGAAGTATCTGAAAATCAATAATCTGGGAGCCAGCTTAAGGCTTTTTATCAAATGATTATTTTTTTCATTGACTATTCTGCATAAAATATGATCTAAATCCTGGGGCAGCATATATACCGGACTCTCTTCGCTTATTACGGAAGGCTTATTTATGTCATCTGTAATATATATAACTGTGTAGTCCTCATTTGTTTTCGCTGATACGGTATAGATATTGTCCTTAAATGCTTTTAAGCTTGTGATAAGGTAATCCTCCATGGCAGCCAAATCATAGGTTTCAATTATCAAGTATTTTGTACTTTTTCTTACTAATGAAATCATTTATTATTCCCCCTTCTGGTTACAGCCCGATTTTTCCTTTCATCAGCCTTGATTCGTTAGTGCCGTAAGGGTATTGAAGATAAAACAGTCTTTTGGTTTTTTCAGTGAGTATATTTATAGTGGAAATTCCGTTCAGATATATTCTGTTGTTGACCATATCATTCCCTATAGAAATATCATGTCCGAAAAAATTATAATCTGCCGGGTTCTGTACGATTTTATAAGGATAATGGCTTAACGCAACCTTTGCATTGAATATTTCTATATGGCAATGCTCTTCTATTATAGTGCTCTTTTTTGCATATTTGCGCAGCAATTCTATATTATCATGATTGCCTGCGCATATGTATAATTCCTTTGCATTCGAGCTCTCAAGCATATCCATTATTGATTTTAAGTGATACTCGTATTTAGGGAGCCTTTCTTTGTACATCTCAAGCTTTATATTATCGACCATATCACCGGTATGTATTA
>ENA-UOOK01006818-UOOK01006818.1-fermentation-metagenome-genome-assembly--contig:-NODE-6818-length-10703-cov-3.466942_pt1 | contig 10703 bp, 10 predicted proteins | sample MGYA00245777_ERZ724023 | MGnify/ENA primary metagenome ERZ724023 (study PRJEB28704, sample SAMN03018312) | fermentation metagenome | biome: anthropogenic terrestrial biome; feature: soil; material... | reverse complement strand
CAACACAAAAGAGATATTAAGCGTCCAAATAAATGGAGAGATTTCCTTCAAAATAATCTCAGGAAGCCAATCTAAAACTTTAATATTATTTTCACGGGCTTTTTTCAAAGCTTTTTGTCTTATAACGTTAATATCTTCCAGCGTTTTCAAGGATTTTCCGTCAAAATCATACTTTCTGCCGTCACGGCCGTCTAGTCCGTCGACAGACAAAGGAGACCATATAAGAACGTCGAATTTGTAATTTATCGCAAAATCGACTATTTTATCCAGCGTATAAATATTTTCATCCGAGATTGTCGTTCTCATTGTTAAGGTAATATTTGAATTATTTTTTATCCTTGCCGATTTTATGTTGTCCAGATTAAATAATAGTTGTTCGAATTTTGCTCCGAACCTGAGTTTTTCATAAACTTCTTTTTCTATGCTGTCTATTGACACCGTCAAATCAAGATGATTTGCCGAAGACAACAGATTTGCCCATTTTGCATCCACCAATAACGCATTCGTTATTATAATCTGCTTTAAGTTTTTATTTTTTGACGCTTCTATAAACAATTTTTCAAAATCTTTATACAAAAAGACTTCGCCGCCCTGCCATGTGATAAGTTCCAAATTCGGCAAATTTTCAAGAATATATTGTTTAAATTTGTCCGAAATTTCCCAATGGTTCGACTGATGAACCGTCGCGCACATAGGGCATTTCAAATTACACTTGTTAGTTAACATAACAAGCATAATCCTGGGTTTTGATTCCAGTACCGTTTTGCCGGCGGCAATTTCGTATTCATTCAAAAACAAATTATAAAAAAATTTATTGTTACTTAAAGGTTTTACTTTTTCATAAAATCCATTGATAAACATTTCAATATTATATATAGCATCGCTAATATTGGCACTTTCTCTAAATAAAATAGGTATTAAAAAAGTTATGCTTAAAACAAATATAAGAATAAGCATTAGTATAAGTAATACAGAGGAAAAGCGTCTATTCATTCCCATCTTTATCAATCTTTCATTTAAAGGTTTTAAAACATAAGCTACTATAAAGGATATAAATACCAAGTAAATCATATCCTTTACTATTTTTACTCTAAATATCAATAAGGATAAAAGGATAAAAACAATAAAATAAATTATGACAATTTGGTAAAAGATATTTTAGAAAAAGGCTTTGGGATATGGGGCAAATATGATACTTTTCTTTATAGTGACGGTAATTTGAGTCCTATCTCAGAACCCCCCGATATCAGCTTGAGCTCGCTTATTGGTTTTTCTTCACAGCAAGAAGAAATAATTAACAACACCAAAGCCTTTATAGAGGGAAAGCCTGCTAATAATGTTTTGCTTGCGGGCGACCGCGGTGCAGGCAAGTCCTCTACCGTATGCGGCGTGTTTAATATGTTTAAAGAGCATCTTAAACTTATAGAATTGCCTTTGCCCAGCATAAAATATATAAATTCTCTGATTGATACGCTTAAGACTGTCCCTCACCGTTTTATTATATTTTTAGATGATCTGGTTGTAGATAAGGACAATATCAATGCTTTTTATCCGCTAAAAGCCGCACTTGAAGGCAGTATGCTCGGTAAAAGCCCTAATGTGCTTATATATGCGACATCTAATCGAAGGCATTTGATAAAGGAGAGTTTTCAAGAGCGTGAAGACGATGTTCATAGAAGCGACGGACTTGAAGATACCCTTGCATTATCCGACCGTTTTGGGCTTACAATTTTGTTTCAAAATCTTAATAAGCAAGAATATCTTACTTTGATAGCAAGTCTTGCGTCAATTCATAATATAAAAATTACCGAACAGCTCAAGTTTGATGCCGAAAAATGGGCTATTATAAAAGCCGTACGCTCCCCCCGAACAGCAGTTCAATTTATTAATAATGTAATCAGCGGTATAGAAATATAAGACAATACAATCTAATGAATTAAGCCTATTATTTCGTTAAGTTCTAAGCCTTGATGTACTGCAAGATTAATTGCTACACCAACAACATAAGCACATTTTTGGACAATGGCGTCAATGTCTTTTGGGGTTACTACAAGCTCGCCTATTGAACTTGATATGATGTTGGATATAAATTTGTTGCTTTTGGATTCTTCGGGCATAAGCTCAGGCGTTTTAGAAAAACATTGCTCAATTATGTCCAATGAAAGCGTGGATGCATAAACAACTAAAGGCACTCCTATAGAAATAACGGGAATCCCCAAGGTTTCAAAAGACAATTTAAAACGGTGATTGCCTACTCCTGCACCTGGAATAATACCCGTATCTGTAATCTGAAAAGCCGAACTTAGTCTATGGGTACTCCTTGATGCCAAAGCATCAACAGTAATAATGATATCAGGATTGACTTTTTCTGCAACGCCTTTTATGATATCGTATGTTTCTATTCCCGTTATTCCCAAAACGCCCGGAGAGAGTGCGCAAAGAGAAGATGAAATCATATTCAAATCTTGGTCATCATCTTGAATATGACGGGTTATTATGAGTTTATCAACAGCACTGGGTCCCAAAGAATCTGCCGTCATATGCTTATTGCCCAGTCCTACTACTAATACGGTACCGTGATTTGAATTTCCCATGCAATCGACAACAGCTTGCGAAATCATCTTAGCTGTATAGTGCAAAAACTCCAGTTCCTTTTGATAAAAGTCGTGTGCTTCTATTGTTATGTAACGCCCTTTGGGCTTACCCAAACTTTTTGAACCTTCTATATTTAAGACATCGACATCAAAACGCTTAATGCCGAATTTGTGCTTTGATTCTTTAATTTTTATATTGGAATCTTTTTCGTGTGTTAACACCGATTCATACGCCATGTCAGTTCTAAAATTCATAACAAATAATAGTTTGAACTAAAAACCTTAATATAATCCTTGCCTAAAAATTTTTATTATGCTAAAATGTTACAGGTATTTTAAAGAAGGAGATTTTATTGTGCCTAATATAAAGTCAGCAATTAAAAGAGTTAAAGTTCTTGAAAAGAAAAATCTGAGAAATAAAGCTGTTAAATCAGAAGTAAGTACATGCGTTAAGAAATTCAATTTGGCTATCAATGTCAATGACCCTGCAACTGCAGAGGCATTATTGCCCGAAGTTTTTTCGGCTATTGACAGTGCTGTATCCAAGGGTGTTTTTCACAAAAATAACGCCGCCAACAAAAAATCTGCACTAGCTAAGAAGCTGACAGACTTGAAGAGCGGTAAGCTGGTTATTGCCGCAACTATAGATAATAAAACCCGTATAGCCGAAAAGAAAGCCAGAGAAGAGAAGGCAAGATTGGAAGCTAGAAAGGCAAGAGAAGAATTGCGTGCTCAAAAAGCAGCCGAAAAAGAAAAGGATGCAAAAGCTTCAAAAAAGACCAAAAAAGCAGACAGCAAAGAAGAAAAGACAGAGGAAAAAGCAGCTGCACCCAAAAAGGCTAAAAAGACCGAAAAAGCAGATAAAGCAGAAGCAGAATAATAAACTCTTTGGAATTAAAAGTTTAAAGCCCTTGAAATCAAGGGCTTTTTTATGTTATCTTATAAAATTTAATATCTTAGTTTATAGCACACTGAACATTATTATCAAACCTAATAACGCCAAGCACAGCAGCATAATTGACAAAACTGATTCTAAATGTTTGTTGCGAACTATTTGTTTTACGGCAAAGAAAGTTCCTATTGTCATAGTAATTATTTCAAAAGTCAAAAACAATCCGTATATCAGGTTGTAACCTGATTTGCTGGTGTTGTATAAAACATATATCATAAAGATAAAAAGAACAAACAGGGACAAAACGGAAAAACTTACCGCAATTGCATTATATATGTTGTCGCTTTTAGTTTTATATTTTATCATAAAAGTCTACCCTCTTTTAGTTTCTAAATTAATACTACGATAAAAACTATTTTCTGTCAATACTGCTTTTTATTTAATATGTGACATTTCCACAAATTGATACAAAAAAAGCTTCCAAAATCTTGGAAGCTAATAATTTTTGTTTTGATATTATTCTAACACAAAAGCGTTATATATTGCTTCTATTGCTTTTTCAAAATCGCTGTTATCTACGCCTACTATGATGTTTAACTCGCTGCTGCCCTGATCAATCATTTTTATATTAATTCCCGCTTGATACAACGCACCAAATAATTTTGCAGCAGTACCTTTTCGTTCATTCATACCGTGACCCACGGTAGCTATCATACTTATGTGTTCCAACACCTCAATATGATCGGGATTGAGAATAGCTTGAAATCTTGCCAGCACGTGGTCGAGTTTGCCTTCTAGATTGCTGCTTTCTATTATTAAACTCAGTGTATCTATGCCTGTAGGCATATGCTCAATAGAAACATCGTAATGCTCGAGTACAGAAAGTGCTTTTCTGGCAAAACCTAGTTCACTATTCATCATTGATTTTTCTATAAATATGGCGGTAAATTCCTTTTTGCCTGCAATTCCTGTTATTATTCTGCCGTTTTGACCTTCATAATTTTTGGAAGGGACTATCATTGTACCGCTGTTTTGAGGTTCAAAGGTGTTTTTTATATTGATAGGTATGTCAGCCCTTCTTACAGGAAAAATAGATTCTGGATGCAAAACAGTCGCACCCATATATGACAACTCACGCAATTCTTTGTAGGACAAAACATCAATTTTTCTAGGGTTATTTATGATTCTGGGATCACACATCATAAAGCCGTTTACATCTGTCCAGTTTTCATAAAGCTCTGCCTTTATAGCACGGGCAAGAATAGAGCCTGTAACATCAGAACCGCCCCTTGAAAAAGTACAGATTACGCCGTCTGGAGTTCGGCCGTAAAAACCAGGGATAACCGCACCTTTTTCTCTAAATTCATTCAAAACTTTTTCACAGTAATCATTGGTGTATTCTGAATCAAAGGTTTTATCAGGGTAAAATTTTATGATGTTTTCTGCATCAACAAACTCAAATCCCAAAACTTCGGCAAATACTATCGCCATAAGATATTCTCCTCGGCTGGCGACATAATCCTTACTTGCCCCGCTGTCGATATCTATTAGAATTTTGGAAAACTGTTTTGTCAAATCAATATTTAATTTCAAACCTTTTATGATATTATCAAAGCGGTTTTCAACTTTTGAAAAGATAGCTTTACATGAATTTCCCTTTTTTACCGTTTCGTAACAGCTAATCAATATATCTGTTACCTTTTCTTCGCCGTTGACTTTTCCCGGAGCGCTGACTACTACTATTTTACGTTCAGGGTCTGACTTTACGATATCTGCGGATTTTGTGATGCTTGCCGCATCCGACATAGAGGTTCCGCCAAACTTGCATACTTTCATTTTTATTCTCCAAAAAAATTATAATCCAACCGACCCTATGAAAACCATAAGATATAATCTAAAGGGTAAAAAACCTTTGATTAATAAAAAATATAATATCATATTTTTTGAATATAAGATAATATTTATTAATAACTATCTATAAAAAAACAGATTATTTTATAAACTTAGCTTCCAAGTAGTATTTTTTTTTGGTAGCTTCTCCCATAGAAAAACTTTTTTTTGGTAAAACCTTGCGAACTGAAAGTGCTTCAAAGAAGTTTTCTTTTTTTATGGGGGGCAATTTTATTCCCAAAGAATCAGGAACCGTTGATACAATTTCTCTCAAGTTGTCATCGCCGTGAACATAATCAATTATTATGCTTTCATCGTCAAGGCACAGGTCATCCAAAAACTTTTGAATAGATTCTATTGCGTCCAATGGATCTATTGGAACGGGAACTGTTACAGACTCATTAGAATTAAAGATAATTTCTGTTGAACCCTTTTCTCGTGAAAACTCGCTTTTAAATGCTGTAAAAACTTTTTTTATATCTGCATTTTTGACCACTCTATGAATAGGATGAAATTGCAATCCTTGGTCATACAGGTTAACTATCTCTACTAAAGTAAATCTAGCAGGATGATTAACTCTTTCATTTTCGGGTAATTCACGTTTTATATTATTCCAATTAACCTTAGCCGCCGCCAAAGAATGATTGCCGTCCCCTACCGCCAACATAAAACCTTCGCAAGACTTACACGTCTTTTTTATAGCTTCGGGTGTAGAAATCTTTTTAAACGATTCTAAGACTTTTTCGGGATTTTTTAGCTCATAACCCTTAATGTGTCCACCGTTTTTATTGAGTTCAAAGTCATATATAAGTTCTTTTTCATTGCTCTTATATGCCTCTTCTATGACCGTAAAATCAGGATCGCTTAACAGTAGCATAGTATGCGGCAGCTCCAGCGGCGCTTTTTCTCTTATCTTAACTCTAGGGGGAATGCGTTCTAAGATTGTCCTTTCTGATGCACGTATAAGCGAATTATCCGAAGGATTAAAGCTGTATTTTTCAAGGTCAACAGCAACTACCAAGCCTAATCTTTTAGGTGAGTAAGGTGTAGTGCGTTCAACCAAAACCATCCCAGAATCTACAACTCTAAATATATCGTCATCAACATACTTTTTCATTTCAGAATTAATTTTGGCAATCTTATCAGGCATATTACCGCCCAAGAATGCTTCGGGTAAAATTATCTTGAGTGTACTGGGTTTTGCGCCTACATAATTTTTAAGATCTTCCCAATACTTTGGCTGAGAAGTAAATTGGTCGCAAGCTATTACAGACCAGCACCCAAAATCAACATCATCCTTAGGTATTAATATAGGTTTTGGATTAATAATTGTGTTAGTATTCATAGTTTTTTCCTCTGTATATTAATATTATGTCAAATTATATACTAATACTCATAAAAAGCCAAAACAAAAAGCCGAAAATTAACGCAAAAATTTTATATCTTATATTATTAATAAAAATATATTTCAAGCTCAAAATAAAGATATTTTCTTTTTTCTTCTTTTCTTCCATTATATTATTTCCTTCTGCGTTTTTTGGTAACAGGCTCAGGTGCACTCAAACCGTAAAATTCGGTCAAAGTATTATGTAACATATCTGAATCAAAATATCTTGAAAGCGTACCGTTTTTGGCTACTGAAATTACACCTGTTTCCTCTGAGACAATTATAGTAAGAACATCATAATTTTCTGAAATACCTATGGCTGCCCGATGTCTTGTGCCGAGTTCTTTAGGAAGATTGGTGTCTTGGGACAGCGGTAAAAAACATCCTGCTGAGATTATGGTGTTGCCTTTTATTATCACTGCACCGTCATGCAAAGGCGATTTGGTATTAAAGATACTTTCTAATAATGCCGAACTTATTGCCGAACTTAATTTTATCCCGCTCTCAATTATATGTGAAGGCATTGCGTTGGCTACAAGCACTATCAAAGCCCCAGTGTTGTTTTTGGCAAGCACTTGTGTGGATTTTATTATTTCGGCTATACTGTTAGATAGTTCCTCATCAGAAACTTCTGAACTTACAGTAAAATGACTTGAGACCTTTCTTGAACTGATAAGCTTTAATACTTTTCGCCTAAATTCAGGCAAAAAAGCTAAACAAAAAATTATTAGTCCTGACCATGCTATAATATTAGCTATCCAATTAAGAACAGGTAAACGAGATGCAAAATATCGTGCAAACAGAAATAAAGCTAAAAAAACTACTATGTATTTTATAGCTCTCAAAGCGTTTGCGTTTTTTAAAAAAACTAAAATACCGTAAAAAATCAAAGAAACTGCAATGATTTCTACAGCATCCCATCCATTAAAGTTTTTCAAAATATCAGCAATCTTATTAAGAAAATTCATTAAGCCGCCGCCGTATTTTTTTAATTGGTATATTGAGTATATATAGTATCATATGTTGATAACACTTCTCTAGCTTTCATAATGTCAATGATGTTTTTGTTCATTTTTAAGGACAATTCCAAAACTTTTTCATAATTGTTGTAAGTTCCTTCAATGAATTTTTCATATTCATCATTAAGCATGAGTGAATCTTTTTGTGTATCAATGAGTTTTATTATATACCCATAAAAATAAACCATATAGTCTAATTGCACTTCCAATTAACTTCTCCGTTTTTCTATTGTAAAAACAATTAAATATATAAGATTATTATACTCGTATAATCAGTAATTTACAATAGAAAAAAAGCTAAAAATATACCATTTCACTTATAAAAAGTTAAAGTTTTTTTAATTTTAACAAAATATGACAATATAATATCTTTTTTGCGTTTTATTAATAAAATCAACAAAAAGTTAAGACTAATGCTTAATATCCGTCAAAAGGGTTTTTATTGCTGTCATCTTCATTATTATGGTTCGTCTCCGATCCCTTGTTATTTTCGTATTCATCTCCAAAAACTGCAGGCGGAACTTGTCTGATCTTGATTACAGGAACGGGATAACGGTTAGCAAACCGTCTTATTAACAAAAAGACTACAACGCCCATAATTATCAGTAATCCCAGTTTGATATATGTTACAAGACTGCTGTTTGTTAACAAACTGTAATCCTTTTTTTGCGCAGAGCTTGTTTCCATATTTTGAACAAAATCCTTATTCGTAAGGGTGTTATAAATAATATTTGCGGCGGTGTCCATTTTTGCTATAAAGGTATCGCCGTAATATTCCCTTAATATTTCCAATGTGTCGTTCTTGGTATAAATAACGGAAGGATATTTTTCCGATTCTACAACACCGATTTTGTTATTTGTGTCCCAATTTCGAGAAAAGAAATGTGCACTGTTAATACCGCTTTTCAAAAAGTTGAAATTGGCACTGTTAAGTCCATAATGCAAATAAGGCGTTAACGGAGTAGAGGCTGTGAATGTCTTTTTGTTAGACGGAGGCAGTCTCAAAGCAAGGTTGTTATCATCGGCAATTCTTTTGATAAACTGCTGATGTACAGTATCTAATTCATCACAATAAAGATAAAGATAATCTCCGCCGCCCACACAGTCAAGGTCGATTACTAGCAATGTGTCTTTTTTCTCGCTGGGCAGCATTTTTGATTCATAGTATTTAGAGCCGTGAAGTCCCGGTTCTTCTGCTCCTAAGGCAAGAAATATTATATTGTAATCCAATTGTAATTCCGATGTTCCAAAATATTGTGCCAAAGCAAGCATAACGGCAACACCTGTACCGTTGTTGTATGCTCCTTCTGCTTGAAAACCGTTTATAACATCTGAACCGTAAATATTGTCATAATGGGCACATATAATAACTTGCTTTTCTTTACTGTTATCAAGCAAGCCTATGACATTTTGAGACTTTTGGTTTTTGTTGTTGTAGTCAACTTCAAAATCTTGAATCTTGGTATTCAATCCCCATTCTTCAAATTTTTGTTTGATCCATTGAGAAGTTTCAGCCTCTCCTTGACTAAAGCTTGTTCTGTTTGGATAAGATTCAAGAAATTCTATTATATGCTGTTCTGTGCCTGCGATTATTTGAGTATCTTCGTTTTGGGCATATGCTTTTTTGGGCATAACTGTAATCCAAAATATAAAGCTTATTGATAATACAAGAGTAAGGATTAACGCTGATATCTTTTTCATGCCAAACCTCCCAACATTCCGATAATAGACATCAAAACATTAAGTCCTTGAAATATAAAGAAAATCGAGGCGGTAGCTTTTAACGCTCTTGCCCACAAAAAATCAGGCAGCAGCTTGCGGGAAACAAGATGATAGGCTATATACAAAAAGATTGAGCTGATAAGAAAGTCCACCAAAATTCCCAAAGTCTGCAAAAGCGGAAAGAAAAAGTATATAAGGTGAAATGCTCCCAATATCAGATAATTAATAGAAAAAATCACTCTTACATAATGATGAACTTTTGCTTTCGGGAGAATGGGAAGCTGCACTTTTATAAAATGCACCACTACACGCATAATAAGTTCAAATATACCAAAATAGATTATTCCGCCTACAAAATAAAACCACCAACCAAAAATCTCAGCGGACGCACCGTTTGTTCCCCAGCTGGACATATAAACAAGCATAATCATTTCTTGAGAAGAATAAGCGGAAGAAAAGATTATACTTACCAAAAGCATAATTACACCTGCAGCTACGGGAATTTTGTCTATTATGTTATTAATCTTTTTTGATAGTTCCATATCTCTCCTACAAACTTATTATATTAAGAATAACCGTGTCAGCAGCCGCTTCTTTTGTGATTTTTCCGCTTTTTATGCGAAATTCCAAAGATTGAAGCATATCACATATTTTTTTTAATTTTATTGCTCCAAATATCTTAGAATTATTAAGCAGATATTTGAATGCGTATTCGCTGACACCTAGCTTTTTATATATACCGCTTTGGTTTTTGTTGACTGCAGTAAACAGCAGCTTTCTAAAATATGAATATACGGCTGTTATAAGATACACATCGTCAGATTCATAAGAAAGACTGTTCCATATTTTAAAAGCTTCATCAGGCTTTTTGTTGGCAAGACAGTTCGTAAGCTCATATATCTTATATTCATCATCTTTTATGGCAAGCTCTTTTATGTCCTGCTCTGTAATCTTTTGAGCTGGTTTATAAGACAGAATTTTTTTGAGCTCTGTGGTTATTCTGCCCATATCTTTTGAACAATAAGCAATTAATGTATCAACAGCCGCTTTTTCAATATTATTTTGGCACTGGGTCTTGATGTAATTATTTAGTTCTGAGGTTTCAAGTTTTGAGCAGTCTATGACCTCAGCTTTTTTTTGAAGTTTGGAAAAGAAGTCGCCTTCATTGCCAATAATTATCAAGACAGAACTTGGATTGG
>ENA-UOOK01006817-UOOK01006817.1-fermentation-metagenome-genome-assembly--contig:-NODE-6817-length-10703-cov-3.511082_pt1 | contig 10703 bp, 8 predicted proteins | sample MGYA00245777_ERZ724023 | MGnify/ENA primary metagenome ERZ724023 (study PRJEB28704, sample SAMN03018312) | fermentation metagenome | biome: anthropogenic terrestrial biome; feature: soil; material... | reverse complement strand
AAATACACATGGGCGATCATGGAGCCGCCAAAGGCGGACAGTCCAACAGGCCAGAGAAAGCTAGGAAAGACCAATAATGATTTTAGAGGATATGTGATTTGTAATACGGGTAATGAGAAGCAGATCGACAACTCCTTTAAGGTTTTGGACTGGATGTATTCCGATAAGGGCATCCGGGTGAAAAACAATCCCCTTGGCCTGTCGGCCGCCGAGGCACAGCGGGCCTTTGACGAACTGTCTGTGGGCCGCACCACATTGGTGATCGCCCACCGGCTGTCTACCATCAAAAACGCGGACAAGATCATCCTGCTGAAAAACGGGCGGATCGAGGCCCAGGGCAAGCAGGCGGAGCTTTTGCGCTCGTCCGCGCTCTATGCGGATATGTGGAAGGCGCATATCGGCGCCAAAGCCTGGGCGGTATCCGTCTCCGGTAAGGGGGTGTCCCTCAATGTTTAAGACCGTCAAGCGCATCATCGACTGGTGCGGAGAATTCAAAGGCAAACTGTACGTCGGCTTTGTTTTCTCCTTTTTCTCCACCTGGTTTGCCGCGTTTCCCATTATGGTAGCTGCCTATACGGTGGGCAGGCTGATCGACGACGCCAGGGGGCTTGGGGAATTCAACGGCAGCCTGATCTGGCAGAGCTTTCTGCTGACCGCGGTTTTTGTCTGCCTGCGCTTTTTGTTCGATTATTTTAGGGCCCGGTTTCAGGAAGCCATCAGCTATGAGCTGGTCGCCCGGGACAGGCTCGCCATCGGCGATATCTTGAAGCGCGTTTCGCTCGGCTACTTCCAAAAGGTCAATACGGGAGAGATCCTCAACTCCATCACCACCGGCCTTCACACGCTGGAGAATATGGGCATCCGGATGGTTGACAACTTCGTGAGCGGCTACTTGAATTTCCTGTGCATCCTGATCAGTATCGCGATATTCAATCCCCTTGTGTCGCTGATCACGGTCGCGGGCACAGCGGTATCGCTTCTGTTTTTGCTGTTGGTGTCAAAGTACAGCAAAAAGAACGCCCCTGTCGCCATGGCGGCAAACCGGGACCTGACGAACGCCACGATCGAATACGCGCGCGGCCTGCCTGTCGTCAAGTCCTTCGGCCAGGGAGGCGCTTCGGCCGACGCCATGAAAAAGGCCTGCGCCGACAGCAAGAGCATCCGCCTGAAAATAGAGTGGGGCTTTATCCCTTCAAACTGCATGCATTTGCTTGCCCTCAAAATTGCCTCCGTAGGTTTGATGTTTGCAAGCTGCTATCTGGGGCTGACGGGAGAAATGTCTTTGCCGGTTATGTTGGTATTTTGCTTTTTTTCCTTTGGGATTTTTGCCGGTATTGAGCCGGTCAGCGACAGCGCACATATCTTGGGCGTGATTGACGACACCATGAACCAGCTTGACCGGATGAAGTCGGAAGAGTACATCGACGAAAGCGGCGAGAATATTGCGCTGTCCCGCCATGACATCATCTTTGAGGATGTTTCTTTCGGGTATGACGCAAGAAAAGTGCTCAGCCATGTGAGCTTCGCCATTCCAGAGCGGACGACGGCCGCCATTGTCGGGCCGTCGGGAAGCGGAAAGACAACGATCTGCAATCTGATCGCACGGTTCTACGATGTGAACAGCGGCTCCATCAAAATCGGGGGCCGCGATGTCAGAGACTTCACCTGTGACAGCCTTCTGTCCAATACCTCGATGGTTTTCCAGAATGTCTATCTTTTCAACGATACGGTCCGCAGCAATATCTGCTTCGGTAATCCCGATGCCACCGAGCAGGAAATGACAGAGGCTGCAAAAAAGGCCTGTTGCCATGATTTCATTACGGCGTTGCCCCAGGGGTATGACACGGTGATCGGCGAAGGCGGCGGCACGCTGTCCGGCGGGGAGAAGCAACGGATTTCCATTGCAAGGGCCATCCTGAAGAACGCTCCCATTATCATCCTCGACGAGGCCACCGCTTCGGTCGATCCGGAGAACGAACACCTGATCCAGGCAGCAATTTCGCAGCTCACACGCGGCAAAACAATCATTACCATCGCCCACCGGCTGGCCACGATCCAAAACGCGGATCAGATATTGGTGGTGGACGGCGGAACGATCGCGGACCATGGCACCCACAGCGAGTTGCTTGAAAAGGGCGGCGTCTACAAGCGGTTCGTGGATATCCGCGAGGCCGCTGAGAGGTGGAGTATATGAGGATTTTACAAGCGTTAAACAGGTTGTTTCTCAAATGGCGGATTGGCTGCTGGCGCGCGAATACGAATATTGGTACGGAGAAAAAGAAAAGAAGACCCGTGCGTGGGATACGGGGATTTCAGCGGCTTTCCCGAGACACATATTTTTTCGGGCTGATCGGCTGAATCGGGCGCAAATTATGGTATAATCAACTTGAAAAGCAGGAATTTGTCGAGCACCTTAACTGCCGGTTATTTATATAATGGGAAGTTACGATTATATAATCTTAAGTTGCGGTAAATTTCGATTGATCAATGAAGTGGAATGAGAGGCAGTCGCTGAGCATTTTAACGATCCAGATCAGGAGTTTCCGAAGCACTACACCATGATGAGCTATACGCTTTCGACCGATCTCCCGGATCAATCTTTTACTATCACAGATTGTGCCCCATCCGACCGACCACGGCAGAAGCACATCGAGCCAAATGCACCGCAGGCAACCGGTGACGTTTGCTGCGTCGGTATTATCGGCAGTGCGGATGGCCCAACCGCTATCGTTCACGGAGGCGGCAGCCAAGGCAAGCTCCGGGCGGCCTGCTCTGCACTGCGCTTTGAACCTGCAATAGATGTGGAGTGGCGAATGGTGTTTTATGAAAAGACACGCCCGGATATTACGGTGGGACTGTTTTGAATGTGAGCTCATAGAACAAAAAGGCGGCGAACATTGGTTTCATACACCCGATGAGTTGGATTATTTCAGAAATTGGCTCAAAGACAGACTGTAATCCATATAAATGTCAAACAGAAAGTGGTAAAGAAATACGTTCCCCATAGCCATCCGGACAGAGGCGCTTACGCGTTGCTTCTCCGGCTCCAGCCCCGGCTGTTCTCCCGGACCGTTACGAAGTCCTTGTAAATTCCACCGGCGCGCATCAGCTCGTCGTGTGTTCCTTTCTGCGCGATCCCGCCGTCTGCAACGACCAGTATTTTGTCAGCATGGCGGATCGTACCCAGCCGATGGGCGATAACCAGCAGGGTCTTGCCTCGGCACAGTTCGCTGATGGCCTGCTGGATATAGCTCTCGTTGTCCGCGTCTACGCTGGCGGTGGCTTCGTCCAGGATGACGATGGGGGCATCCTTCAAAATGCAGCGTGCGATGGAAATCCGCTGCTTCTCGCCGCCGGAAAGCGTCTCCCCGCCCTCGCCAATCATGGTATGGAAGCCGTCGGGCAGCGCCATGATGAAATCGTAGCACCGCGCCTTTTTCGCGGCCTCCATCACCTCGGCTTCGCTGGCGTCTGGACGCCCCATACTGATGTTGTTGTAGATGGTATCCTGAAAGAGGTATACCCGCTGGAACACCATGCTGATGTGGTTCATCAGGTCGCTGAGCTTTACTTCCCGTACATCTTTGCCACGGATCAGCACCTGCCCGGATTTTACGTCCCAAAAGCGGGTAAGTAAGCCTGCGATGGTGGATTTCCCGCCCCCGGACGGGCCGACCAGCGCCGTCATGCTGTTCCGTTTTAAATCGAAGGAAACCCTGTGCAACACTTCCTTGTCCCCGTAGGCAAAGCTCACATCCTGAAACTGCACTTCGGGAACACCGCCGCTCTCCGGGATCGTATCCACACCGTCATCCGGCAACTCGGGCTCGGCGAACACCGCCTCGATGCGGTCCATGCAACTGTTCATGACCGTCAGCCGCGCGCTCTGGCTGTATAGGGCCTTCAAGGGGCCGAACAGGTCGAACACAAAAAGCATGATGCCCACAAAGAGCGTTACGTCCAGCAAGGCGCGGGAATTCAGGTACACGGAAAGGGTGATGAGTACCACCGCGCCGAAGCCGTAGAGGATATTCAGCCACCGCTGCCAGGGCGAGTGGTTTTCCTCAAACCGAATGCTGGTCCGGCAGCTCTCGCGGAAGTTGTCGGCAAGCTCCTTCGACTTTTCGCCCAGCAGGTTGTAGGTCTTGATGATTCCAATGCCTTCGGTGAAATCCAGAACGGATTCCGTCAGGCTTTCGCTCTGCTCCTGGCGGGCGGTGGAATCCACGAGGCTCTCTTTTTTCATCCCCTTCGCTACCAGCAGGATGAAGACCACGACGGCGATCGCCGTCAGGCCCAGCCAAACGTTGAAAATCAGCATAAACAGGAGCATGATCGCCGCCGCGAAGATGTAGCTCATCATATCGGCCAGCACCATCATGCAGTTTTCTTCAATAAACACCATATCGGTGGATAAAACCGAGCTGATCTTACCGATATTGCCCTCCGTAAAATAGCCCATGGGCATTTTGCGCAGATGTGCGCCCAGTTTCATGCGTTTATCGGCAAACATCATGAAACCTGCCGCCGACTGGAGCCGGTCCGCGATATGCTGGAACAGGATTTGCAATAACACGCAGCCGGCCATGGCGATCCCGATCCACAGGCACATGTCGGTGCTTGCCGTGCCGTTGTAAAAGGCGGAAAGGGCGATAAACGCCAAACCGATCGGCGCTTTAGACAAAAAAGATTTCAAAAACGAGAACACAAACGCCCACTGTATCCTGCCTTTATATTTTCCGGAAGCCGAAAGAATCCGTCTCATTAAAGCGATCATCCGTTTTCCTCTCCTTTCGCCGCGCTGACTTTCCACTGGGCGCTGCCCTCAGCAGCCCGCCAGAGCCTTTGATATTCCGGGCAACTCTCAAGCAACCCGGCATGGGTGCCGGTTGCCGCGAGGTTCCCGGAATGAAGTACGCAGATCTGGTCCGCGTTCACAATGGAGTGCAGCCGATGCGCAATAACGATGACGGTTTTCCCCCGGATGACCTCGGAGATGGCCTCGTTCATCTTCTCCTCGTTTTCCGGGTCCATAAACGCCGTGGCCTCGTCGAGCACAATGATGGGTGCGTTCTTCAAAATCGCGCGGGCCAGTGAGATGCGCTGCCGCTCACCGCCCGAAAGCTGCTTTCCGGCGGCGCCGGCCAGGGTATGGATGCCGTTTTCCAGCCGGTCCAGGAACTCTCCGCACTGCGCCTTTTCCGCTGCCGCCAGAACCTCGTCGTCCGTCGCGTCCAGCTTCCCGAGGCGTATGTTCTCAAGGAGGCTGATATTGAACAGGAACTGTTCCTGCGCGACAAAGGAGATTTCGTTGTTCAGCGCCTCGATACTCATGTCGCGGATGTCCTGCCCGCCTATTTTTATTGCGCCGCCGGTCACGTCGTAGAAATGGACCAGCAGTTTTGCAAGCGTGGACTTGCCGCTGCCGGATTCTCCCACCAGCGCGGTCAGACTGCCCTCAGCGATTTGAAGCGATATGCCGTGGAGCACCTCGGCGTCCTTGTAAGCGAACCGGACGGCTTCGAACTGTACCGAATGGTCCTTGCCCGTAAATGGTTTATCGGACTGCTTAAGCGGCGGGGCGCTCATCATCTGCTCCAGGCTTTCGATTTTGAAGTTGATCTGCGGCAACGTGGACGCGAAGCTCAATGCACGCAAAAGCGGCGCGCCGACGCCGAAGGACATACACAGGATAAGCGCCAGGTCCGGCAGGGTCGAATACCCCCGAATGACAAAATAAGCGCCGATGGGAAGGGCAAACAGCGCCACGCAGGGCAGAACGCTGCTATATAGCGCCATCCACGGCCAGCATACCTTATACCACGCCAGCGTAAAATCCCGGTAGCTCTCTACGTCTCCTTCAAAGCGGTGGTAGGATTCGGCGTCCCGGTTGAATACCTTGACGACCTCCATGCCGTTGATGTACTCGACAATGGTGTTGTTCATCTTCCGGGCCGCCGCGTAATAGTTGCCCATATCCTTCATGCCGATTCTGTACATGACCGTCATGGCGATAATCCCCAGCGGCAGGGAGCCGAGCGCCAGCAACGCCAGCTTCCAATCCACCAGGAACATGCCGGCAAACACCAGCACCGGGACAGCCAGGTTGGCAAGCCCCTCCGGGAGCGCGTGGGCCAGCAGCAGCTCGATCGTTTCAATGTCGTCGATGAACATCTTTTTGATCGCGCCGACGCCCTTTTCCTGAATGGCGCCCAAAGGCTGTTTCTCCAGCTTTTCCTGAAGGGAGATACGCAGATTTTTCAGCGTGTTGTATGCCGAACGGTGGGAGAGTGAAAGGCCCCGTACATAGAACACAGCATACAGCAACGCGCAGACCGCTATGGCGGCGATACGCCAGATTACATACCCCGCCGTCATGGGTTCGCGCATCAGCAGCGGCCTGATGATCTGATAGATGAATAAAAATGGCAATACGTACATCACGATGCCAACAAGCATGGAAACAATGGCCGCATACGTTGTTTTACGGTACTCGCCGGTATATTCCAGCACCTTCTTAAACAAAATGACCTCCTCCTTTACTTATAGTTAGTAATGTCTAACTTGCGGGTAAAATGTTGTCCCTTCCGCAGGAAGGGACCTTATGCGGACGCGCCGAAACCTAATACCCGCCGCCAGTTGAACAGACCGCAGACCAGTTTGCTGTGGGCTTCGATCTGTTCCCAGGTATAGTTGTGGATAAACGGCTCGTAGATGGTCGTCCAGAACGCGGAAAGCAGGATGTGCATTTCTTCCATGGAAATGCACACGCGCGTCAGTCCGCGTTTGTGCGCCTCCAGAAAATATTCGTAGCTTTTCCCTGTCATGGTCTCCACCCAGTCGTGCTGGAAATCGGCATATCTCGTCCCATCCGCACACTTGATCAGCAGAACGAAGCCGTCGTGATGCGCATAGAGGAAGCGGAGCCACTGCATCATAACTTCCTCGTCCATATCCCACGCTTCGATCAGCGCCTCGTCGGAGAGAGAGGCTGGAGACACGGCACATTTTTGCACCACAAATTCATCCAGATCCGCAACCGTATCCGCGACAACGGCGCAAAACAGGTCTTCCTTCCCCTTGTATCTCTTATACAGGGCGCCGGTGGTAATCCCGGCGTTTTCGCAGATCGATTTTAAGGACGCTTTTTCAAACCCGCAGACAAGGAACTCTTTCTTTGCGCTTTCCATGATCCGCGGGTCGATCGAGCGATCGGGCTTTGCCATGCTACGACACCTCTTCATTGAAAAACCAATTGATAACTTAATTACCGATAATATAATTATCAGTTTAGCAAGACGCCCGGAATTTGTCAAGCACGTGCTTATTCTTTCGATGGTTCCGTGTTGGCGGAGCAGGTATTCTCCTATCCGGGCCTTGGTCTGGCCATGGTGAACGCCGGCATCAAGGGGGACGTGCCGCTGCTGGGCTTGACGGGACTCCCGAGACCGCGGTCAGGGCAACGACGGCCATTCCAACCATAACGAAAAATACACAGTCTGGTATCTGCATATGTATCTCCATAGCCGGCGCGGATCGATGCAAAGTAGTTGTCACGCATGAAGAAAAACAGCGGGAACATAGCCCCCGTAACCCATTGGGCGAAAACCGCATAGCCAATGACTGATGTTTTCCGGACCGGTAATGTTCAAATCAAACCCTTTCAGGATGGGATGTTCTTTATCCGTATAATGGAAGTCTATCCGGTCAAAGCGGATTTCGCGGATCTTTCTTGTTTCCTGCGGGTGGGATGCCTCTTTGACCATCGGTTCCCTATCTCCCAGCAGGAAGAGCCTTTCCGCCGCAGCATAAGTTTCCAGTACCTTAGAGAGAATTTGGGTGCGCAGTGATTGTCTGGCCTTTGTCGTACACCGAAATTCCGCTTCTCCTGTCAGCAATTCCGCGGCCAGCATGACCAGGGCCGCGACAAGAGCCGAAATTACGGCCGCCTTTATCTGCTGAAAGCCGAGGGTAGGGGAAGTCGATATCGCCTAAAAAGCCTGAAATAATTCTGACGAACACAGCCATGCCCATCAATGTGATCAATTTCGACCGGTAATAGCCAGATCTCCTGGCCTACATCTTGTCAGGTATGTATTCTGCTATATCCTCCAGACGACAATCCAGTATCTTGCAAAAATCCTCGATCGTTCTCATGCTTAGATATTTGTTATGTTTCATACGTGTTAACGTATTTGGGCTTATATTGTATTTTTCCCTCAATGCGTATGTCGTAACATTTTTACGCTTGAGAGTGGCCCAAAAAGGTTCGTAACTTATCATAAAATCACCCTTGATTTTATGATATGGTATGATTTATAATTTATACATGTATGATAGATAGTACATGTATTATAATTAGTTCATATCAATGGTAGAAAGAGTATCTTGCACGGTTGGGTAGAAAATGAAAAAGGAGAACGTGAACTATGGATTATCAAAAGGCATACAAAATTTTGTTCAGTGGTATTACCGAAGCATTGGAAGAGCTTGAAAAAGTGAGTGATAAAAACCCTGGAGTAATAAGGGCAGAAATAATATTGCAGAATGTACAACGGCAAACAGAGGATATGTATATCGAAGCCGAATAGGAGATATTATGGAAGGAAAAGGAAACCAAATAGAACAGCAGGTAAAAAACAAGATAAAAAAGTTCAACCAGCATAGGGTTGGTGCGTCCATTCCTATTTGCATATTTATGGCCTTTTTGCTTTTATCACCGGTATGGGGAAAAGAGGCTTTTATTGTTCGTCTTTCCATGCTCTGCACTACTCTCCTTTTGTTTTGCACCGTGGCCTTTGTCCTATCCTTCCGGCAAACAAGCGCCCTGTTTTTAACAGCAACAATTATTATGACCGTTCTGCTCGCTTTGGACCAAATAGGTACTGAATTATTCTTAACTCTGACCATGACAAATGCAGGCGCGTTTTTAATATCGCATAAGATCGCCAGTGCATTCATTCAGTCGGCCACAGAGGAAGCCAACACAATAAACCGTCTGAAAGTCGAAGCAACAACGGATTACTTAACGCAGCTCCTGTGAGGATAGCGGAAGCTGTAAAGCTATATGCTGTATCCGTCCTTCAATTTTTGATGTGCGCATTATCCGCGTGTTGTAAACATTGCCCGTCGTTTCCAAAGAAATGACGGGCAATCTTATAGGCAGGGAAGCTCAATCGGAGATCATTGAAATTCTGAGTCGGCCATCTTCCTAATGGATGAAAGCCGATCATTTCGTCCTTACAACTGCCAGCCGATGGATTCGGAGCGCAGCTTCAGAAATCTCCGATAGACTCCGTCCTGCCGGGCAAGTTCGCCGTGGGTTCCCCTTTGGACGATTCTTCCCTTGTCGATGACCACGATCTGATCGGCTGTGCGCACGGTGGTCAGGCGATGGGCGATGGTGATGAGCGTTTTGCCTTTTGTCAGCTCCGCGATAGCCGCAAGCAGGGCGTGCTCGTTTTCCGGGTCTACGCTGGAGGTAGCCTCATCCAGGATGACGATGGGCGCGTCCTTCAAAATCGCCCGGGCGATGGAGATCCGCTGCTTTTCGCCCCCGGAAAGCGTGGAGCCGCCTTCTCCGACGATCGTATCATAGCCGTTCGGCAGCGCCGCGATGAAGTCATGGCAGCGGGCGCGCCTGGCCGCCTCCACCACCTGCTCATGGGTGGCGTCCGGGTTGCCGAACCTGATGTTGTTCTCAATGGTGTCGTGGAATAAGTATACATTCTGAAATACCATGCTGATCTGCGCAAGCAGGCTGTCGGCGGTGCAGTCCTTCACGTTCTGCCCGCCCACCAGCACCTCGCCCCGCTGGACATCCCAGAAGCGGGCGATCAGGCTGCACAGGGTGGTCTTGCCGCCGCCCGAGGGACCCACGATGGCGCAGGTCGTTCCCTGGGGGATGGTCAGGGAAACGTGATCGATCACCGTGCGGCTGTCGTAGGCGAAGCTGACATCCCGGAGCTCAATATCCGAGGTGCCGGGTCGGAAAGGCCGGTCGGTTCGGTCCAGCGACGGGATATCGGCGATCATTTCCAGCCGGTCCAGCTCGTTGTTGATCTTGCGCGCCAGAAACGCGCCGTCGCTCATGTTTTCCAGTTCCGCATACACCAGAAAGGCGGAAACAAGGAACATCAGGCAATAGGAAAGGGGAAACGCTCCGTTCAGATACAGTGCGGCGGCCAGAAACAGCAGACCGCAGCTGGTCAGCTTGAACACCAGAGAATAGAGCTTCATAATGCCTGCGGCGGCATGTTCCTGCTCGTAAGCCGCCCGGCTCCTGTCCTCAAAGGACTGATACACGGCGGATTCTCCGTTTCTGTCCTGCAGAAACGCCCGAAGCACGGCGATGCCGCGGATGTATTCCAGCACTTCCGTCACCAGGTGTTCCTGCGCCGCCTGCACCTTCGCTGTATAAATCGTCGCCCGTTTCTGAATGACCCGCAATACCAGCAGGCCGACAGCCAGCCCGGCAAGGCTGAGGACAGCCATAGGCAGGCTGAAAAACGCCAGCATGATGATGACGACGACCGCCATGGAGACCCCGCCGGTGATGTCGGTGATGGCCAGCATGGAATATTGTTCCAGTTCCACCACCGTGGATGTCAGAATGGTCTGAATGGTGCCCAGCCGCTGCTCCGAAAAATAGCCCATGGGCGCGGTTTTCAGGCGCTCGCCCACGGCCAGCCGGGAATCCCGGA
>ENA-UOOK01006815-UOOK01006815.1-fermentation-metagenome-genome-assembly--contig:-NODE-6815-length-10704-cov-25.841863_pt1 | contig 10704 bp, 11 predicted proteins | sample MGYA00245777_ERZ724023 | MGnify/ENA primary metagenome ERZ724023 (study PRJEB28704, sample SAMN03018312) | fermentation metagenome | biome: anthropogenic terrestrial biome; feature: soil... | reverse complement strand
GAATACCGCACTTTTCTATTATGGATACAGTGATAGAAATCCTGCGGAGTGGCACCTCGCAATAGATAAGAATGTTTCCAAACAGCGAATGAAAATCGACTACCCGTTTATAAGAGCATATCGTACAGAGCCTCACTTGCTCCATATAGGAGAAACTAAAGGAAACATTGACGGTGAGGAAGTTTGTATTTATGATAAAGACCGTACAATTTGTGATTGTTTGAAAAACATGAATCGAATGGATAAAGAAATTTTCAATAAAGCAATCCAAAATTATGTGAAAGACCCAAAAAAGAATATTCCTAATCTGATGCAGTACGCAAAAGAGTTGAGGGTACAAAGGAAAGTAAAAGATTTGATAGGAGTGTGGTTGTGATGTCTGATATTGCTGCATCCGTTCTTGCAAAATTGAAAAACAAAGCGAAAGCAACCGGAATTAGTTATCAGCAATGCTTGCAGTTATTTATGCAAGAAGAATTTTTGCGTAAGCTGTCAAAATCAAATTATACTTCAAACCTTATTCTTAAAGGCGGTTTATTTATCTATGCTCTGACGAATTTTAAAAGCCGTGCAACTATTGATGTGGATTTCTTGCTAAGACATCAATCCAATGGGATAGAAGAAGTTAAAAAGATGATAGAAGAAATTTTGGCTGTGCCGACAGGTAATGATTACATTGAAATGACTGCAAAAGGATTTGAAGAAATTTCCCCACAACGAAAATATAAAGGAATAAGTGCTCAGGTTATGGGGAAAATCAAAAATGTGCGTATTCCCTTTAATGTTGACATTGGAGTTGGAGATGTTATTGTTCCGAATGCAGAGATAAGAAAAATCAATACACAGCTTCCTGATTTTGAAGTTCCTAAAATTTATACCTATTCATTGGAAAGTACAATTGCTGAAAAGTTTGATGCTATTCTTCAGCGTTATGAATTGACAGGTCGAATGAAAGATTTCTATGATATTTACTATTTAGCCAGAACATTTGATTTTGATGGATCAAAATTGCAAACGGCCATTTTTGAAACGATTCAAAATCGCAGAACGCCATACGAGAAGAATAGTTTTGAGCGTGTAGTGGAACTTGCGGACGACCCTGACATGCAAATTAAATGGAGATATTTTTTAAAAAATATAAAGAACGAATTTCTTGATTTTGCTGTTGTGATAAAAGAAATACAGATTTTCCTTGAACCAGTGTTTGATGCGATAGTTAGTGAAATAGAGTGGCAGAAGAAATGGGACAACGTATTAAGGACATGGTCAAATCACGAGGAAGATAATCGTGACTAAAACATTTAAAAATTCAACTAATGACGACTTTTGACATGTAAGAATATGGTTGTTCAAGTATAAATTATACTAAATAATATAGGATTTACAGAGAACTGACGGGGATATACAGCTCTGGGATTATTAAAATGGGGGACCAAAGCGTCTTAATTGAAATTGAGACAGGTTCTCGTAAGGGAGAGAAGGTTTGGGCAAATAATATGCTAACCGGCAGTATGTCGGTTGATAAGATATTTCAGGAGGGGGACAAGGCCTGGGCATTAATCGGATTTGATGAAGATAACAATATTAATTTTGCAAATATGATAGATCATTACCGCATAGATAAGGAAATTTTTTTAATCGGTGTATTTGCGGTTGTTGTAATTATATTTTCCGGGTATACCGGAGTTCGCACGCTGCTTTCTTTTGCCTTTGTACTGCTTAGTATCTGGAAAATTTTAATACCGGCAATGCTTCATGGGTATAATCCGTTAATGGTTGCATTAATTGTAGGAAATGTACTCACGATTGTTACTCTTCTTCTTGTGGCAAATTTTTCTAAAAAGGCATATGCAGCGATTATAAGTTCCGTTACTTGTTCTTTAGCCACATGTTTTCTTGCAATTATTTTTGGAAACCTGTTTGACATACACGGTGCGGTTATGGAGGGAGCGGAATCACTTCTATATGCAGGATTTATGAATATTGATTTAACCTCTATTTTTCAAGCGGGGATATATCTTGCAAGTTCAGGTGCAATACTTGATTTGTCAATAGATATTTCATCAGCACTTGAAGAGATTGCCGATAACAATCCAGGTGTAACTAAGGCGCAACTTGTAAAATCAGGGCTTAACATTGGAAAATCCGTGGTTGGAAGCCAGACTACAACCTTGCTGTTTGCATATATGGGAAGCTATATAACAGTTATGATGGTATACATGGCACAGGGTACACCAATAATGAATATTTTAAATTCCAAGGCAATCGCGGCTGAAATACTTCATACATTTGTGGGTTGTATCGGTCTTGTTTTAGTGTCGCCGTTGACATCAATAATTTGCGGGTTGATTTATAATAAGGGCAGTAACGCTGCGTATAGCAGCAAATAATAATGACCGGGCAGCAATTGTTATACTTTTTGCTTGTATGTCACACAGGTTTTGGATATAATTAATAAAAAAGTACAAGAGGGGTTGCCATGGGTTTTTATATAAGTATGCCGGATGAAGTAATAACAGCTTTAAATCTGTTAAATAATAACGGCTTCGAAGCATATATAGTCGGAGGCTGTGTGAGAGACAGCCTGCTTGGTGTTGTTCCTAAAGACTGGGACATAACAACATCGGCTGAACCGGAGGAAATAATCCGGTGCTTTAAAAGCTACAGAACGATAAATACAGGGCTTAAGCACGGAACGGTCACGGTTATTATAAATGGAAGGCAGCTGGAAGTTACAACCTACAGAATCGACGGGAAATATACTGACAACAGGCATCCTGATTCCGTGCTTTTTACCGAAAAAATTTCTCATGATTTAAAACGCAGGGATTTCACCATTAATTCACTTGCATACAACGGATGGGGTTTAGTTGATTTGTTCGGAGGAGCCGGAGATATCAGAAACAAAGTAATAAAATGTGTGGGAGAACCGGATGAAAGATTTAACGAAGATGGCCTTAGAATTTTAAGAGCTTTGCGATTTGCTTCTGTTTTAGGCTTTGATATTGATGAGAATACTTCACTCAGCATTCACAGAAACAAAGGGCTGCTGAACAATATTTCAAAGGAAAGGATATCCTCTGAATTCAGCAGGCTTATAACAGGTGTTAATTACCACAATATCATGAAGGGTTACAGGGATGTAATTGAAGTATTTATCCCTGAATTGGGTAAGATCAGTGAAGGAGACTGGAATAACATTTTAAATTCAATGAATTTTGCTGATGATGAAGTTCTAAAATTAGCATTGATTTTACATAGAACGGGCAGCGGGGCAAATATACTGAAAAATCTCAAATATGACGGTAAAACAATTAAATCAGTTAATGTCATAGAGAATTACAAGGATGAAGAAATTCTACCTAATAAAATATACATAAAAAAACAGCTTAATAAAATCGGTTATGACAATTACATTAATTTGCTGAAATTTAAAACTGCTGTTTTTATGGGGCAGAAAAAAAAATATGAGCTTCAGCTTAATAACATAAAAGATGCAGAAACAATTTTAAATGAGATATTAATAAATAAAGAGTGCTGCAATCTGAACATGCTGGCTGTTAACGGAGAGGATTTGATGAACGAAGGAATTCCTAAAGGAATTCTCCTGGGTTCAGTCTTAAATGAACTTTTAAATCTTGTCATTGAAGAAAAGCTTGAAAACAACAAAGAGACATTGATTGATTATGTAAGAAAATCAAGAAATTATAATTATGACAATGTTTCATCACACATTACGGATGAACGTCAATAAAAAATATGCTCCGTTCCAGACAGAGTGCAAAAGGTCAAACGATACTAATTGCCGTATCTAAGTGTGTAGGAACATTGACACCAACTATCTACGGGGCATTAGAAGGAAACCTTTTTATTCTTGTAACAGGTGCGATGTGCTTTACTTTTGATGTTATATATATCATTTCGCTTTACGCCGTAAAACATCAGATACAAGACGTATCTAAACTGAAAGAAAGGGAGGAATAATAATGGCATATGCAAAATTATTAGACCAGCCGAGCGATTATGAACGACTTGGAATAAAGCAAGGCGAAGTTTTGATGGTTATTCTATGCTCGTGTTTATATTTTATTCAAAAATGATATTACATCAATTTCTTAGTGCAACGATCCTTATTTATAAAAATAAATTGAGTCAAGAACTTCATTTATCGTTGTATTATATATTCCGTCAAGTTTTATACTAAAGTCAGAAACATACTCGGGAATAACCTTGATATAACAAAAATAGGTTTCACTATCAGGTGCCTTGTAAGTAACATATTCATAACCGTTTGCGGTCACACCGGTTGAAGGTATCATAGAGCCAAAGTCCCAATCTATTCTTCTAAAGTCTTTCCATGAATTGTTTGTAAATTTATAATTATCATCTGTTTTATAAAGGGACGTAAACCCTTGAAAAACAATTCCAGTCTCATCTCCTATGGGATTCTCACCCACCCAATGACTCGGTAAGGTTATATTCGCTTTATAAGTATCCGATTCAGCAAGTTTTTCTTTTCCCATAAAACTGAAAAGTATGGTATGTTCTTTTGTGTTATCTGCCTTTGTACAGCCAAATAAACTGCTTGTTAATAATATGATACAAGTTAATATTATGAATAATCTTTTCATAGATATCCCCCCTAATAAATATTTAATTATTGTTATTATAATTATATTTAGTACAAAAAACAATAACAATATTTTGAACAGTTCTGAAAGGTAAATCTCTTTATGACTGCTTAACTTCAGAAAAGTTCCTTCTAAAAAAAGTTATTCACAGCAAAAAAGCTTGAAAATCATATTCAAGAGCTTTTGGATTTGAAAACTCAGAGCCGTTGTCCGTTAAAATCAATTCCCCCATGGGGGAATAACTATTAAGTGCTACTATTTATTTTATTATGATCAATTGTATAACTAAATGCAACATAGTGATTTGTAAGACTTAATGAAACTGTGTTAAACCGATAAGGTTCGATTTAGAATGTCAATCGAGCTAATGCAAAAAAATACAATAATTAAAAAATTGATTGTTGACAAATAAAAGTTATGGTGATAGAATTTGCAGCAATACAAAAACAAACTGTTGAAGCGAAGATTAAACTGATATGTGCACTTACAGAGAGCAGGGAAGGATGAGAGCCCTGCAGAACGCAGTACAGCAAATGGATCGCCGAGGGTGAGGTGAACGGGTGAGAACACTCTATTATCTGAAACGTATGCCTACGTTACAAGGCAGAAAATGTGATAGCATTTTTGTTAAAGTGGATTGAATTTCAGTCAATTAAGGTGGTACCGCAGGTCATGCCTGTCCTTTTAGTAGGGCAGGTTTTTTTGTATTTAATATAAATTACGAGGAGAAATTGAAATGAAAAAAATATTATCAATCATCACAATTATGGCAATGGTTGTTGCATTATTTACAGGATGTGCAACAAGCGCAGAAACTGCAAAACTAAAAACGGAAGAAACAGCAAAAGAACCGGTAAAAAATTCAGAAGGAAATGATAAAATAAAAATAGGAATAATACAGCCTGTGGAGCATCCGTCCTTAAACCAAATCAGGGAGTATATAATCAAGGGGCTTGAAGAACAGGGCTTGAAGGATGAAATTGAAATAACCTACAAGGATGCCCAGGGAGATCCGTCCAATATCAACACTATAATTTCCCAGTTTGTGGGAGATGAAATGGACTTCATAGTTCCTGTCGGAACAGGCTCAGCACAAAGTGCGGCTGCCGCCACCAGAGATATTCCGATAATATTTGCTGCTGTAAGCTATCCTGTTGAAGCGGGTCTGGTGAAGAACATGGACAGACCGGAAGCAAATATAACAGGAGTATCGGATGCAATAGATGTTAAACAAATATTTGATTTGGCATTTGAGCTGACACCTGATATAGATACATTTGGATTCATTTATAATAGCGGAGAAGTAAATTCGGCGGCTGCCATTGAGAAGGCAAAAGAATATTTAGATGAGAAGAAAATTGAATATGTTGAAACAACTATTACAAACTCAGGTGAATTGCTTCAGGCGGCTCAATCTTTGGTTGGAAAAGCAGATGCAATATTTACGCCTACTGATAACACGGTTGCGTCAGCAATGCCTGTATTATCTGCAGAGGCCGCAAAGGCCGGGATTCCGGTTTATACGGGAGCAGATTCACTGGTAGCTGATGGTGGCTTTGCAACAGTTGGGGTAGATTACACGGTTCTGGGGAGACAGGTTGCGGAAATGATTAAGAGGGTTATAGACGGAGAGCCTATTTCTGACATACCTGTTGAAACATTGAAAGAATATGAAAAAATAATTAATGCAACAACAGCAAAACAAGTGGGAGTTGAAATTTCTGAAGAAGTATTAAAGGAATTCAGGGTTATAGAATAATTTGTACAGGAGGATGAGATGAGTTTAACAGCATTTTTGGGAGCAATAGAATTAGGACTTGTTTATTCGCTTCTGGCATTTGGAACATTTATATCATTCAGGATTTTAAATGTGGCAGATCTGACGGTTGACGGAAGCTTTGTTTTAGGTGCGGCGGTTAGTGCGGTATTCACTTTTCGCGGAATGCCCATAGCTGGATTGCTGCTGGCGGTATCAGCGGGTGCGGCTGCAGGTATTGTTACTGCGGTTCTCCAGACTAAAATGGGTATACAGCCTATACTTTCAGGTATTCTTACCATGACGGGATTGTATACGATTAATCTAATGGTTATGGATGGCAAGGCAAACATACCTTTATTGAACAAAGAAAGCATATTTACTTATGCATACCGGGTTTTTAATACAGAAGCATATAAAATAATTACATTGCTTATAATTGTGGCGGCTCTGTTTGCGGCGCTGAGCCGGTTTTTCAAAACACAGCTTGGTTTGTCCATAAGGGCTTCGGGAGATAATGAAGAGATGTGCAGAGCCTCATCAATAGATACAGATTTTGCTAAAATAGTTGGATTTGCCCTGTCAAATGCAATAGTAGCATTATCAGGTGCCCTGGTCGCCCAGATGCAGCAGTCCGCTGATATAAACATGGGTGCAGGAATGGTGGTAATAAGCTTTGCCTCAATTATAATAGGAAGCGTGATAATTAAAAATAAAAATATTATCCTTGGACTTGTTTCGGTAGTAGCAGGCTCCGTAATCTACAGACTCATAATTGCATTAATACTGACAACAAACTTTCCTCCCAGCTATTTGAAATTAATATCGTCGCTAATAGTTATAACGGCACTTTCGGTACCGGCTGTCAAAAATGATATGGAAATGAGAAAAATGCGAAGGAGGAGTACGCAGTGCTGAATATAGAATCAGTAAGTATGGTATTTAACAAAAATACACCTGACGAGCATAAAGCTCTGGATAATTTATGTCTGAGTGTTGCGGAAGGTGAATTTTTAACTGTAATAGGGGGAAATGGTGCAGGAAAGTCCAGCTTATTCAATGTTATATCGGGTAAAATGGTGTGTGATTCAGGAAATATCCTATTGGGAAATGAAAACATCACGTTTATGCCGGAACATAAAAGGGCGGCTTTTATTGGACGGATTTTTCAAGACCCTATGAAAGGTACAGCTCCGAATTTAACGGTCGAGGAAAATTTGATTATTGCATATATGAGAAACATTAAAAGAAGCATCATGAGCGTGCCTTCTAAAAATGAAAAAAATTATATAAGAGAACACCTTGCAGCCTTAAACCTTGGACTGGAAAAGCGCATGAATACAAAAATAGGTCTGCTTTCAGGAGGACAGAGACAAGCTGTAACACTGGCTATGGCAACACTAATTAAACCTAAGCTGCTGCTCCTCGATGAGCATACTGCCGCCCTTGATCCGCTAAGCGCTGATTCTGTCCTTGAGCTGACGAAAAAAATAGTGTCGGACAATAACATAACAACATTGATGATAACTCACAACATTTCATCTGCATTAGCATTGGGTACAAGGACAATTATGATGGATTCGGGCAGCATTGTACTTGATATCGGCGGAAGTGAAAGGAATGAACTTTCAGTTCATGATGTTCTTCGTGAATTAAGCAGTATAAAAAATAGAACTGTTGAATAACAATGGGCTGATGCCCTCTATTTCCAAAACAGTTTATATAAAAATAGCATTAAATATTACTTAATAAGTGACGATATATAATAATATAGTATATAGAGTTGGAGAGGAGACTTATTATGATCACATCTGTTGACAAAGTTAATATGCTGAAATTTGAGACAAGCTCAAAAAAGACCGGAATGGTAACTTTTTCGGCAGCACGTTATATGACAATGCTTTCTGCCGCTGAAAAAAAAGGTTCTGTAAGCACATTGAAACGGAACCTGGACAGAGAAGCACAAAAAATTAAAAACAGCGGAGCAGACAGCGCACAAATAAATAGAGCACTTCAGAAAATAAAATATATAAAGAGAAAAGCAGACGAAAAAATTGTACTTTTAAACCGTGAGGAAAGGAAAAAAGCAGCTTCTAAGCGTGCAGAAGATATGGGTAAAAAGGAAGAGGCAAAAAAGTTGAAAAAAAGAGTTCATGCGGAAAAATATTTCCGTAAATCAAATGAGCATGGAAATATTTTAAGAACAGCTCTTACGGAGAAGGATGAATTGAATAAAAATGACTATTCAACCTTTCCGGCAGGCTGTGAAGTAAGTACCCAACAGCCTGAATTAACACCGGAAAATATATCGTTCGAAGGTGCAGGTATATCGACTTCATCTATTGATATCAAAGCGTGAAGGGTATTTTACTCTGTGTAAACAAATACTTCTTCAAGTCCGCATTCAGGGCAGTTAACCGTAATTTCGTAGCTGCTGGCTGAAAGCACTTTAACACTGGTACATTGGCTCGCGTTGGAATCCTTGCCCTTAAATTTCGCTTTTTTTTGTGCGTCTTCCCCTCTGGCATAGGTGTAATAGTATTTTTTCCCGCAGTTTTCGCATCTGCGTCTGCCTTTAATTGCTATCATAATTTCACATCCCAGTAATTAGTTATTTATTTATTGTTATATATTAATAAGCTTCAAAATTCTTTTATCAGTATAGCATAAATAAGACATAAATCAAGACATTCATATAGATTTATTAGATTGTGAAAAAACTATTCCCGGTCATTCTGAGGCGTAGCCTAAGAATTTCAATAAGAAGATTTTTGACAGAGATACATAATATTAAATTGAAAAGTTTATTAAAAGATGTTAATATATGCTTATATTATTTGGAGGGCAGATTATGGATTGGATTTGTGAAAATAGCGAACTAAGTAAAAATCAATTGAACAATGTAAAAATCACAGGGGATTTTGCGGAGCTTTCGGAAAACGTTGGTGAAGGCTACCTTGAGACTGATGTTATTGAAACTGAAGGATTTAAGGAAATAACTCCTTCCTGGAATTCAAGAACTGATAAAGACAGCTCAGTTGAGCTTTTTATAAGGATGAGGGTAGAAAACCTCTGGACTCCTTACATAAGCTATGGTGTATGGTCAACAGACGGTAATAACAAGGGAATTACGGAGCATTACAGCGATGATGTTATCAAAGTTACTGAAGACAGAATTTTTGTAAAGAATGATAAGTCAGGTGATGCTGTACAGATTAAGGTTATTTTGAGAGGGAAAAGTCCAAGGCTGAAGCTAATAGCTTTTTCAACCGATGCGGGTGAAGACGAGCCCATAGAGGGAAATTATTTAAGAATACTTGAAAACATACCTTTTATATCTCAGTTGGCAAGCGGTCACAAAGATGCACATGTTATCTGCAGTCCTACATCTCTTACAATGGCTTTGAAATATCACGGAAAGAATGTAAATTTAGACCAGGTTACCAGAGGAACCTTTGATACAGGCAACGAGGCATATGGCAACTGGCCTCAGAATGTTGCCTTTGCAGGAGAGCAGGGAATGAGGGCATATACTAAGAAATGCAAATCCATAAATCCTGTTAAGAATTTTATTGCTAAAGGAATACCTGTTGTTTCATCTGTATGTATGCAGGAAAAAGAGGATTTAGATGGAGCCATTTCATCCTTTTCCAGCGGACACCTTATGGTTGTTGTAGGGTTTGATGTAAATGACGGAATTGAGTATGTGGTGGTAAATGACCCGGCAGCAGATACAAATACGGAGGTTCGCAAATATTACAGGCTTGACCAGTGGATTAAGGTTTGGCGGCACTATATTTATGCAGTGACCAAATAAGCTGATATTTTATAATAAAAAGGATTTATTCGAAAATGAATAAATCCTTTAATAATTTACAGTTCCAATTTTAGCATATAGGATGCCAGAATTGTTTCGCCACTGTAGACCTTTTTAGCCTGGAGCAATAAATCCTCCGGATTTCCAAAGTGGGGCAGGTGCGTAAGCATAAGTTTTTTCGTCTTTGAGTTTTCAGCAAGAATTCCTGCCTGTGTGCTGTTTAAATGTCCCGCTTCAGATCCATCCATATCTGCATAGAAGCTGCATTCTGATATTAACAAATCCGAGTCGTAAAAGAAGTCTGCAAGCTCATTAAAATAAGATGTGTCAGAGGTGAAAGAAAGTATTTTCCCATCGCATTTTATTTTGACACTGTATGCTTCAACGGGATGAATATTTTTTATGAAGCTTATTTCAAATGGTCCCAGTCTTAATATGCTTACAGCATCAAAGCTTTCTCCGTATGTATAGTCTTCCCATTTCAAAAGGCTGAAAAATTC
>ENA-UOOK01006814-UOOK01006814.1-fermentation-metagenome-genome-assembly--contig:-NODE-6814-length-10707-cov-3.137908_pt1 | contig 10707 bp, 7 predicted proteins | sample MGYA00245777_ERZ724023 | MGnify/ENA primary metagenome ERZ724023 (study PRJEB28704, sample SAMN03018312) | fermentation metagenome | biome: anthropogenic terrestrial biome; feature: soil; material... | reverse complement strand
CGGCGGATTCCGGACGACCATAGCATATCCGACGTTGAGCTCTCACAGCGGATTGACAAAGGCGGAGAGGCAGGCAATGGGGATCAGCGATGGTTTGATCAGAGTCTCCGTGGGCATTGAGAACGAAGAGGACTTGCTCAAGGACTTCCTCGGTGCTCTGGAGAAGGCGTACAAGTAACCGATATCACTGATCCGTTAAAGTTCGTGGCCTCAGGAGAGCGCCGAGAGTTTCACTGCTTCCTCTGAGTCCCTACGCCGGGAGAATCCCACCACCCTGGGGCCACGGATTCATCGATGCAAATCAGCTCATACAGCTTCTGGTTTCATCTCTGCATCAGACGGGATCACTGGGTTGTATATCGAGACTTCAGGTTTTTTCACAGGACTTTCCGGTTCTCCCAATATTGAGGCGATCAGCTAAATGCAAAGAGATGGACACGAAGAATTTATGTTCGCATGATATTGCCGCTGGTATGTCCCGAGTACTTTCTGAATGTCTGAATGAGGAGAGGTCTGGATGAATATCCGCGATTTGGCGAGGAGCTTTCACGAAGAGGGCGTTGCGTATAGAAGAATGATACATAAGCACCCCGAGTTGAGCGGGCAGGAATACGCCACGGCCGAGTTCGTTGAAGACCAGCTCTCCGAGTGGGGGATCGCAAACTTTCGAGTGGGAGACACGGGTGTTGTCGGCATTATTGACAGCGGAATCCCGGGAAAGACGGTAGCTTTGCGGGCGGATATGGACGCTCTGCCTATCAACGAGGAGACGGGTGTCGAATATGCGTCCGTTGTCCCCGGAGTCATGCATGCCTGTGGCCATGATTGCCATACATCAGGACTGATGATAGCAGCGAAAATCCTGAGCACTCTCCATAAAACCGATGGAAAAGCTTTTGCAGGAAAAATAAAGTTGATCTTCCAGGCCTCCGAGGAGAAAGCGCCCGGCGGAGCTGGAATCATGGTGCGGAATGGGATTATGGACGATGTGGACGGCATCTTCGGGCTTCATGTCATGCCGAATATGGATGTCGGCACCATTTCCGTTGATCCCGGGCCGCGAATGGCTGCTTCTCTTCGGGCTCACATTCATGTGAAGGGAAAGGGCGGACATGGGGGGGCACCCCATGAGACCATCGACGCTATTGTCGCTGGGAGTGCTATTGTCATGAACCTGCAAACTCTTGTGAGCCGAGAGCTCCCTGTATTCGAACCGGTAGCCGTAACAGTGGGGCTGTTTCATGGCGGAGAGGCTCACAACGTCGTTGCGCAAGACGCTCATTTGGCGGCGACGATCAAGTTTTTTAATTCAGAGCTGAGAGATCGCATATCGGAAGGGATAACCCGGGTTGCGAAAAAGACAGCGGAAACATTTCGGGCGTCCTGTGAGGTGTCCGTGGAGGGGTACGGGCCTCCTGTCGTAAACTCCTTCCCACTTTCTGAAAGAGCGAAAAAGACTGCGGAGTCACTAGTAGGAAGGGATGCGGTGGTACATTTTCCTCCGTGGAGCGCCAGTGAGGATTTTTCAAGCTACCTGGAAAGGGTTCCGGGCGTGTTCGCTTTCATCGGCACCAGGAACAGCTCGGCAGGTTTGGACTATCCGGTACATCATGGGAAGTTCAATGTGGACGAACGTGTTCTGGAAATTGCCTCTTCTTTTTATGCACAATTTGCCGTCGATTTTTTAGGAACCCCCTGAAAACAGAAGAAGATGCGAGGTGGATTGAATAATTTCCGGCAAAAGGGAGGAAATACAGATGAAAATAGGGAGAAGCATTCTTGGTTCGTTCCTGTTGAGTTTTACTTTGCTCCTGTGTGGTTGCGGTCTTGCCTTTGCAAACGCCCCTATCGTCATTGCAGGCAATGAAATTCCCATCAGCCTGGATCCTACCAGCTACCCTTCGGGGGACACCATGATGGGGGTTGGCGCAGCGGAGGTTTTGTTCAAGGCGGATCCCAAAGGGAGCGTACAGCCCTCACTGGCAAAGGATGCGACGCAAATTGACGAATATAATTGGGAGATCGCGTTACGCCCCGAGGCGACATTCTGGAGCGGGGAACCCGTAACGGCTGATGCCGTGATACGCTCCATTCAAAGAGAGGGTAAGCTGAACCCCAAGGCTTCTCCGTATTTAAAGGGCATCGAGTTTTCCATAAAAAGCGATTACGTCATCCAGGCAAAGACAGAAACCCCGAATGTTGATATTCCCATGAACTTATCCCATTACACGCTGGTCGTTCACAACACAAACGAAAAATATACCTATAAAAGCATTGACACCGCCGATTACACCGGAATGTACAAAGTCGTCGAATATGAACCGCACAAGAAAATAGTGTACGAGCGAAACGAGAGTTACTGGGGGCAGAAACCGAAGACGAAGCGGATTGTCTACGAAGAGATAGGAGACGCCGATGCTCGGGTTATTGCCGCTTTGAGCGGACGATATCACATTGTTCTGAACATCCCTGTGGCCTCAAAAGCACAATTTGACACGAGCAATACATCGCAGATCGTCTCGGTGCCTGCGGCGAATACGCACACCATTTATCTCAACCTTAAGAAGCCGGGGTTGGATGATCCCAAAGTACGACAGGCCCTTGCATGGGGGGTGGACAGAGAAGAGTTGAATCTCCTGGGAGAAGAGGGATTGAGCACGCCGGTCACTGTTTGGATTGCTTCCAATCCGTTCTACTCCGACTTTAAAAACATGTTCTTTGATTCCTATAACGCTCAGAAAGCGGAGGAACTCCTGGACGGCGCGGGATGGAAAAAGGCAAAGGACGGATATCGGTACAAGGACTCCAAGCCTCTGGAAATCGTGCTCAGGACTTTCAGGACAGACAAAGCCATGGGAGAGGCGCTGCAAATCCAGTGGGATAGATTAGGCGTCAAGGTAGCCGTCCGACATGGGGACTACTCCCTGATTCAAGATGCCCGAAAGACTGGAGACTGGGGCGCCTCGATAGAGGCCTGGTCGACCTTCGGCAACGTGGTCCCCATGCTGGAGGGGCAGTACTCTCCCCGCGGCGCCGGGAACTACGGCGGCTACGCGGACGACAGGACGAACGAACTCATCGGGATGATCGCCAATGTTTCGGACAGTGGAGAAAGAAAAGCGCTCGTTGAAGAACTCTCCCTTCATATAGCCGAAGAGTCTCCTGCTATTTACATTTGTCCGAGAGCTCAGCTTACGGCGGTCAGCACTTCGCTGGAGGGGTTCGTACCGCACTTCAGACAGTTCGAAAATCTTGTGAATGCGGACATGAGATTGAAGGGACAGTAAGATACTTTTGGCATAGACAGGTACACCTGTCTATGCCTTTTTACTTTTCCTTACTGAAAGGGGAAAAAATCGTGAGGGGCGTTTCAAGTAAATTTTTAGGAGCGTTATTGACCTTATTTTTATCCAGCATCGTGTTGTTCGTGCTTATCAGACAGGCTCCCGGCGATCCCATAACGCTGCTGCTGGAGCAGCCCGGAGACCTGAGCATCAACGACGCGTCGCTGCTCGAAGAGCGCAAACAGGAGCTGCGGGAACTTCATGGTCTGAACGACAACGTTTTCGTGCAATACAAGAACTGGTTTACCAAGGTGCTTCGCCTTGATCTTGGAACGTCCATCTGGACGGGAAGAAGCGTCGCTCAAGAAATAACCACCGCATTAAAGGCAACGTTGATTCTGGCTTTTGCCGCCCTGGTGATCCAGGTGGTGTTAGGCATCGGCTTCGGTATCCTTTCCGCTGTTCGGGCGGGAGGGTTCAAAGACAACGTCATACGGTTACTATGCGTTATGCTTGCGTCGGTGCCCGGCTTTGTGCTCTCTCTTTCGCTCGTGTATTTTTTTGCTGTTAGATACAGAATCTACGAAATGAGCAGCGATATCAACCTCTACAGAGTGTGGCTGCCAGCTATGGCCGCGGCGCTTACGAATGCGCCTCGAACCATACGAGTGGTCCGAGCCACTTCGTTGACCGAAATGGGACAGGCATACACCCTTTTCTCGAAATCCTGCGGGGTTTCAAAGAGAATCATCATACGGGACATAGTGCGCAACTCTCTGCTCCCCATCATTACGGTCATCTCCATTTCCCTGGTTCAGATGATAGGAGGCGCCATAGTCATAGAAAGTATTTTCTCGTGGCCCGGTATTGGGAGCTATGCGGTCAATGCGATCATGCTCCACGACTATCCCGCCATCCAAGGGTATTCCATGGTGACCGTCACTGCGATTATCCTGACGAATTTAATGGTGGACGTTCTTTACATCCTGGTTGACCCAAGATTGAAGAGCGCTCCGACGAATGGATGAGAAGAATGAACAGAAAAAGCTCACTCAGAAGAATCCGGATAGGATGTGTACTGCTTGCAATAATCATCGCCGCTATCGTGGGGGCGCCTCTTATCACCAATATAAGCCCTACGGCGGCACACTCCGCGTCACGGCTGTCCAGTTTCAGCGCGGAGCACCCCTTTGGTACGGACCGCTATGGCCGTGATCTATTGTCCCGTACGCTGTACGGGGGGCGAGTGACCCTTGTAATGACCCTCACCGCGCTGTCCATGGCATTGGTTATGGGCACCCTCATCGGGATAGCCACGGGACTGAACAAGGACAGTGTTTTTGATGTGGTCGTCATGAGGGTCATTGACGTGCTCATGGCTTTCCCGTTCATGGTCTTGGCGTTGGTCGTCACCGCGCTCTTCGGGGCGAGCCTTTGCAATCTGCTGTTGGTTGTCATCTCTGTCTGGTGGGTTCCATTCGCGAGGATGGCCAGGAGTATCGTGCTTCAGGTGAAAGATGACGAATCCGTGCTGGCGGCTAAAGTGTTGGGAGCATCGCAGCCCCATATAGTCTTTCGTGAAGTCCTGCCAAAAGTGACGGGACCGATCTTCACGTTGGCCACCTTTGAATTGGGCACCCTCATACTCTCCATATCCGCTCTGTCGTTCCTGGGCATGGGGGCGCAACCCCCCTCTCCGGAATGGGGAAGCATGCTTTCCGACGCCAGGGCGCATTTTTTCCAGTCGCCCTATCTCATCGTGGGCCCCTCTCTCTTCATTATTCTCACGGTATTTTCCTTGAATCTGATAGGAGAGGGAATGCGGGACCTGCTTGATCCATATGAAAGTGTAGAGCTGTGAGGTGAGAAAAGTGGCCGAACTAAAGAAAAGTCTGAAAGAAAAAGACCCCATACTGGAAGTGGACCATCTTGGAGTAACCTACAGACTCGATACATCCGAAGTTCGAGTTTTGAAAGATATACATTTCACCTTGCCCCGTGGAAAAATAATGACCATGCTCGGCGAAAGCGGCTCGGGGAAATCCACCCTCGGTAAAGCGTTGCTCGGTATCCTGTCAAGGAACGCTGTTATCGACTCCGGCGAGATCCGCTATATCTCCCGTGATGGGGTGCCCGTCGATCTTCTGCATTGCGATGGAAGAAGTATTCGGGGATCAAAGATCGCGATGGTTTATCAGGACGCACATCTTGCGCTGAATCCCATCAAAAAGATACGAAAACACTTTTATGATGTACTGGAAAAGACGAATAAAAGTAAGGCCGAAATTGAAAAGAAGGCCTTGGAACTCCTTCGTACTCTTGAGTTTGAAAACCCTGCCAGGATTTTGGATCTTTACCCCTTCGAGCTCAGTGGGGGAATGTGCCAGCGTGTCTGCATTGCCCTGGTACTCTCCCTCGAACCGGAGATGATCATAGCTGATGAACCCACCTCCGCACTGGACGTACTCTGTCAGAAAGAGGTATTGAATCTTCTGAAGCGCATTCAAAAGGACATGGGGCTGTCTCTGCTCCTTATCACCCATGACGTTGGTGTTGCCTTTGAAATAAGCGACCAGATAATCGTGCTCGAGAAGGGCGTCATAGTCGAGCAGGGAGGTCCGGACGCCATCATAAAAAATCCGCAGCACCCGTACACTCAGAGATTGATCGCCGCGTACAAGGTGGCGCCTCTGGACAGGTCCGAGGAGCAAGACAACCCCAAAGAGGTTATCCTCTCCTTGCAAAATGTAACAAAGATTTTCGAGAAGAAAAATGACAAGAAGATCGCCCTGAATAATTTTTCGATAGATATAGGGAATAATGAGACGGTGGGTATTCTCGGTGAAAGCGGATGTGGAAAGAGTACCCTCGCAAAATGTCTGGTCGGCTTGATCCATCCGAATTCAGGGAACATCCTCTTCCGCAAGGATAATCTTCTGAAGTGGGAAAAAAAGTTTCACAAGGATATGTGTCGCGCCATTCAGTTCGTATTTCAAGATGCAAGGGCCAGTCTCAATCCGAGGAGGACTGCGATTCAGCTTGTTGAAGAACCTCTTAAATACCAGAACATATGCCCTCCTTCTGAGCGGGAAGGTAGGGCGAGGAAATACCTGCATATGGTAGGAATCGATGAGTGCACCCAAGAGAGAAAGCCTCCGCGGCTGAGCACCGGACAATGCCAGAGAGTTGCCATAGCCAGAGCGCTGGTTTGCGAACCGGAGATTCTCATATGCGACGAGTCCGTATCTGCTCTGGACATGATAATTCAAGACCAGATATTGCAGCTACTGGAGCATTTGCAAAAAGAGTGCAACTTTACGATGCTGATGATAAGCCATGATATCCGTGTTATCAAAAGAAGCTGCCAGCGAGTGGCGGTGATGAACAAGGGGCAGCTGTGCGAGTATATTCCTGTACAGTGTCTTGACGATGAGGACAGAAGCCCGTTTACGAAACGTCTTCTGGGGTGTTTCGTCAACATATTCGAAGGGTCTGAGCAGAACTCCTGACATGTCCGTCCTTTGCAAGGACCTCGTCAGTCTTGACTCTAGGATACGTGGTATCGAGCCCCCTTCTTCATGGGTCCGCACGCTCCGCAGAGTGCTTCAGATGCCGGCCTCTATTCTATCTGCAGGAGATGAATGGAGAGAGACATCGATGGCGTGATCGAAATTCCGGTGAGTTTCTCCCTGAAAGGCCCTATCGCAAGGCGAGTATGTATAGAGCCGGCTTCAGGTTAATCTTCTGATACATCGGCATGTACCGGACAACCCTATAATCGAATGATATACGGAAGGAGTATCTGATAATGTCCGCTTCGAAGATACAGGGTATGTTCCGCGCTCTTCGACACAGGAACTTCCGTCTTTTCCTCACGGGACAGCTGATTTCCCTCGTAGGAAAATGGATGCAGCGTGTGGCCATGAACTGGCTCATATACCGCCTCACCGGTTCTTTACTGCTGCTCGGAGCAGTGGATTTTTTGATCCTGTTGCCTACGCTCCTCCTGGGATTGTTCACCGGAGTTCTTATGGAGGGAAAGGATCTGAGAAAAGTCCTCGTCGTGTGTCAGACAGTCAGTATGCTGCACGCCATGATCCTGGCGGTATTAACTCTCACGGGTCTTATCAATCAGTGGCATATCCTCGTGCTGGCGGCCATCATAGGCATATCGGACGCCTTTGAATTTCCTGCAAGGCAGAGTTTCACCGTGAAACTGGTGGACGATAACCGGGACATCGGAAACGCTATCGGCCTCTCCTCTATGGTCATCAACATCACACGGCTTATCGGCCCCTCCGTCGCGGGGTTCATCATAGCCATATTCGGAGAGGGCATATGTTTTCTTTTCAACGGTGTGGGACACTGTGCCACCATTATCGCCCTTTTGCTGATGAGGTTCGCTCAACCCCTCGCCTCCCAGGGAAGCCGGAAGAAGGTCCTGGAGGGGCTGTCGGAGGGCATTGTCTACGCCATGTCCTTCGGCCCCCTCAAAAGATACCTCATTATCATGTCCATCGTCAGTTTTTTCGCCCTTCCATATTTAGTCCTGCTCCCTGTCTTCGCAAGCGACATCCTTCAAGGCGGGCCTCAGGCTCTGGGTTTCCTTATGGGAGCGTCGGGTTTGGGTGCCCTTCTTGCTTCGATCCACCTCACATTGCGTCAATCTCCTTTTGGTTTAGGAGGTGTGCTCGCCCGATCGTGCATTTTCTTTGGAGTATCCATAAGCGCTTTCGCGCTGTCGCGATCTTTTCCTCTCTCTCTCGTCCTCATCGCAATGCTGGGATTTTTTATGATATCCACTCTGATATCATGCAACACTCTCGTGCAAACCCTTGTGGACGATGACATGCGCAACAGGGTCATGAGCCTGTACACGGTTGCCGCAGGGGGATTTACTCCCCTTGGGAGTCTCTGCGCGGGTTGGCTCGCATCCCGCATAGGAGCGCCCAAAACCCTCTTCATAGGCGGATTTGTCACATTATTGGCGGGCCTGTATCTTTGGCGCATATGGGTGAGCTTGTGCAACATTTCCAAGGAGGTATTCCAGCGAAAAGGAGTTCTCTGAGTTCTCCGTGTCTTCTACGGCCACGGAGCCCCTGTCCTCCGCCCGTATGAAGTTCGTTTTCCCGCGGTCCCTCCGGACCGAAAACTCCTTCGGCTCCATTTTCCCGACAGCTTCGCAGGCAAGGGCTGACCCCCGTTACTTCTTGGGCTCAGCCTCATGTGTCGGATGCAAGGCCGACATCATTCCCTGTGGTCTTTCTACACGTTCACAAGCAGGTGCATCTGCGGGCGCCTTTGCGCCTGTTGATCATTGATTTTTTTTCCCTTGAAAACACCTTGACCCCCTGGTACATCTTCTAAAAACGGACGAAAAACCATCCCATCACAAAAAAACATAACGAGCGAAATAATCGATCATCGAAGCGTAAAACCCTCGTTGTACAAAAAAAACCTCATTGCTTATATTCAAAGCATGCTCAAGATCCCCGGAATCGATGGAATCGATATTTCTTTGGAGAACGGACACTTCCGCATCGTATCACTCAGCTTCGCGGAACCTTCCGGTGCCTCCGAACAGAGTACGCGGGGGAATCCTTTCCCCGCACACTGAGGAGAGCACATGGAGAGAGCTTCCGTACACGGGTTGAAACAGCGAGAAGGCGACAAGAGCCCCACATGGTACGAAACGGTGAATTCACTTAAGAAAACGGGCAGAGTACTTTAACATTCTAATCATAAAGGAGAGTCGTGATATGTCTTTAACAAAATTTTTATTGCGCATGTTCGTCAAGGACCATGAGAACGTCTCGGATGAGAGAGTCAGAATGCGATACGGCTATCTTGAGGCGTGGGTCAGTATCGTCGGAAATGTCGTCATTGCGCTTATTAACTTCTTTTTTGGAGTGACCCTGAACAGCATCGCACTGATCGCCCAATCGGTGCATACGGCCTCGGACGTGGTTACGTCCGTTGTGGTTCTGATTGGATTCAAAGTAGCGGCGCAGCCCGCGGACGAAAAACATCCATACGGACATGGGCGAGTTGAAACCATAGCGACCCTTATCATCGCGATACTGTTGTTGATTGTCGGTTTCGAGTTTGCGGGAAAGGCGATCAGCAGAATGATACATGGGGCTGAAGTCAAGGGGAATATCCCTGTGGTGCTTGTGCTGCTTGGGGTTGGTGCGGCGAAGGAATGGATGGCGAGATTCGCGACGAAACTGGGTAGGGCCATAAACTCGTCCACGTTGGAGGCCGACGCTTGGCACCACAGATCGGATGCCATAGCCAGCGTTTTGGTCTCTGCTTCGATCGTCTCCGCTCTTTTGGGATACCCCGCCCTTGACGCCGTTTTCGGACTCATCGTGTCCATACTCATCCTTCATACGGGTGGTTCTCTTGCCATATCGTCGGCGAGCGTCCTCATTGGAGAAGGCGCCGACAAGGAGACAGAGCAGAGAATTACGCAGATTGCCCAGTCCATCGACGGCATACGGAACGTGCACAACCTCAACGTGCACTGCTACGGCAACGTCAAAATAGTATCCTTGGATATCCATGTGGATCCTCAACTCAGCGTAGACGCGTCTCATCAAATCGCAAACACGCTGGAGGGTGCGCTGCTCGAGAAATTGTCCATGCAGTGTGTTGTCCATGTCGAGCCCGATGTGAAACCTAACAGGAATTGGGGGCTCGAAAAAAAACTTGTTGAGGGGTAGGAGCACTGTCGATTTGTTTTCATTAGGGGTCGAGTAGGCCGGGATAAACCGAGAGTCGAGAACAGGATCAGACCGGTGCATACATTATAGGCAAAGAGGAGATGGATCAGCGCGAAGTGCTGATCCATCTCCTCTTTACCTATGGGCTCATGGCGATGAAGTCCGATGCTTTTTATGACCCCCCATCCCCTGTCCTGCTGATATATCCGTTGGGAGTACACCATGAGCGTCGAATATGCTTGGGGATTGTATAGAGAGAGTTATGTCGGACAACTTGCTCCCTCCTTCCGTGTATCTCTGTATTTTCTAAAAGCGAAGGAGATGAGGTGCCGGGCCGATACTTCGCTCCTGTATACTCCTGTTTCCTCGGCAGCGCTACATGGTCACAGGGCTCTTCGCGCCCCGACGCGACACACCCCTCGTCGGGTTCTCCGACGCGAGCTGCCACAGGTAGAGGGACGCCGTGGAGCCCCAGGGGAAGTATCGCGCCCGATGCTTCTCGAAGAGCTCCCTCGTGAGGGTCTCGTACCCGTAGAGGACGGTCATGCCTCGGCGGATGGCCAGGTCCCCCCAGCTCACCACGTCGGGCCGCCCGAGGCAGAAGATGAGCACCATCTCCGCCGTCCAGACGCCGATACCTTTCAGGGACGACAGCGCTTCGATGGCTTCCTCGTCGCTCATGTGCTCGACAGCTGCCA
>ENA-UOOK01006813-UOOK01006813.1-fermentation-metagenome-genome-assembly--contig:-NODE-6813-length-10709-cov-5.277548_pt1 | contig 10709 bp, 11 predicted proteins | sample MGYA00245777_ERZ724023 | MGnify/ENA primary metagenome ERZ724023 (study PRJEB28704, sample SAMN03018312) | fermentation metagenome | biome: anthropogenic terrestrial biome; feature: soil; material... | reverse complement strand
TTATTATATTAATAAATGGCGGAAATGCAAATTCTTTTCTTAATTTTAATTCCTGCTTCAAAAATAAATCATAGTCATTGTTTTTTGCCGCATTTATGATGAAATTTTCCGGCTCGTAGGTTTGTATAAATACATTTCCTTTTTTATCTCCCCTGCCTGCCCTTCCGCTTACCTGTGTTATAAGCTGAAATGTTTTTTCGCTGGAATTGTAAAAAGGTAAATTGAGTATTGCATCGGCGGACAAAACCCCGACCGTTGTAACCTCCGGAAAATCAAATCCCTTGGCAAGCATCTGCGTGCCTATTAAAATATCAATATTTCCATCCTTAAAATCCTTGTATATATTATCATAACAGTCCTTATCGGTCATTGAATCCATGTCCATTCTTTCAACGGAAGCATGGGGAAATAACTGGTTTATTAATTTTTCAACATGCTGTGTTCCCGCACTGAATTGCTCTATTTTATCACTGCCGCATTTCGGGCATGTATATGTCATCTTTTTTGTTCTTCCGCAATAGTGACACTTAAGCATATTCCCCTTAATGTGATAGGTCATGGAAACATCGCACCGCTCACATCTTATTACATGACCGCATTTTTTGCAAGATACAAAACCCGAGTATCCCCTTTTATTTAAAAAAAGTATTACCTGCTCCTTATTTCTGAGAGAATTTTTAATGCTTTCATATAATTCCTCGCTGATAATAGTATTGTTTCCCTTATCGAGTTCCGCGGACATATCTATAATATTCATGTAGGGCATCCTTGCATCATTAACCCTGTTTTTCATTTCAATTAATTCTATCTTTCCCTTCATTGCCATGTAATATGAATCAAGCGATGGTGTTGCAGAGCCCAAAATAACCTTGCCGCCCATCATATATGCCATTTTTATTGCCACCTCTATCGTATCATACTTTGGGGATGTTGATGATACATAGCTGTCTTCATGTTCCTCATCGATTATAATAACTCCCAATTCTTTAATCGGGGCAAAGATGGCGGAGCGTGCCCCCACTACTATATCCGCCTCCTTGTTAAAAACTCTGAGCCACTGTATATACCTTTCTTTTTTGCTGAGTCTTGAATGAAATACAGCTATTTTATTTCCGAATCTTTTTTCAAATTTGTCAATTGTCTGTGCTGTAAGTGAAATCTCCGGCACAAGCATTATTGACTGTTTATTTCTTTTTAAATATTCTTCAATTATATTCATGTATACTTCCGTCTTGCCGCTTCCTGTTACTCCATGGAGCAGGAATGCTTTTTTATCTGAATTGAGGATCGTTCCGCATGCAATTTTCTGCTCCTCATTTAGGCATAAGGGCTCAGTCAGCTCGAATTGTTTTTGACTTAAATTATCTATTACTGATTTTTCCTCTAAAATATCTTTTTTAATAAGGTTATTTATAACTGCTCTCGAAACATTCAGATTGTCCATAAGCTGTGTTATACTTACGGATTCGTGTTTTTTTAGATATTCTATTACCTTTAACTGATTTGGAGTTTTATTTATGTTGTATTCGTTAATTTCCTTTTTTTCTCTTAAGGAAACATGCTTTTCATAAGCTCCCTGTGTCTCAGAAGGTATTACAAGCCTCATGGCATCTGAATATTTGCATATATATCTTTCCCTTATCCAAAAAATCATTTTTATCATTTCTTTTGTGACTATGGGTTTTTCATCTAAAATCTCGATGACAGGCTTGATTTTTTCCACGGGATAATCGCAGGTTGAAGCAAGACCGACTATTAATGCCTCAATAACATTTTTACCTCTGCCGAAATTCACGCTTACTCTTTTGCCTTCTTCAACCGACAGCATTAATGTATCGTCTGCACCGTATGTATAAATTTGGTCTGTGCTTTTTGAATTGTTATTTAAAATTACCTGTGCAAAAACTTTATACATGCTTTCCACCATTTTATGTTAAAATTAAATAATCAGTCATTTGACTGATTATCTGACGATTCTTCCTGTCCATGAGTTTTTTCGGCATTATCTGTTTCTGCTTCGCTCATAGCTGTTTTTGCTTCTAATGCTTTTTTATATTTGTCGTAATCGTATATTGCTTTATATTTCCCTTCATGGAATTCTTCAATTGCTATTCCCACAGGCTTTTTCGTATTTGTCTTAACCAAGGGCTGCGAACCGTCAATTATTTGCCTTGCTCTTTTTGATATTATGGTAACTAATGAATATCGGCTGTCAACCATGTCATTTAATTCATCTATTGATATTTTTTTCATTTCATTTCTCCCTAATTTTGCTTATTATTGCTTTATTCCTTATGGCTCTGTTTTTTTCCGCCATTATTATATGCTTGATTTTTTCGGTTGCTTTTTCCACATGGTCATTTAATACGACATAATCATATTCAAAAGCATAGTTTAATTCGTCGCAGGCACATTCCATTCTCCTTAGAATCACTTCCTTTGAGTCTGTGCCTCTTCCTTCAATTCGAGACTTTAACTCAGTTAATGAAGGAGGAAGAATAAATATGAACACTCCTTTTGGGTAATTTTTTTTCACCTGCAATGCGCCCTGAATATCTATTTCTAAGATTATATCATTCCCTGCTTTCAGCTGCTTAAACACTTCTTCTTTTGGAGTTCCGTAATAATTGCCGTAAACTTTAGCGTGCTCTAAAAATTCACCATTTTCCACTCTATTGATAAATTCCTTTTCATCAATAAAGTAATAGCTTATCCCTTCTTCTTCCCCTTGCCTTGGCTTTCTGGTTGTAGCTGATACGGAAACCTTCAAATACCCCATTTCCATTAAAAGCTGTCTGCATATAGTGCCTTTACCCGCTCCCGAAGGGCCTGATATAACCACTAATAATCCTTCGTCCATCATTCACCTCTATTTGATATTGTGGTTGTTCTCAAACCTCTGTGCCATTGTATCCGGCTGAATTGCTGATAAAATTATATATTCACAGTCAGTTATAATTACCGCCCTGGTTTTTCTTCCGTAGGTTGCATCTATAAGCTTTCCCTTTTCACGGGTTTCCTGTATGACACGCTTTATGGGTGCTGATTCGGGACTAACAATTGCAACTATTCTGTTTGCCAATGCTATATTACCAAAACCTATATTTATAGTATTTGACATATATGACTCCTATTCAATATTCTGTATTTGCTCTCTGATTTTTTCCAAAAGGTTTTTTATTTCAATTACTGCTTGTATTATATCCAAATTACCGATTTTAGAGCCTATTGTATTTATTTCCCTGTTTGCTTCCTGTATGATAAAATCGAGCTTTCTCCCGATTGCCCCTCCGTTTTCCAGGGCTTGCAACAACTGGCACATATGAGATTTAAATCTTACAATTTCTTCGTTTATATCACTTTTATCGGCATAGATTACAATTTCATTATACAATCTGTTTTCGTCAAGTTCATGGTTGTTCCCCAACAGTTCTTTAATTCTTAACTCAAATTTATTTTTATATTCTTCCACAATAGTATCGGAGTTTTTTGATATGGCTTCCATTAATTCAAGAATTTTCACAATTCCTGATCTAATATCTGCTATCAGCTGCATTCCTTCCGCTTCTCTCATTGCAAGGAGATTTTCCACCGCTGTGTTCATTGCTTTTTCAAGGCAGACTCTAAGTTCGTCATCATCAGGGTCATCTTCTTTCGCCATTAAAACATCCTGAAATTTAATAATCGTATCGAGGGAAGGATTGTTATTCATGCCTAATTCTATTTTTATTTTATCAATGGCATCCTTATACTGTTTTGCTAAAGATAAGTTTGGTACAATCACAGTATCCGATTCACTTATGTAGTCAATGTTGATATATACATCTATTCTACCTCTTTGTATGCTATTTTTCAAGATTTTTCTTATGTTATCCTCAAAAAGGCGCAAATGTCTCGGTGTTTTTATGTTAATATCGCAGTATCTGTTGTTAATAGTCTTTATTTCGGCGGTAATGCTTCTTTTGCCGTCATTGTATTCACCTTTTCCGTAACCGGTCATACTAAATATATTTGCCATTTTTATCTCCAAAGTGATAAATTAGGGGACATTCCCTCACAGACTTACCCGCAATGAAGGTGTGTCCCCATACATATTATAACATTAAAAAACAATTAGTAAACAAAAATAAATATTTTTATATACAATAATAGCATTTTACGATACAATAATCCAAAGAACGGAGGTTTAATAATGTCGTTAGACGGTATATTTTTAAACAGTATAGTTAATGATTTATATAAAAAATTAGTAGGCGGAAGGGTGGACAAAATCCATCAGCCTGATAAAAACGAAATAGTAATATCCATAAGAAGCAAGGGAGAAAACCACAAGCTTCTGATTACCGCCATAAGCTCAAGTCCGAGGCTTCATCTTACAAATATAACCAGACAGAATCCAATGGAGCCTCCTATGTTTTGCATGCTTTTAAGAAAACATTTAACAGGCGCTCACATAACAGATATAAGACAGGTTAATTTTGACAGAATTGTGGAAATTTCATTTGAATGCAAGGATGAGTTAGACTCTACTGTTCATAAATCCCTCATAACTGAGATTATGGGCAAGCACAGCAATATTATATTTATAAACCAAGACAAAACCATTATTGATTCCTTGAAAAGAATTGCAGAAAATGTAAGCTCTGTGAGACAAATTTACCCGGGACTGAAATATGTTATTCCGCCCGGCTCCGATAAATTAAACCCTCTTAATGTTACAAGAGAAATATTTATGAAGGAGCTTGAATCCACAAACAGCGGAATTTACATCTACAATTTTTTGTATAAGAATTTTTCAGGCTTCAGCCCGTTCATATCAAGAGAAATATGTTATTTGACAAGCTTAAACGAAAGCACCTGCTTGGGTGAGCTGAACGAAACAAATAAAGAAGATTTATGGAATGTGTTTAATAAAATCGTAAATAAAATAAGGCAGAATGATTTTTCTTTTAACATCTATTATGATGAAAATAAAAACCAATATGGCTTTTATTGTATGAATGCCGAGCATCTAAGTAATTATGGCAGAAAAAGCTTCACGACTGCAGGTCAGTTGTTCGATGAATATTATTATGAATTAGACAACAAAAATAAAATCAACCAAAAGGTTGCAAGCCTTATTAAAAGTATTAATACAAAAATAGACAGGGATAAAAAAAAGGTTGAAAAGCAAAGAGACGAACTTCTAAGTGCGGAAAACAGGGATAAGTACAGAATTTACGGAGAGCTAATTCTTTCAAATCTCCATAAATCCCCTGAAAATCATAAGCTTAAAGCAATTAATTACTACGACCCGGAGCAAAAGGAAATTATTATACCATTGGACCCAAGGCTGAATTTATCACAAAACAGTCAAAAGTTTTTCAAGAGATACAATAAGCTGAAAAAGGCGGAGGAAGAACTTGAAAGGCTTATTGATTCAGCCATAAATGAAATTTCCTACTTGGAAAATATATTGTTCTCGATTGAAGAATGCGATACTACCGACGATTTAAACGATATTTACAGCGAGCTTATTGACGAAGGATTTATGAAAAGAAAATCAAAGGCGAATAAAACAAAAGGGTCAAGACCTGTTACTACATTCATTTCGTCGGCAGGTCATGAAATTCTTGTGGGAAAAAACAATATTCAAAACGATATGATTACATTTAAAATGGGGAAAAAAGAGGATTTTTGGTTTCATGCCAAAAATATGCCGGGCTCCCACGTAGTTATACGGACAAACGGAGATGAGTTAACCGATGAAGAGTATATTGAAGCAGCAAGAATTGCAGCTTTTTACAGCAAGGGGAAAAAATCGGGCACGGTGGAGGTTGATTACACAAAAAAATCAAATGTTAAAAAGCCGCCCAATGCCAAGCCGGGATTTGTAATTTACGATACTAATTATTCAATGCTCGTTGAGCCGAATATTGAAGGAATTCACTGTATGACATAGATTATATTATTAAGGAACGTTAACACCTATTCTTTCAATTGTCTATTGAAAAGATGTGCCTGCAATAGTATAATAAGTAGGACTTGAATGGCAATACATAATTGGAAATTATTATGAAAGGTCAGGAGGTTATTATGGATACAAATGAACAGATACTTGAATTAATTGCCAAAATGAATGCTGATATGCAGCATGGTTTTGAAAAAGTTAATTCTGACATGAACGAGCGGTTTGACAAAGTTAATGAGCGTTTCGACAGGGTTGATTCTGACATGAATGAGCGGTTTGACGAAGTATACTCAGAAATGAACAGTGGTTTTGACAAGGTGTACTCAGAAATGAACAGCGGTTTTGACAAGGTGTACTCAGAAATGAACAGCGGTTTTGACAAGGTATACTCAAAAATGAACGGCGGTTTTGACAAGGTAAATCATGATTTCGATAAGGTATATGCTACGATTCAGGAAGAATTTAACGGCATATATGCAGAGTTTAAGGACATCCGAATGACCCTTGAGAACGAGATAAGCAAAAATATCAATCAAATTGCCGAGGGACATTCTTTTCTTGGTAAAAAGCTCGATGATGCATTGAAGATTGAAAATGAAAAAGAATTGATGCTTATAAGGATTACCCGCCTTGAAAATGAACTAAGACGATTAAAGGCACAAGTTAAATTAATTAATTAATTAACGAGACTACAGGGACAGACCTTTGAGTTTTGTTTTATCACTGCAAGGTCCGTCCCCAGAATTCCCCAGAATTCCTATTCGGTTATAACCACCTGATTGGCTCTATCTGTTTCCTCTAATTGCACGCTTATTCTTTCCGACCTTGAGGTGGGTACGTTTTTGCCGATGAAGTCGGCGCGAATGGGAAGCTCTCTGTGTCCTCTGTCTATTAAAACTGCCAATTCAACATTTTTTGGTCTACCCTGATCTACTATTGCGTCGAGAGCGGCACGCACAGTCCTGCCTGTATATAAAACATCGTCAACCAATATTACCGTTTTGTCTTTAATGTTGTAATCAAAGCTTTCAACAGCCATGGGAGCCCTGTCATCCTTTTCCATATCATCCCTGTAATATGTTATGTCCAAAGGAAAAACAGGAACCTTGGAGCCTTCTATCTCTTCGATTTTATCGGATAATCTAATGGACAACGGCCATCCCCTTGTTTTTATTCCGACTAATACAATATTTTCAACGCCCTTATTTCTCTCTATAATTTCATGTGCAATTCTGAATATTGCTCTTTCGATTGCTTTTTCATCCATTATTAATGCTTTTGTTTTCATACTACCCTCCCTGCAGATAATCCATCAGCATATCTTCACCTGCGGTTCAGAATGACATGCTGCAGCTTATTCAAAACAATCAAGTTTTTATTTTATTTAATACTCTTAAAAAATACTCCGGCAATTCGCTTTCAAATTCCATGTATTCCTTGGTTGACGGATGAACAAAACCCAAAATTTTCGAATGAAGGAGCTGCCCCTCCAAACCGAATTTATTTGCCTTGCTTCCGTATATATCATCCCCCACCACGGGATGACCTATGTGCTTCATATGAACTCTTATCTGATGTGTTCTTCCCGTCTTCAGCCTTAATTTCATCAAGGTATATTTGTCATATCTTTCAACAACCCAATAATTCGTAATTGCTTCCTTGCTGTTTTTAACGGTAACGGCACGCTTCTTCCTATCCTTTATGCTTCTGCCTAAAGGTGCGTTTATTTCACCTTCGTCTTCCTTGATTACTCCCTCAACCAATGCATAATAAATTCTTTTTATCGAATGCTCTTTCAGGCAATCAGCCAAATAATTGTGTGATTTATCATTTTTGGCAACTAACATCAAGCCGGAAGTATTTTTATCTAATCTGTGCACAATACCCGGACGCATGATTCCGTTGATTGTTGATAAATTTTTAAGGTGATACATAAGCCCGTTCACCATGGTTCCGGAATAATGACCGGCAGCGGGATGAACCACCATTCCCTGAGGCTTGTTAATAACTGCTAAATCATCATCTTCATATACTATTTCCAAGGGTATGTTTTCCGCCTCAACATCCAATATTTCAGGCGGCGGAATCAGAATTTTTATTGTATCGTTTACTTGCACCTTATAATTTGCTTTTATTGCTTTTCCGTTAACGGTTACATTTCCGTCGGCAATTAGTTTTTGCACGGAACTTCTCGATATATGGACTAACTTTTGTGAAATGAAAACATCTATTCTTATATCTTTTTCTTCCGAAATAAAGATAGTTTCCTTATCATCTAACAACTCAAATTCATTCATTGCTTCCACTCGTTTCAAACTTATTGAAAAGGATCAATATTACCATAAGAATTGTTCCGCATACAACAAAACTGTCGGCAATGTTGAAGATTGGGAAATTATAAAAACTGCCAAATCTTACATCAATAAAATCTATAACATAACCTAAGCGAAACCTATCAATAAAATTACCTATTGCCCCCCCAATTATCATTGCTACGGACAATCTCGACATTTTTGAAATATTCTTCGTTTTGATATAAATTAATGCTAAAAAAACAAGCATTACAATTGTTATAATAAGGAAAAAAATCCTTTGGTTTTGCAATATGCTGAATGCCGCACCCTTGTTTTCCGCATAGGATAACCGCAAAAAATTCCCTATTATTTTAATTGAGTTTCCGTTTTTCAAAACATTTGCCGCCCATAATTTTGTTGCCTGGTCAAATATTACCGAAATTATTATTATTAATGCTGCTATAATATTCATAAATGCTCCTGCTATACATAATGCTTGATTTGAATTTTAAGCTTCCCGCTTTTTGTTGTACCGCCTACATTATAAATTTTAAAACGCCCCGCCTTGCTTATTGACAGTAAATCTCCCTCTTTTAATTCCGTGCTTACCTTATCTTCGGGAATGTGATTAATTTTTATATTTCCTGATTTTACAATAATTGCCGCCCTTTCTCTTGATGAATTTACAAGGTGTTTTACTATGTTATCAACCCGCATGGAGGAGCTTATAATATTTAAAATTTCGTGCTCCTGTTCTTTAAAACTGACTGCACTTAATTTAATTTTTCCCGCTTCTATTTTATTATGTCCTATTTTATCCAAATTGTAAATGATATAATCGGCAATATCACTGTGAACAACTATATCCCCGTAATCATCATATACGTAAATATCCCCTGTCTTGCTTCTGTCTATACCTAAGGACATCAATGCGCCAAGGTAATCCCTGTGGCTTAGTTTTTTAAATTTGGATTTATTATTTATACGAATTCCCGATATAAATTCATTTTCATCCACAGCCTCCGGATATTGAGGGGATAAAATGAAAACTTTCCTCTCGCAGTGTTCATATGAGGGGAAAATTTCAAATTTTATATCAAAACATTTTATTACAGGTATACATATTTCTATAATATATGGAGTTATGAATTCCGTTATTGCAGTAATATGATTTTTGTTGACAAACATTGCTTTGTCATGAATCTTTTTAACTATGTTTTTTGTTTCATCATCTTTAATGAAATCAAAATATTTTTCAAAACTTTTCATTTTTCTCCTCACTCACCCCATACCTTGCAGTCTCATTCACCAATTATATTGCATATATGAATCTTTGTAAAATATTTAATAATGTATTTGAAAGTTAAAAATATTATTAATAAATATAAACTATATCCAAAGCTATACAATGATTTTATAAAGTTTATCCTTATCATATCATTAGGGATATAATCTGCAATAAAAGAGAATAATACTACAAATTTTGATGTTAAAGATGCTATTCCTTCTGCTACTTCAAATCCATATCCGTAAAAATCATCTCCAAACAAAAAGAATGATAATATTAATAAATTTAATAAAGGAATAAAAAATTCTCTATATTTTTTATTAATAGGGAAAATAATTATTTGAAAAAATGAATATATGCTAATTATGATTAATGTATCAAGAAAATAGAAATGTCCCCATAGATAATTACTATATTCCTCTATAAAGAATTCTCCAATATAATGACAAAGCAAATTTATTAGCATCATAAAAAAAACTAAAATAATAAATTGAAAATATTTTTTCATTTAAGTTATTGTTTTTTTACTTTCTTAAAAAACCCCTTAGCATTTTCATAATGCATATCATATATAGGATCTTCGTCTGCGAATTCGTTAAATAATTTCCTTTCAATTTTTTCTAATCCTGCTTCAATAATATGTTCAATCATCCCTGATTTTACAATTCCAACTGCATTAACATTGTTCATTTTTCCTTTAGTTGAATAAAATTTCAATGCATAACCAGTATTTGATATTTCTGGTGACGTCAAACCATCTTTTTTGCCTGTTTCACTATTAAATTCTGAACTCCATGTAGAGGTATACTTTTCTGCATTATTCAACTTAACTGCTTTTGTAAATAATGGAGATTTTCCGGAAAATAATTTCACATCTTTCATTACTTCAGATTGATTAAATCCAAGTTTAACTAAAGATACAATTACTGCATTACGAATTGTCATTGCTTCATTCCATTGTTTTTTATTAGAAGTTACATTCGTCCAAGTAATATTATTTTCATCTGTAAAACTTTTCCCCTTTTGACTATCAAACCATACATAATGTCCATCCTCACTTTCAAAACCATCTTTCCCTGTTGGATCAATAAATTTAATAGGGTTATTGTAACAATAGGTATACGGAGAAATGGAAGGATATTTCTCAAACATCGGGTCACGGCTTATAAAAGTGGGA
>ENA-UOOK01006812-UOOK01006812.1-fermentation-metagenome-genome-assembly--contig:-NODE-6812-length-10710-cov-3.676584_pt1 | contig 10710 bp, 8 predicted proteins | sample MGYA00245777_ERZ724023 | MGnify/ENA primary metagenome ERZ724023 (study PRJEB28704, sample SAMN03018312) | fermentation metagenome | biome: anthropogenic terrestrial biome; feature: soil; material... | reverse complement strand
GATACTTTTGGTGAAGTTTGAGCTAATAAAGCATTTTCAAATTCTTTGCATTTATTTTTTAAATAATTGCATACCTTCCCAGTAATAAGCCTCGAAAGTATCTCAAGCTGATTTATTTTTTCATAGTTTTCCTGTATTGAACCAAGTTTTATAGTGTTTATGTGGCTTTGTTTGTAATCAATGGTGTATAATAGTTCACCATACCAATGATTTTCGCCTTCAAAAGCTCGATGGAAAGCAATTTTCATATTACCAAGAAGCACTGGTTTTTCATCTATTTTGTCTATCCCAAACTTACTGAACTGTTCTACAGGTATCTCAAACACAGTATTTTCCTTCAGTGGCAAATTGAAATACTCTATAGTTCTCATTATTTTCACATTTTCCATATGCGAATATGATGTAATATTTTGACCAGTTATTTTCATTACACCTAAATTCTCTGTAGCATCAACTATTGCATTTCCTCTTATAAACTGGAAACCGCTCTTATTAGCTAATACTATTCCTGCAGCCCTATTGTCATCTAGCGCTACTCCAGCTACCCATGATGAAAACAATACCCTTGCTCCTGAGTTTCTGACAAATTTCATTAGTCCTTTTTTAAAACTGCCTAAATTAAAAACAATTTCATCATTATATAAATTATCCTTTGAAAAATTTTCATCGTCAAAAAATATTGAAGATAATTCTGTATCCATTTCAGAAAAACCTTCTGAAATCAGCCATGGTCTTAACGTTGCTGATATTTCGCAGCCTAAAAAAGTCCATGAATCTATCAATAAAACTGTCTTTCCCTCCTTGGCTGCAGCCGCTGCGGTAAAACACCCTCTAAGGCTTCCACCTATAACAATCAAATCGTAATAATTTATCATTTTAGTATCATCACCTCTAACTAAATATTTATGATTTCCAAATTATTTATAACAATAATTATAATGTTACCGTTATAATATAAATTACAAGCTTTATTTGTTATAAGAAGTGCTGCAAGAAGCTTACTTAAACTTATATTCCTGCAGCACTTCCAACTCATAAGCATTTTTTAGTTGTAACTAACATTGCTTTAACATAAATGTTGTCATTTTTCTAGTTTTTAAGCCATACATTCTTATACCATTCATTAACATTTTTGTAACTAGCCTCTCCACCTTCAGCCATGTATTTTTTTGCGAATTGTTCAAATTCAGAAATAGGTTCTTCCCCCACAATAACTTTAATAGAATAGTCTACAACCATTTTTGAGAGTTTCTGATTGTCTTTTGAGTATTCTGCAAGATACGGAGCATAGGAAAGTGGAGATTCTACACGTGTTTCTGATGGTAATTCTTTATGCATATACATATACCAGTTTGTAACTCTAGGATCTTTTCTAAGTCTGCATTGCTGCCAATAAATTGGATATTTATTTTCGTCTACCCCAGTAAAGTAACCACCTCCACCGTTTCGTTCATCCATAAACTTGGGATTTATGGGATAATATTCACCATCTTTAACCTCATAATGAATACCTTCTTCTCCCATTACATTAAGTTTAAAAATATCTTCCTCTAGTTTTAAATTTAGCCATTTTATAGCATGTTCAGCATTTTTTGAAGATTTAGGTATAACAGTAATTCTACTTATACCTGCAGTTACTGAAAATCCTGTTTTACCATCTTCACCTTTTAATGCAGGAAGCATATCAACTTCTGCTTCAGGTATATTCTTTAATAGTGCATCCGCAATATCTATACTATACCAGGATGCCGGTACCATACCCGCTTTCCCACTTGTAAATTTTTCAATTGTTGTGCCTCCTTGATTGACTGGGAACTCTCTATCTAAAAGCCCCTGTTCATAAAGGTCACGCATAAATACTAAATATTCTTTAAACGAAAGGTCCAATGGTAAAGGAACAAGTTCGCCATTTCTTTCATTCCACATATATTTTATATCAAAAGCACCATTTATATTTCCAACTATACCACTGCTTGCAAAAGTTAGCGGTATAACATTATCCTTGCCAATCTTTCCGGGATCTTTTTCCTTAAATTCCTTCAATATCTCTACAAACTGTTCTAATGTTTCTGGTTTAGGCAAGCCCAATTTTTTTAGCCAATCTACCCTTATCATTAGATTTCCACCAGCTTCTGAATTTATTTTCTGAGGTATTGCATATATTTTTTTATCTACTTTTACTATATCAAAAGTTTGATCTGAGATTGCTTTTTTGATATTGCTACCATATTCATGAATAAGTGTTGTAAGGTCAGTTAATGCACCCTTACTTGCATAATCAAAATATACTGGGACATTACCTGCAAATGCTACTACATCATATGGTTCACCTGAAGCCATAATAATGTTGAGTTTGTCAAAAGGGTTTTCTTTGGGAAGCATTTCGTAAGTCACTTTATAACCTGTGGCTTCCTCAAGATCTGCAGCAACTGGATAAGTATTATAATCTATGGCACTGTAAGGGAATAATGCTCTTAAGGTAGGTTTTTCTACCGCCTTCTCTTCTTGTTTACTAGGCTCTTCACTTTTAATAGAACTGTCTTGCTTTTTTGAATTTCCGACCTTAGAATTACTTGTTGTACAAGCTGTAATAGATAGTAGAAGCATAATAATTATTATGCCTGACAAAAATTTCTTTCTTACATTTAACATAGAACTTACCTCCTAATTTTTTTTATTTATCTTAAATAGCTTCCTCCTTAAAATTTTTAAGCTATTAAAGTCGACAACATACATAAATTAGACTAAAACATTATTAATTTGAGAACTGATCAATATTAAAAAACTTTTCTACCTATCCTTTAACAGATCCTATTAACACACCTTTTATAAAGTATTTCTGAAGATACGGATATGAAAGCAGAATTGGAACTGTTGAGGCAACAATAGTAGCTGCTCTGACACTTTCTGGAGCTATATGTTGTGCTTCATCAAATGTTTGTTGTCTGTTTATTTCATTTTCCGATAATTGCGATATAGCATCTCTTAAATATACTTGCAAAGGCCTTAGTTCAGGCTTGCTTATATAAATCATAGGAGTAAAATAATCATTCCAGAATCCTACTGCATAAAACAAACTTATAGTTGCAAGAACCGGTTTTGATAAAGGTAATATAATTTTAAATAAAATGTAAGCATTAGATGCTCCATCAAGCTTAGCAGATTCCTCAAGACTTTCAGGCAATGATTCATAATAATTTTTAATTACAAGCATATTAAAAACATTGATCATTGCCGGAATAATTAAAACAGAAAGTTTATTTACAAGTCCAATCATTTTCATAACAAGGTATGTAGGGATTAGTCCCCCACCAAACATCATAGTAAATACGTACAATAATAGCATTGCCTTGACACCATAAAGATTTTTTTTTGATAATGGATATGCAGTAATAGCAGTCATTAAAATTGATAACGCTGTCCCTACTAGAGTAACAAATACTGATATTTTTAAAGAATTCAAGAATTCCTTTGATTTTAGGACATAAGACATTGCATCAAACTGGAAGTCTATTGGGAATATACTAACACTTCCGGACATAACTGCCCAATCTGCACTAAAGGCTTTTGAAAAAACGTTTAATAATGGCAAAAGTGTTATTATTGCTGTTATTCCAAGAGTCATATATATGAATATGTCAAGTACATTATCTCCAAAACTTCTTCTCTTTATCATACTACTCCTCCTGCATAATTACGATTTAATCTTACCATATACTTCTTTGAACCATCTTTTTGCTAAGGTTGTTCCCGCTTATTACTAGTATAAATCCTACTAAAGAATTAAAAAGCCCAACAGCAGTACTGAAACTATATTCCATATTACCAAGACCTGTTCTATATACATATGTACCAATTATATCAGCCGTTTTATATACTACAGGATTATACATTACTAATATTTGCTGTGTTCCTGCTTCAAGTATGGAGCCAAGCCTTAAAATGAAGAGCATTACAATAGTAGATAAAATTGAAGGTATTGTAATGTGTATCATTTGTTTTATACGGCTTGCACCATCTATTATTGCAGCTTCGTATACTTCTTGTTCAACACCTGCTATAGCCGCTATGTATACTATTGTGTTCCATCCAGATTCTTTCCATCCTGCTGAAAATACCAATATACTTCGAAACCATCTATTATCCATTAAAAATGCAATTGGTTCCCCTCCAAAAGCCTTTATTACATTATTTATTAATCCACTTGAGGTAGATAATATATTTATGAATAAACCAGCAATTATGACCCATGAAAGAAAGTGAGGCAAATATATTACTGTCTGTACAGTCCTTTTGAATAACATGTTTTTTACTTCATTAAGAAGGAGAGCAAGAACTATCGGAGCTGGGAAAAGGAAAGCTATCTTGTATATGCTTATTACTAAAGTGTTTGTAAATACCGTGTAGAATTCCTTCATTTGAAATAGCCTTGTAAAATTAGCCAAACCTATCCATTCACTTTTTAGTATTCCTTCAAATATGTTAAAATCCTGGAAAGCTATTAGAATACCATACATAGGAAGATATCTAAACAATAAAAGAAACAATAAGCCTGGGATCATTAACAGATACATATCATAATTCATTTTTATATTATGCCATTCTAGCTTTTTCTTAGATTCTATTTTTTTAGATAAAGATAAGGTACTAGATGAAATAGAATTTTTAGTAAAAACAGATTTCATTATATGTTCTCCTTTATATACTGACTTTTTCTATCATCCTTCCAATATTTTTAATTATATAGAATTAAACCATTCATGTAAATATGACAAGTTTATGATTTCAGGTGATATTTTATAGTTTTGTACTTTTTTTATTACTTAGTGAATATACAATATAAATAATTATTCACTAAGTAATGTTACTATTATTTATTGCTTTTATCTTTACTATTACTTTGGTCCCTTTTCCCTTTTCCGATTCAATAGATATTCCATATTCAGCACCAAAGTATATTTTCAACCTTTCATTTACATTATAAAGTCCGTAACCTTTACTACTGATTGAAGTAGAAGGTAATAAAATACAGTTGGCTGTTTCTTTATCCATCCCGGCCCCATTATCATTAATAATTATTATAATTTCATCATCATCTGCAAATTTAGAAGTTATTGCAATTTCTCCCTTTCTACCTCGGCATTTTTGTATTCCATGAACAAGTGAATTTTCAACTATAGGTTGTAATACAAGCTTAGGGATGACATATTTCAAAGTATCATCCTCTATAGCAATATTATAATCAAAGCTTCCCATGAAAGTCATCCTCTGCAATTCAAGGTATGTCTTTGCAAGTTCAACTTCATCTTCAATTCTTACCAGATCCCTCCCTTTCTTAAGCATAAGTCTATAATATTTTGCCAGAGACCCAAGCATAAAAGTGATATCCTCTGTTTCATTTCTTATGGACATCCAGTTAATTGTATCAAGGGTATTATATAGAAAGTGAGGATTTATCTGTGATTGAAGAGCCTTAAATTCTGCTTCTCTTTTATCCATTTTTATACTATAGACTTCTTCCACTAAATCCTTTATAGTAGCTGCCATTTTATCAACGCTGGATTCAAGCTTGTATATATCCCCTGAATTTGATACTGCGCTGACATCAAGACTATCTATTCCCTGTTTCTTTATAACATTAATAATTTGTTTAATTCTTTTATTCAGACCACCAACTACAAATAGCGATATTAATAAGAATGTTAAAATAAAAAATCCGAAAGTTACTATCACAAAAATAGCCCCTGATAGACTATTAAAGTCCCTGCTATTCTCAGTAATTTCCTCAACTGGTACACTTGCTACTATGTACCAGTTGGTCTTTCTTATTTTTTTATAAATTATGTACTGTTTTTTACCTGAAATGAATTGTTGGCTAATGCCTTCCTGCTTTCCCGATAATAATGAATTAACACTATTATTACCATCACTATTATTACTATCACCATTATCATTATTATAACTGCTGACACCTTCTGTTATAGTAAAATACCCCCCTACCATTTCGCTGTTCCTATGAGAAATTATTTTGCTATTTGAATCAACAATAAAAGCATTATTATTTCTGTTTTTACCAAACTGGGGAAGGGTATCACTAATACTTTTTTCCAGGATATCAATCACAAGAATCCCATTTATTTTACTATAGTCATCAAAACTCTTAATTAGCCGCGCACAGGACATAATGTTAGTAGAATCAGTATTAAGTATATCTATATACTTTTCACCATAAGTAGATTTCCAGAATATCCTTCCATTCTCAACAACAATTTGCTGATACCAATCTTTATCCTGGATAAACTCAACTGGAAAAAAATTTATCCTTTCCTTTGTATAAAGTTTATTACCGTTAAGGAAAAATCTGATCCTGAAAATATCCCTGTTGCCATCAAAACTACTTATTATACTCCGAAGTTCCTTTTGTTCATCTATCTGCTGTCCAATGCTTTCTGCTTCATTTTCAGGAGAAATCATTTCGTGAAGTTTATTATTAGAAAACAGAAGATTTGAAATTTCCTCGATGTTATTTAACCTATAACTTATATTTCCCTCAGTTTGGATTAGAGTAGCAAGAATGCTGTTTGTAATTTCATTTTCAATAATACTTAATGACTTCTCATAGTAGAAATACATAAAATATAAGGCTGGAATAAGAATAAAAAATATGTACAGGAGTATTATTTTTTTTGTAATTGTCATCTTTTTATCCATGGTTTTCTTAGTTTTTTTCAATACAGAAATAGTGTTTCGAATTTTTCTCATATGGATTTAACCCTACCTAACACTTTATATTTTGTATTCTCTATACTCACTTGGATTTAATCCGGTATATTTCTTAAATAATTTACTGAAATAGCTTGAGTCGGAATATCCTACTGAAGTTGAAATATCATATATCTTGTTTCTGGAATCTAAAAGTAACTCCTTCGCTTTCTCAATTCTAATTTTGGTTAAATAATCGTTAATAGTCTCTCCGGTTTCCTGTTTAAATATAAGGCATATGTATGTTGATGTAAGGTAAACATCTGCTGCAATATCAGCCACAGTAATATTTTTATGATATTTTTCTTTAACAATTTGCTTAATTTTGACAACTACATTACTTGAGTTTCCTCTCCGCTTTTCTAATATGAGTCTGCAGATGTATAGGAGGTATGCACAGATATACTTATTCATATCTTCAACAGTTTCCTGTTCTGATATTTTTTCTATTAGTAAACTTTCCTGCTTTTCTATTTCTATTGAGGTTATATCTAATTCCATTCTTATCATAAATGTCATTATTATTAAATGTATACATGCATTACGACAGTAATTAATACTTGTAGGCTTCTTGTTTATCATATTACAGAAATAATCGTCAATATGTACTCTCAATCTCTCTGAATCACCTGCTTTAATAATAGAGCAAAGTTTTTCACCTTCTCTGTAAAAAGACTTATAATATCCATCCTTTTCATTAGTTGAGTTATTGGCCAGGTTATCAATAGTTATTACTTTATTTTTGCCAAGGAATAGTTTCTGTTTTAATGCTTCAAGAGCCCTTTCATAAGATTTCGATAACTGTGACAGATTTTCTACTTCAGGCCCTATACCTATAGTAAAACTTATACCAATAGAACTAGATACATTCTCATGTATGTCACATGCAAGAGTGTATATATCCTGATTTTCTAACTCTAAGGGTTGATTCAATATTAATACAAATTCCCCTTGGTTAACCTCAAATACATATCCACATGTATATTTATCTATGATATCCTGACATATGCTTATTATATAAATAGAAGTAATCTGTTTATCTTTTTCCGAAATGGCTTTAATGACAGAAATATGATCATCAATATTAACAACAATGACACAGTACTGACTTTCAAATAAGAGGTTAATTTCAAGAAATTTTGTTTTTTCTTTTATTTCGTATTCATCCTTTATTTCACCTCGGATTAAAGAAATAAAAAACTTTTCTCTAAGGAGAGGCATGCTTTCTTCTAGTTTTAAAGACATGTCCCTTATAATATGCTGCTGTTTTTCATCTTTACGTATTAAGTTCACTACTTTTTCTAATGAATTACCAAGTTCATTAATGTTTATAGGTTTGAACACATAGTCTATAGCATCAAGTTTTAGAGCAGATTTTAAGTAGTCAACATCATCATATCCACTGATAAATATCACTTTAATATCGTTATATGATTCCCGTATCCTTCTAGAAAGCTCAATCCCATCCATGAAAGGCATTTTTACATCGGTTATTACTATATGTGGCTTGAGTCTTACAATCTCTTCCAATGCAGTCTCGCCATCTTCTGCCTCGCCTGCTACCTCAATACCATATTTAGCCCAATCAAAGCTGAATTTCAATCCATATCTTGTTGAAGGCTCATCATCCACAATCAATAATTTATACATGCCAACTCTCTCCCAACAAACAATAAGTTATAAATAGAAGAACATGAAAACAGTAGTTAAGTATACATAAAATATAAGCTTTACTTTATTACTGAACTTACGCAAATAAGTTGAAAACTTCATATATAAGAACTTAAAAAGTTATTTCTCTTTGAGACAAAACAAGTGCCTTATATATGAATTTATCAATGTTCATTTAACTTTGTGTAAGTACAATTTATTATTAATTATATCATGATTTCCTAAAAAAATCATGATATAATTGGTCATGTGCGTTTTGGCACAAGCCAAAAATTTCGCACGACCATAAATTCCTGCGGAGCATATAATATCTGCGTTTATGCAGATATTATACCATAAATCGAATAAAAGACAACTTTTAGTAGAAACTGCAATTTCTATTGTAATAACAAGTTCTCCAATTCCAGCATTTTCGCTCAATTGATTAAATTTCATGAACTGAGTTGATATTATATTGTTACGCTATAAGACATGCGATATGTATAATGGATAGGAAGTACATGCATTTGCCAGCTCTGTGCCTGCTCATACCCATCTTTGCTGCATATTACCATCCAGTCTCCTTCAGGCACATCCCATACATAGCGGCCTTGTGGATCTAAAAAAATTCATAATAGCCTCCTTTGGCACATAAATAGTAATTAAAAATTGTTTTACATGTTTTACATGCTATGTATCTCTCCTTTTCAATAATTCAATACTGTCATAATGCTCTGTCATAATGCTATCTGCTTTAATTATTATTTAGAAGACTTCATAATTATAATTTTCGTATAAACTTCATGATAATTAGTCGTTTTTTACAAATAATTGTACCGCTAATGAAAAATGTGAGCAAATTATCTATCTATCAATCAAACTCCCTAAACCCCATTTCTTCCCAACATTTCTTACTTATTGTGTTGCTCACAGGTAAACCTTTATCCTTTTGGAATCGATGAACTGCATTTTTAAGATCATCGTTATATATACCAGATATCCATCCTTTAAAATATCCTAAATCTGTAAGCCTCCTTTGTATTTCCATTACGTCTGCACCCCTGTCGCCAGGTTCTAAAGTTATAAATCCTCTTCCAAAGGGACCAAAAAGGCCATTCACTATTACAACACGCGTACCATGAGGTACTATTTTGTATAACTCTTTTACATCATCGCTATACATTCTGATACAACCATGGCTAGCGGCATACCCTATGGATCCAGGTTTAGTGGTTCCATGTATACCATATTTACCCCAGGGCACATTCAATCCCATCCATCTGCCACCAAAACCTTCACCCCAAGTATCTTTGGATATTATCTTCCAATAACCTATTGGGGAAGGTGTTCCCGATTTTCCGCTGGAAATAGGATATTTCTTTATACATTGTCCATCTTCCAAAAGATAGAGGGTCTTGTCTTCTATCTCAATAAAAATAACATATTCAGGTTTTCTGACAGCACTAATTGCAGCAGTAGCATGCTTAACCTCAGAGCTGTAATCTATGATTATCTGATTGATACTTAACAAAATAAGTACAACTAAAGAGATCACTATTTTCTTTTTCTTTTCCATTACAAAATACACCCCCATATACTACATTAAAATATATGAAGGTGCATACAAGTATAGACATATGATTTTGCGTTGAAATCTAACTATAAATTCTAACTTTACTCTATTTCAAATAGAGCTTCAATTTCAACAGGAATATTTCCTGGCAATGAATTAGTGCCAACTGTAGATCTAGCAGCCTTGCCTATTTGTTCACCAAATACATCCACAAGCAATTGTGAACCAGCATTTATTACCTTTGGGTGATCATAAAAATCTTCTGTACTCGCTACAAAGCCTAAAACCTTCACTGCACTCTTTACTTTGTTAAGATCACCTATTTTGTCACTAAGGACACCTAATACATTTATCATGCAAGCGTAAGCAGCTTTCTGTCCTTGTTCAAGCGTCAATTCTCTTCCAAGCTTTCCAGTTGAAATTGCTTTCCCATCTACATTTGGTCCCTGACCTGATATGTAGATAAACTTTTCTCCAAATTCTTTTGCAGGATAATAAACACCCAGCGGTACTGGTGCCTTAGGAAGAACGATTCCTAACTCTTTTAACCTTTCATAAATACACATGAATTTTTCACATCCTTTTCATTTTTTATTGGATGGTGAGGCAAGGGGACGTTTTGTTTGCCTCACCTCTTTTCCACTACCCAAAGTATTTTATCCCTGCTTCAAACAGCTTTTGGTCCTTTTCGCCAGGGATGTTTTTAGTTACATTAGTACCAATTC
>ENA-UOOK01006810-UOOK01006810.1-fermentation-metagenome-genome-assembly--contig:-NODE-6810-length-10711-cov-10.508446_pt1 | contig 10711 bp, 6 predicted proteins | sample MGYA00245777_ERZ724023 | MGnify/ENA primary metagenome ERZ724023 (study PRJEB28704, sample SAMN03018312) | fermentation metagenome | biome: anthropogenic terrestrial biome; feature: soil; material... | reverse complement strand
TAGAACTCAAAAATTTAACCTGTTTTTAACTCAAACCCAGTATTTATGCGAAATGCTGTTCACCTATGTCTCCACAATTACCTATTAGCATTAACACGCTATATCATGTTTTAGTCAAGCTTATTTACTATATCCTTGAAGTGATTACCTCTTTCCATGAAATTTGCATACAGATCAAAGCTTGCACTAGCCGGTGACAGTAGAACCGTATCCCCACTTTGGGCTATGGCATAAGCTTTTTTAACCGCATCCTCCATGCCGTCTGCTCTAAGAACAGGCACAGCCTTTAAACCTTCTCTTTGAACATGCTTTAAATATGAAGATTCAATTTTATCGGATGTCGCCCCTAATAAAACCAACGCTTTAATATGTCCGGGCAAAAAAGCCCCCATCTCGTCATAAGAAAGGTTTTTATCATAACCTCCTGCAATTAACACGACATTGCCATCAAATGATTTCAGGGTGGCAATTGTCCTGGCTGGGCTTGATCCTATTGAATTATTCCTGAATGAAATTTCTCTGACTTTTTTAACAAATTCATTGCGATGCTCAACACCACCAAAGCTCTTGGCAACATAACATATTGAATCTACATCAACCTCGTGAATCACTGCAGTCACAGCAGCCATTATGTTTTCTACGTTATACATACCCGGAAGCTTAATTTCGGATATGGGTATGATTTCTTTCTCTTCTGAATTTTCCCTGTATATAATACAGTTGTTATGAATAAACGTGCCAAAGGAACATTCTTCATTTACACTGAATATTGCAGGGTTCGCAATTGCCTCGGAAATAAAGCTTTTGGTTATGGGGTTATCAAAACTTAATACAAGCCTGTCTGATTTTTTTTGATACCGGAAGAGATTTCTTTTGGCATCTATATATTCTTCCATTGACTTATGTAGATCCAGATGATTTGGTGTTATATTTGTAATAACTGCAACATCCGGGCTGCCCTTCATTGTTTGCAGCTGAAAGCTGGACAATTCCAAAACAACCCTGTCTTCCGGTTTTATTTCTTCTATTCTATCAAGAAGCGGTGTGCCAATGTTTCCGCCAAGATAGCAATTAAATCCGGCTTTTTTTAAAAACTCATATATTAAGCTTGTTGTCGTGGTCTTCCCGTCACTGCCGGTAACGGCATATGTGACAGCCGGGCAGCACTTCATAAAAACCTCCATTTCGGAGGTGAGCTCTGCCCCGTTTGCAACCTCTTTTTGTATTTGTGGAATGTCAAATCTCATTCCGGGTGTGCGAAATATTATATCAAACCCGCTGAGGTTATCAAGATACTTATCTCCAAAAGAAAATTTGACGTCTAAATTCCTGTATTCAGTTAAGATGTCTTCAAATGCTTCTTCTTTCTTTCTATCAAAAACAGTAACTTTAGCACCCCAACCGGCAAGTGTTTTTGCTAAAGGTCTATTACTTATACCAAACCCCAAAACCGCTGCCTTTTTGCCCTGTATGCTTTTTTTGTATGATTCCAATATTTTATTCAAGCTCTGCACCATCCTTAACACGACCCGTCTAACTGCAGGTCTCTATTTCATAAATATTATACATTATTTCATCTGTATTTTATATGATTAATATAGTCATGAATTGTGTAAAAATTATTTGTGGTTACGGTTCGCACCCTCATATTTCGAGATAACTATGCATTAACGGAAACTACGCTTCATTTGCATGAGATGTATAGTTCTGCATATGTTTTTTAACACAAAACGTTAAAAATACGCAACATAAGTGTCGTGCATTTTGCAGAGCCATAGCGCCTAGGTAAGCTGAAACTCGCAAAAATGTATTTCATTAGTCTGCATCTTTTATTAAATCCTTTATTACCTCTCCGGCAATAATAAGACCCATAACCGATGGTACAAATGATACACTCCCCGGAATCTGTCGCTTTTCCACCCGTTTGCTTATCTCACCTTTAAGGAAAGAGCTTTCACTACAGCTGTTTTTATCAGCTTGATTAGGCATAGTTTCTTCGGTTTGCTCAGGTATAGTTATTTCAGTTTGAATAGGTGTAGTTATTTCAGTTTGTTCAGGTGTAGTTATTTCAGTTTGTTCAGATGTAGTATCTTCAGTTTGATTAGGTGTATTTTCTTCTGCTTGCTCAGGTGTAACAGGTTTAATCGGTTCTTCTTTTGAATAAACCACTTTAAGGGCATTAATTCCACGTTTTTTGAGTTCACGCCGCATAACCTTTGCCAGCGGGCACACGGATGTTTCATATATATCGGCTACTTCAAACCGTGTCGGATCCAGTTTGTTTCCTGCCCCCATTGCACTTATAACAGGAATTCCAAGTCTTTTTGCATTGACTATCAAATCAATTTTTGCGGTAACCGTATCAATTGCATCAATAATATAGTTCTCATCCCCTGCAATTATTTCATCAGCACAACCCGGCATATAAAACCTTTGAAACGTTATCACTTCAGCCTTTGGATTGATTTCCAGAATCCTGTCACGCATCACTTCAACCTTTGACTTTCCAACCGTTTTACTTGTGGCATGGAGCTGTCTGTTTATATTTGACATACAAACAAGATCGTCATCAATAAGCACAAGCTTTCCAACACCGGAGCGTACAAGTCCTTCAACCACAAAAGAGCCGACTCCGCCAACACCAAAAACAGCAACCTTGCATTGCTTCAGCTTGCTGAGCGCATCTTTTCCAATTAACAATTCTGTTCTTGAGAATTCATGAGACATAAATTTTAGCCTTTCTTTCTTATCTTTTAACAGTATATAATTACTCTTACCATTTGTCACCAACTAAATTACGACAAATGTATTGTTTAAATAATATGTAATTACATTATGATTGTAACCCAATAACTCGATATTTTTGTTAAAGCTTTTTCCTAAGCAGCCAAATTTGCTGCAGCTGATCTTTGAAAACAGAATACTTCCAACAAATGGTCATACAATATTGAGAACAAAACCTTATTGGTTGATAATGTCCTGCTCTTTATGTATCTCTTGCAGTTTATTGCCCCGATTTTAAGACCTAACCAGATTTTAGAGCGCACTATACCCCTGACAGGTAAGTTATCTATGTCATATTGCCTACGCAGTGTGGATGGAATCCCTTCAACTCCTGCTCGTTTGCTTGCGATTTTATGGTATTCGGCGGTTCCCATTTTGATTCTTTGTACTGCGCAGTGGAGTTTGGTTTCTGACACCTCAAAGAGATATTGTTTTTTTTGCTTAGTGACTGGGCAGTTCGACTGGTGTGGGCAGTTATCACAGTGTTCCTTTTGAAAGTGCGCCCGGTAAACTCCTTTTTTGTATTTACTATCTAAAGGCACATGACCTGCAGGACAATTCTTTACGGTGTGGATAACTTCATCAATGTTGAATTTTTCGTACCCGGTTTTTTCACTGCTTGCGATACGTCCAACCAAATTAGTTGGAACAAGCTCTATGTTGTTACTCGTTGCTTTCTTAGAAATATCTTCGGAGTAATAGGCGCCATCCACAAGAATCTTTGTAGTTTCCTTCTGCTTACCAATCTTGTCGATGATGTCTTTAGAAAAGCTTTGATCACTATAGGTGTTTTGCTGAAGATCGTAATGAGTAATTATTCGTTCTTTCTCATTAAAGCTTTCAACAGCGTTGCCTACAAAACCAGTATAATTTTTAGTTCCCTTTCTCCGATAGGTAGCATCTGGGTCTGTAGGATTTTGGAGGCTTACAGGGCTGATTTCTTTGGATGGTTTTAACTCCATTTTTCCATCAGCGGTTAATTTGGTTTGTTCCCCAAGCATCCGTGAAAGCAATAGAAAATCTTCACTGGTTTCAATAATAGTATCTTTGTATAAATGTAATAGCTCGATAGCATCTGCTGTGACAATGGTCAGTTTTGTCTCAATATCCTTATCCTTGCTTCGGTAAATGGTTTCATTACGGTGCCCTTCTTCCAGATAAGGGTTATACTTCTTCGAAAGTGGTATTGTCCCGATTTTTTGAATCTTATTAATGAGACGACTAACACAGGAATAGATAATTTCCAACCTTGATAATCTCTTACAGGAAGAACTTGTCATGAGAGAATCCATCCGAATTGTACGTCCATCAATATTAAGCAATTTAGTAAACTCATTGGCGTGGCTTTCTATTTCTTCTTGGATGAGGTCAACACCGTGCTCTTCATTGTAACGATAAACAGCTGTGCGAAAATTAGTCAACGAATTCTTGGATATCGGCTGTTCCTTAAAACTGGTTGTATGCAGCGCATATTGATATCTGATATCAAATAGCAGTGAATTAATTGCCTCTTCATCGGATTGAGTAAAAATCTCCTTGAGCATTAATAGCCCCATATATACGTTTACCGGATTGTTGGGTCTGCTGGCAGGGTTACTGCTGTAAATAACGGAAAAGCGCTCCTCTGAAATTAAAGGGAAAATTGTATTACTGAATTCCTCAGCCCAAGTGTTTTTTAGTATTTTTTGTTCCCTGTCAGTTAGTTTATATAGAGGATCAAATATATTCATTTGTTGTGAAGTATTACGGCAAAAAGACATTTAAAATCACCTTTTCTTCATTGGCTTTAATAATACAATTATACCATAAAACTATTGATTTTACTAATGCTTTAAGCTCTTTTCGCCTAGGTTTTCAAGGTTCAAATAATTACGAATATTACATTTTATGCTAGCTTTTTGGGTTGCAATCACATTATATCATGCAGTTATTACCAGATAAATATTTTTCACAACGAAACAACCGACTTTCTTATAAGTTCTCTATTATCTTTTCTTTTGAAAGGACAATTTCAGAATTCCTCATCTTTTTATAAGGACAGCCACCACATTTTTGTGGTGGCTGTCTTGAAATATTGCGTCAGATCTTAGAAAACATATCCTGTGCATAGTCTTTTATGTTTGCAGGAGTAAGCATTCGATACTTATCTTTTACTGAAGTAAAATACTCTCCTATAATCTGTTTAGGGATTACTTTGTTAGTTGATGCCTCAGCTGGCAAATTCCCACGTGTTGATATCCAAGGGGTTTCAACATGTGTAAAAGATTCAAGCGTTTTTCCACTGTAGCAGCATATATGTCGTATAACGCTATCGAGTAGAACCTTCTCTTCTGCAGGCATTAATGAGATATCTGGTTCCTCGATGCTATCTATCGGATTATAACAATAACCACTGTACCTCCTGTAGATATCTCGATAAACAGGCCCATGAACCCAAGCTTCGCAGTCTTCTTCAAATATAAAGCTTCCAAAAAAAGCTTTGTAAAACCCCTGAACATAATACAGTGCTTTCTGCAAAGAAAGGTGCGTAATGTCCTGGCATCGAGACAGTAAATACTCTACAACTATATTGAGTTTCGATTGTTGCGTAGATGGAATATTTAAAAGGCTAGCTATTGCAGCTTTACTTTTCTCAAAAGCTTTTTCACTTTTTAAATTGTCCTTCCTATTTTCTAAAAGTTCCAAATAATAACTAGGTTCATTAAGCACTCTTTTTAGTATTTCGGAGTACTGCTTTGATGGCATATCCCCATCATAATATCTACTAAAAGTTTGCTCTCCCCAACCAAGTAAAAGTGAAAGTGGCCTTTTCCCTATGTTGTACTTTTCAGGAATCGCTCTGATGTCTTCAAGTGAAATAACACCGTGTTTTTGACGATATGCATCATACAGAGCTTTCAAATTTTCATCTTCAATTTCGGGGACATAGACTTCATCCCCGCATTCATCGCAAAAAGCTGTTTTAGCACTGAACTCATAAACTTCACCTTTCAATTTAGCAGAGTCAGTTTTTTCTTTTACTGAGAATTTAACATCTTGCCGACATTCGGGGCAGAATACAATTCTATTCTTCATGGTGATTCCTCCTTTTTTATTCGACATGATTATCTAAATAGATAATCTATTGGCTTGTTCCTTTCATGGAGTGATATAACTACTACTCTGCTACCTGTAGGTAAATCAATAATGTTAAACTTTGTATATAGATCGAGAGTTCTTTCTTCGTCACCAAAATTAAATAAAGTTATCTGAGAACAAAACACATACAAGATTTCATGTTCAAAACCAAGGTTCATGTTTTGTAGCGAATGGCAGAAATCTTCAACTCCAATTTGCATTAATATTTGTCGTTGTTTCTCGGATGTAAGATTATATTCACGGATGAAGGCGACATTTTCCGCTCTATTTTCATTCTGAGCTACTGTATATTTACCGTTACTTACACACTCTTGGATTTTTTGCAATACTGAGGATATTTCCTCTTTTGTATAATCCTGATTATAATACTGACTCATCAATCGCCCTCCTTATCAATATAATCATATCACTAGTATATGATATAGTCAACAAAAAATGCACCTTTTAGTGCATTTTTGTTGACTATATATTCATTAAGATAACTTATTTTTAATAAAAATAAGTTTTTTGTATCTTATAGTCCTCAATGGTAACATATTGCCGTGAAGTGACGAGAACTATAAGTTAATGCGTACCCCCCATTTCATAATCATCCGTTGAACGCTCATCAGTGTCATAGAAAACAATGTCCCCATCCATTAAGATAAATTCCTTTTCATAATAATCGGTTTTCTCTTTTTGATAGCCTTCAATGGTAAACATGTTGCAGCGGGGTGCTCCCCAGTAGCTTAAGGATGGTTCATCAAAGTTATTGTTTTTAATCGCTTCTATACGGAAATTAACAATAATATAGCCATTCTTAAGCCAGAAGTCTTCTTTTCCGCCAAGGCTAAGACCATTATGGGTTCTGCCATATTCAAGCACATTAAAGCCCGGGGTTGTAACAAACAAATCGTTTGGTAAGCGATACTCACCATACCATTTCTGCACGGACATGGCAGAAGCGTCGGTACTCACTCCATCCGGAAGCCCTTCCTGCGCACCAATAAATGTTCTTTGGTATTTAGAAAGAGTGATCCTGTCAAACCAGCCTATGTTATCTTTTTTGTATTTGAATGAATCTATATTATTAATGTCAAGAAGCCTTGCTGTATCTTTTATTTCTTTTTCAGGGACATTACGAAATCTATTACCTAATTCCATAAACAATGGATTGTCACGATTTCTTCCCTCAGGTATAAGAGCCACATAATAGTTTGTTTTTCCATTGAATGATGCATGATAATGAAGATCAACCTCTTGTCTGCCAGTACCGTCCTTTTTTACATAGTAAAACGTAGGAGTTATTCGTATATGGTCATCATCACCAAAGTACCCGCCTATGGTTTCAAAATCAAACCTGAAGGTATATCCCGTTTTCAATGCTCCTCTGTTTTTGTATTTGGCATGGCTTCCCTCTAAAAGCGGAAGTGTAAACAGGCTTGATATTCCATGGGTTTCCCCGTTTTCGTCCTTTGTGCCCACATAGTAGTAGTTTCCCGTGTGTGCCGATGTAGTCTTGTTAACCCTGAAAACATCATACCATAGCGTGTCTGAAACATCGGTTATCTTAAATCCATACATGCGACCTATAACCTTTACCTTGCTTGGTCTTGTTGCCACATAGTTTGCTATGTCCTTATTTGCAAGGTGTTGAGTGTTTGTTATATCAGGGGCGTTAATCGCTATCTCACGGAAGTCTACATCATATTCACCCTCGGGAACCCATGTTGGAATATATAAATCGGTAATGCCCTGTACATGTACAGAGTACCAAGTGTTTTTAGGTAGAAAGTGTTCGTTGTCGGGCTTGTCCGTTCCGATGTAAACATCAAAGGGAAACTTGACCTGCATATCTTTAGTGTATTTGCTACAATCCATTTCTTTTTTGTTAGGGTTGTTTGGATCGGCAGGAGATGCAGGAGAGTTATATCCAGGAATATCAAGATGCTCCCCTTTGGCTAAGAACCGTATCTTCGATGGTCTTCCCAATATTACTGCTCCCCTGTTTTCATCAGGTATTAAAGACTGGTCCATGAATACTTCATCATAAACACCGGAATTACACACAACAGGTGTATGGATTTTAACGCTGTTGATGGATGATAAATCCTGTTTGATTGTTTCATTGTTTGTTGGGTTTACAGCTCCTGTAAGCCTTTTATATGTAATACTGCCGCTGCTTTCATGGATTCCGTTTAAAACCTGATCAGGAATAAGCAGCTGGTTTTTATAAAAAACATTATTATTGCATAGCCCCGCCTCAGGAATGCTTTCAGGTGCTTTTGCAGTTCCTGTTTCTGAAACTGTATTGTCGAGTATTATGCTGCTATTAAAAACAAGACTGTCATTTTTAACATGATAGCTTGATATGGCATTTTCAGCTTTAGAGACATAATCGGTTATTGCAGGTACATCAGGCTTTGACGTACCTCCCTCAAGTGTCCCACTTTCAAGCTCAATAAAATAAAAGCCATTCACAGAGTCATATTTTACTTTGCCACTGTCCTTTGCAGCCTGGAAAGGATCACTTAAAACATGCTCCGACAGGTCATCGCTGTGGAATAAGCTTATTACAGGTATGGGTAAGCCGGATGCTGTTATTGAAACGCTTCCCCCCGGAAGAGCAGCATTTTGAACCTTTACGCTTTCCGGTACAAACACTTCAAAATTATTAATCGTGCGATACGAATAGCTTCGGGTTACTGTATGCGGGTCTGAATACACCGTTTGCGTGTCTGTCTTTTCAACCCAGTTTGAAACCCATACATCATGCCCCGGGCAATAATCGCTTATATAATCTCCGTCAGTGTCTTTACAGCCGCTATATGGATGTCCCGGGCAGCTGTCATTTATTCCGTCTCCATCAGAATCTGTACAGAAAGTTCCTGCAATGTGATACATTGTTCCCGTGCCGCAATACTCTGTTTCCGAGGTTCCTTCGTCTTCCTCCCACTCGAGGTTATATGTTTTCTTAACCCGGATTGTTTCACTTCCCGTATATGTGTGTTCGGTTAATCCGTAATTGTACAGATATTCTTTTGTAACCGCATTCACATACAGGTTCTCTCGAACAGGTATCCCCTGACTTACGTCAAACTGCTCATTTCCTCTTTCATCTGCCTTAATCACACAGTTTGATAATGTTTCGTGCGAACTGATATTTTCTTCTTGTAGTTCTTCTGTGATTGATTCACCTTCGGGTTCAGGAATTGGTGATGGAGTTGTGCTAGTTGAAGTTGGTGTGGGTGTTGGCGCTGTTTCATCTGTGCCTTTGGCATAATAATCAATGCGGATTGGGTACCAGAAGCGTATACAAACAGCACCGGCATTTTGGAAAGTACCATAACCAATGCGCAAATCTCTGCTTTCTTCGTCTTTACGTTCAGGGTTTGTGGCTGTAGTTACTGGAAAACCCGGCACTAATCTGCCTTGGATATCTTGTATCTTTATATAAGGAATTGTATGCATATCTTTATAGAAAGGATCCGGAGAATATCCCACACCGGTATGCGAACCATCATGATGATACATGGCGTATGATAAGCTGCCAAAACCAGGTTGTATGAGATGAATCCTGCGAGGATAATGAAACTGAAGTTCATCGATTAGTGTATCTTTAGTAAAATTTAGTTTTGGCAACGCTCGTACTAGGATATTATTATTGAATAAAGCACACTCAGGTTTTTCCGGCAATTCTGTTGGCAAACCTGATGGTAGAGGTTCGAAATTAAAAAACATTGTTGGTATTGTGTATTCATCAGAGTAATTTAAAGTGCCTGTATCAATACTCATTACAGGTGTTATTTTCGCACCTGAGGTCAATGCATCAAGTACTTCCTGAGGATGCCAAATTTTATATTCTAAAATAAATTCATTTTGATATATTTTTTCAAGCAAAAAATCAGGATCTTCCCATGCACCATCTTCTGCTTCGTTATCCCATATAATTATTTCTTTTGCTCCGCTTTCAGTGACGGTTGTCGCTTTCCAATAACCGCCAGAATAATGCCAGAATTCTATCATCTTAAATCCGCCCTTTGATGCAATAAGCATACCTGCATCATTAGGGGGTATGCAAATTGTTATTTCATTGAATGAACTTGCAATAACTGCCTTCGGCGGATAACTAATATATATAATAGCTAATAAAAATAAGATAAAAATTGCTAATTTTTTCACCATTCTATGAACCCCCTTGGATCAAATTCCTCAACCAAAGAAAGTCCACCAACCGAATCATGTCTGCTGTATTTTTTTAGAGTCAAAGATATATAAAAATCTCCTCCCCGTGCATTTCTTGGGGTTCTTATGTCCATACTAAGATATAAAGACTTTATATTCTCCTTATCTGTATATAAGCTTCTATCGAATGAGTTCCCTGGTTTAGGTAGTGTTCTGTCAGGAGAATGTTCTGTCGTAAAGAGATTAATACCGGAAAGTCCTCTATCATCAGGTCCATCTAAACTCATTTGTATTGCCAAATCCCACACATACCCTTCAGGAAGCTCTGGAATATATCCTCTAACTCTAGCTTTTCCTTCATGCTCATAGAATTTTAAGTGTTGAAGAAACACACCGACAAATTCCTCTGCTTTCATAATTCCCATGGCTTTTGTAGACTTGTTTACTGTATCCTTTTCCGGATCAAACCTAATTCCTTCAACTTCAACCACACCATTGCCTAAATCCTTTTTTCCCGGACGATTTAACTCAGCTACAGGAATTGGTGTAGGACTTGGATTTGGGAAGACAGGAAGTTCCGACCTTTTTCTTGCTGACTTGTCAATAAGCCGCCGTATGACAGCAA
>ENA-UOOK01006809-UOOK01006809.1-fermentation-metagenome-genome-assembly--contig:-NODE-6809-length-10713-cov-3.007412_pt1 | contig 10713 bp, 8 predicted proteins | sample MGYA00245777_ERZ724023 | MGnify/ENA primary metagenome ERZ724023 (study PRJEB28704, sample SAMN03018312) | fermentation metagenome | biome: anthropogenic terrestrial biome; feature: soil; material... | reverse complement strand
GGTCCGTCAGCACATAAGTCCCCGGCTCAGGGATCCGCAGGTCCTTCAGGGGTTGTCCAGGCAGGGGCTGGATCACGATCTTACCTCTGTCCAGTAAGAGCTCATGGGTTTTCGAGCGCCACACCTTCCCGGACTTGTCCAAGGATTCATAGATCTCCTCGGCCTGGAAGCCGCTGAAGCCATAAAGGTAAATCATCGTGTAGAGCAGCAACTCAGGAGAAGGGAATGCCAGGATGCTCTGTACGGTGATCACGGCAGAGGCATCCTTGATCGTCTCATCCCCCATCTCCTGGGGCAGATAGAGTTCGATGCCTGACTTCAAGGAGATATAATTGTTGATATAATGTTCCAGCGCATGCACGGCCATTCCCGCATACCGGGCCGTCCTGGCCACGTTCTCCTTAACGGCAGGATTGATCTTTTCCAGCGCAGGGATAATATCCAGGCGCATCCGGTTACGTGTTACGTCATCAATGAGGTTCGTGCTGTCGATGACAAAGTCCTGGCCGATGGAGCTGAGGTACTGCTCGATGTCAGAACGGCTCACGCCAAGGAGAGGACGGATCAGATAGCCCTGTTGTGGAAGAATGCCTTCCAGGCCCTTCAGTCCCGTTCCTCGCAGGAGGTTCATCAGCACCGTCTCCACGGAATCATCCTGGTGGTGAGCGACGCAGATGCCCGCAGCTCCGATGGCCTGTCTCAGTTTTTCAAAATACGGATAGCGGAGTTCGCGGGCGGCCATCTCGATGCTCACCCTGTGCAGGGCAGCATAAGTACGGGTATCAAAATGCGTCACGTGAAAGGGGACATGAAAGGACTGACAAAGGTGGCGGCAAAAGGCCTCATCCCTGTCCGACTCGTCACCCCGGAGGCGGAAATTACAATGTACCGCCTCGATCTGATAGTCCAGATCTGCCAGCACCCTCAGCAAAGCGACACTGTCCGGTCCTCCGGACAGAGCCACAAGGTATAACCGCCCTTTCTCCATCAAATGCTGATGAGCAATAAAACGGGCAATGCTCTTATCAAACTCCCTGCGATCCAATATCAGTCCTCCTGTAAACCCTGTTCTCTCAAAAACCTCTCCGCCCTTTTCAGGTCTTCCGCCGTGTCTATTCCGACCGTATCCACCTCCGTCATTCCGACCTTGATATGATAGCCGTTTTCCAGCCACCGGAGTTGTTCCAGGCTCTCCGCCTTTTCCAGTCGTCCCTGTGGCAGCCGCGTGATCTCCTTGAGGACCTGCCGCCGGTAGGCATAAATGCCCAGATGCTTCAAGAAAGGATAATCCTCCAGCCATTCAGCCCTCTTCTTATTCCGGATAAAAGGTATAACGCTGCGGGAAAAATACAAGGCAAAACCGTTACGGTCGAGGACGATCTTCGGAGAATTCGGATTCTCCACCGCATCCATGGAGGTGAACCGCTTCCCTAAGGTAGCGATCTCCGTGGCCGGGTCATCAAAGCACCGGCAGACCGCTTCGATCTGACTCTGCCGGATAAAAGGCTCATCCCCCTGGATGTTGACGATCACCTCCCAGTCGCCGCCGATCTTTTCCATCGCCTCCTCCACGCGATCCGTGCCCGTCTGGTGGTCCGCCCTTGTCATGACGACCTTTCCGCCGAAGGCCTGGACGGCCTGGCTGATGAGGATATTGTCCGTAGCCACATAGACACACGGCAATGATTTTGCCACCTGCTCATAGACCCGCTGGATAACGGTCTTGCCCCCCAGGACGGCCAGGGGTTTACCCGGAAAACGGGTAGAGGCATACCGTGCCGGAATAATTCCTAAAAATTTCATCATCTGTTTAGTGACTTAAATGCTCCATGATCATCGTCCGGTTATTCCACATACAGGACAAATCCTTTCAGGTACTCGCCTTCAGGATGATAGATATTGATAGGATGGTCAGCCGGCTGATGCAACTGGTGCAGGATGCGGACACGGCGGTGTGCCTGCGCTGCCGCCGTGAACACAGCGGCCCGGAACTGGTCCTTGTTCACGGCCTGTGAACAACTGAAAGTAAAGAGGATCCCGCCCGGTTCTATCCGCTGAAATCCTTTGAGATTTAACCGGATATATCCTTTGAGGGCATTGTGCAGCGCCGAGCGGTGCTTGGCAAATGCCGGGGGATCAAGGATGATGAGGTCATACTTTTCATCATGCCCTTCCAGAAATTTAAAGGCATCTTCATTGAAGGCCTCATGCCGCTGGTCACCCGGGAAATTCATTTCAACATTCGACCTGGCCAACTCGATAGCCTTGGCCGAGCTGTCCACGGAGTGGACGAGTTTAGCCCCGCCCCTCATGGCATAGACGGAAAAGCCTCCTGTGTAGCAGAACATATTCAGGACGGACCGTCCACGGGAATATTTCTCCAGCAAGGAACGGTTATCCCGCTGGTCGATGAAGAAACCGGTCTTCTGGCCCTTCAGCCAGTCGATATGAAACTTCAGGCCATTTTCTATGGCTACATTATCTGCATTGCCGCCGGAGAGGAATCCGCTCTCCTCTTCATACTTGTCACGCAAGGGCAGCGTAGCCTCACTCTTGTAAAAGACGTTCTCAATGCGGGAGCCCATCACCTCGAGTAAGATCCTGCAAATCGTCTTCCGGCAACGGTGCATGCCCACCGAATGAGCCTGCATCACTGCCGTCTTGCCATAGCAGTCGATAATCAGTCCGGGCAGGTTGTCGCCCTCGCCGTGAACGAGACGGAACGTGTTCCCCCGGGGATTGTCGGCGATGCCGATGGCTACCCGCATCTTCAAGGCGGATTCAAGCCTTGAGCGCCAGAATTCATCATCTATCGGACGGTCTTCAAAACGGAGGACACGGACGGCGATGCTCCCCGACTGATAATGTCCCAGGGCGATGAAAGTGCCCTCGCTGGTGACCACTCTTACGACATCCCCCTCCTCAATGCCTGCATCCTTATGACTGATTGCTCCTGAAAATATCCACGGGTGAAAGCGCTTCAGACTCTCATCCTTACCTTTTTTCAGATATACTTGCTTATACTCTTCCATATCAAATTTCTTTCGTCAAATGTACGGAGACAGAAGTTTCTCCCGCTGTTGATGCACTCGTCTTTTCCAACGTCACCGGGGAAACGGGAACGACCGGATCAGGGACCTTAACCAACTTATAATCATGTGTCTTCATCAGCCTTTCCATCTCCTCATACAGGTTGATGCAGGTCCACGCATCGGTAGCCGCATACATCTTCTGGGCATCTTTCAACTGATCGGCGGCCCAGTTGGTAAGCCTTTGCGACTTGCTGATCTTCTGGTGAAAGATGTTGGCATAAAGTTTCTGAAGACTTTTGTCCTCTATGCCCAATTCCGGCGCAATATTCTGCAGATCGATGAAATAGCCAGGCTTAAACTTCTCCCTGCGCTGCAGACTCAAGATGTCATCATGCCAGGAAAGGCCGACCTTCGGGACGCTGGTATCTTCCAGGAACCTGATAATTGCAGGAGTCATCCCCGTCATGTTCAGGCGGAAGAGGAAGCAGGTATCATGGGTTGAAACTTGCAAGAGAGAGACCTTATAGCTTTGTCCCTGCTTGAACACGGGTTTTGTCTCTGTATCAACTCCCAGAAGATCACTATCCAATAAATAATCGACGGCTGTATCAATATCAGCCTCAGTAAAGATAGTAATGATCCGTCCCGGGAAACTGACCTTCGGCAAAGTACCTATGGCATGTTTATCAAATTTACTATATATAATTTTCTTCATCATCGAATCTTACAATTTGCAAATTTAGAAAAAAGTTATGAATTTGTAACTGCCTTTAGAAGTTTTTCTTTATTTTTGCAACTAAATAAAAAGAGAAGCATTTTAAAATGGCACAGAAAAAAGCTGAACCAAAATCGGGGAAAACGATCAGGAAAACCAGAAAGCAAAATAAATACACAGATCACTATAAAGTGGACTTTTTCTTGGGGCTCATCCTCTTTTTCTTTGCGGTATATATCATCATTGCCATGGTATCATACCTTCTTACAGGGACAGAAGACCAGAGCATCCTGGAGAATATGCGCTCAGGGGAATGGATGAATCCCAATCACGAGTTTGTCAATTATTGCGGTTCTCTTGGAGCAATCCTCTCCTATTTTCTGATTACTGAGAATTTCGGTTTCCCTGCATTTCTGATTCCTCTTTTCCTGATATTGGTAGGATTCCAGTTGATAAGGGCTTATCATCTCCGCCTGTGGCAATGGTTTTTCGGGATGGCCTTCACGATGATCTGGTGCTCTGTGACCTTCGCCAAGTTTCTCACGCCGGTCATGGGGAGCCTTTTTTTCAACCCCGGCGGGGAACACGGGCTATTCTGTGTCCAGAAATTAGAGGGAATGGTGGGTCCTCCCGGACTGACCGTTATCCTGATCGTCACCGCCATTGCCTTCCTGACCTACCTGACCACGGAGACCATCACCGTGGTCGTAAAGATCCTCCATCCTTCCAAATACCTGAAAGTTCCTTTTTCCATCACCAATGGGCTGAAAGCCAATCCGGCCGAAGAGGAGGAGCTCTCTGACCAGAACCTGTATGGAAAGGATGCAGAAGAAGATGGTGAGAGTGATCGCGATGGTGAGCCCTCCAATCCGGAAGGTGAGACCACGCTGAAGAATGGGGTCATCGACTTGAATGAAAAAGACCGGGAAGAAGAAAACGCTGCAGGATCTGCTATCCCCGCAACCCCTCCGGACCTGTCTGAAGACGCCGCGGGCACCGGTCTTCCGCCCTCTCCCCTGACCACCGGGACTCCCTCCTACCTTGCTTCCCAGCGGGCAGCACGACTGAAGGAAGAAGAGGAGGCAAGCAAAAATGTAGGGATGGAAATAGAGATCGCAAAAGAAGGTGACCGGGCCACAAAGAGAACCGTCAATAACGAAAACATTCTCAAGACCCCTATTAATCCCCGTGAACCTTTCACGAATTACAAGTATCCCACCCTTGACTTACTGAAGAAATACGGGGATGAGGAAAAGCCTTATATTGACGAACAGGAGCAGATCGCCAACAAGAACCGGATCTCGGAAGTGCTCCACAACTTCGGTGTTGAAATCCGGTCGATCAGGGCAACGGTAGGCCCGACCATTACCCTCTATGAGATCCAGCCTGCCGAAGGAGTGCGCATCTCGAAGATCAAGAACCTGGAAGATGACATTGCCTTGAGCCTTTCGGCACTGGGCATCCGTATCATTGCCCCTATACCGGGGAAGGGCACCATCGGCATTGAGGTCCCTAATGCCAAGCCGAATATCGTTTCGATGGAGAGCATCCTGAATTCCAGGAAGTTCCAGGAGACAAAGATGGAGCTCCCCCTGGCCTTAGGCAAGACCATCACCAATGATGTGTTCATGGTCGACCTGGCCAAGATCCCTCACCTCCTCGTGGCAGGGGCTACGGGCCAGGGGAAATCGGTAGGCCTGAACGCCATGATCACCTCTCTGCTTTACAAGAAGCACCCCAACGAGTTGAAATTTGTCCTTGTGGATCCTAAAAAGGTGGAGTTCTCCGTCTATACGAAGATCGCCAAGCACTTCATGGCTGTCGTGGACGAAGAGGATGAACCGATCATCACGGATGTCACGAAAGTCGTCAGGACCCTCAACTCGCTCTGCAAATTGATGGATCACCGTTATGATCTGTTGAAAATGGCGGGGGCAAGGAATATCAAGGAGTACAACGCAAAATTCGTGAACCACAGGCTGGACCTGACGAAGGGCCACCAGTATATGCCTTACATCGTAGTCGTCATCGATGAGTTTGGCGATCTGATCATGACGGCAGGCAAAGAGATCGAACTTCCTATCGCCCGTATCGCACAGTTGGCCAGGGCGGTAGGCATCCACATGATCATTGCTACCCAAAGGCCCACGACGAACATCATCACCGGTAATATCAAGGCCAATTTCCCGGGGCGGATAGCGTTCAAGGTCGCTGCTGCCGTCGACTCCAAGACGATCCTGGACAGAAGTGGGGCGAATCAGTTGATCGGCCGCGGGGATATGCTCTACGTCAACGGCAACGAGCCGGTCAGGGTGCAGTGTGCCTTCGTGGACACTCCGGAGATAGAGCGCATCAACGATTATATCGCCTCCCAGCCCGGCCCCGTGGAGCCCATGGAACTGCCGGAGCCGGACGACAAGAACGAGGCTGATGACAGCAGTCTCAAGACCCGTTCCCTGGATCCTTATTTCGAAGAAGCCGCACATACCATCGTCCTGTCCCAGACAGGAAGCACGAGCATGATCCAGCGCCGCTTTTCTATCTGCTATAACCGTGCCGGACGACTGATGGACCAACTCGAGGCTGCCGGCATCGTGGGAACGGCACAGGGCAGCAAGCCGCGTGAGGTACTCGTACAGGATGAGAACCAACTGAACACGATTCTCGCCCAGATCAGGGGATGAACGGCTTCAGATAAAAGGGGCAACATCACCCGCCCCCACCAAAGTTAGGATAAGGAAATCAAACATCTTAAGAATATGAAAAAGCTCTCTTTTTTATTTTTTTTCTTCCTGTTCGCCTGCACCATGCAAGCCCAGACAGCCACCCAGGTCCTGGACCGGTGTGCTTCTGTCATCGGACGTAAGAGTGGTGCCAGCGCATCGTTCAGGATGTCTTCGGCCAAGTACGGCTCCACTGACGGGACCATTGCCATCAAAGGTGACAAGTTCCGCGCCACCACCCCTCAGGCGATCGTCTGGTATAACGGGAAGACACAATGGAGCTACATGAAAAGGACGCGTGAAGTGAACATCAGCAACCCTACCCAGGCGGAGCAGATGTCCATGAATCCCTATACTTTCATCCATATCTACAAGACAGGGTACCGCACCTCTCTCCGGAGATCGGGAGCGGACTATATCGTCCACCTCACTGCCGTGAACAAGAAGCGGACCATTCAGGAACTCTACCTGACGATCAGCCGGTCCAGCTATATCCCCAGCAGGGTACGCATGAGACAAGGGAAAGTATGGAGCACGATCACGGTAAGTCACTTCAGGGGAAAGGACCTGCCTGACGCTATATTCACCTTCAGGTCCAAGGATTATCCTCAGGCTGAAGTCATCGATTTACGCTGACGCCTACCGGCAGATCCATCCCAGACAGTACGGCTCCGTCCCTGACGGGAGGAGGGGTGCCGCTGGTGCCGGTCATTCCCCTTCGACTGCCCTGCATGAATCCATTATCCTGAATGCAAAAGACCAACATAAACAGAAGACTTTCCATTTATAAAGAACTCCTCCACCACCGCCAACTGGCCGAGAAGCGGAGTTTGTTCCATGGAAAGAACCAGGCAGCAAAAATAGCACTGGCTATTGTGGGGATCATCATCTTCATCTATCTTATCTTCCTCGCTGTTTCGCTGGCGTTAGCCGTATCGAAAGATCCGGGCCTTTCTCCTGCGGGGACCTTGTTCAGCCTTGCCCCCTTCCTTCTTACGGTCGACTTCCTCCTGCGTTTTGCTCTCCAGCAGACCCCCGCGCAGATGATCAGGCCTTACAGTCTCCTTCCTCTCCCTCGTCACGCCTGCATAGAGAGTTTCCTGCTCTCCAATCTGCTGAGTGCAGGCAACTTTGTCTGGCAGGCCATGATTATCCCCTATACACTGATGGCCATCCTGCCACGTGAAGGCATACTCATGGCAGCAGGAACGGTCCTGGCCTATCAGTTTATCATCTGGCTGTCCAGTCAATTCTACCTTCTGGTCAGGACACGGATGGAGGACTCCCTCCTCTGGCTGCTTCTCCCCCTGGTCCTGATTGCCGTCCTGATGCTGCCCGCCTATGCGGGGACAGGACGGGGATGGGAGCAGTATCTTACCTTCTATTCGTTGATCGGCAATCATCTCGCCAGACTGAACGGACTGTACTGGCTGGGGCTGATCGCCGGTTTTGTGCTCCTCTTCTTCCTCAACCGGAAAGAACAGGAGAGCCACGTGATGAAAGAATTATCCCGGCAGGACACGGGATCCCCCCATAAGGCAAGAAAATATCAATTCCTCGATCGTTTCGGGATGGCCGGGACAGCCATCCAGTTAGAGTTTAAATTGATCTTCCGCAATAAAAATCCCCGGAAGACCTTCTATTCCGTCATCTTCTATATCCTGCTTAATTTTATCTTATACCTGAGTACCGGCCTGGCAGGGAAAAGCGGCACCCTTAACTGGAATGCGAATTTCTGGTGCTTCATCTGCTTCATCATCCCGGGAAGCATACTGTCCTCCCGTCTGATGGGCTATGAAGGCAACTATATCGATTTCTACATGGTACACAAGAACAACCTGTACCAGTTGCTGCTCACCAAATATTACTGTTATGGCTGTCTGCTCTGCCTATCCGTAGCTGTTTCACTCATCGCCCTTCTTATGGGCAGGTGGAGTCTGCTGATGATCATTGCCTATACCCTCTACACCGCAGGTCCCAACAACCTCATGATCCTGCATGCTGCCATCCTCAATGACCAGACCATACCACTGAACACCAGGCTCACCAGCCGGACGAGCAACAGCTACAACTATGTCATCCTCCTGTTCCAGTTGGGTGCCATACTCATGCCCGTCATCATCCTTGCCCTCTTCAATGCACTTTTCAACCCCGCGACGGCTTACTGGGCACTCCTTCTCTTCAGCATCCCTTTTATTCTCAGCCACAAATGGTGGATCCGGCAAATCTGCAGGAAGATGATGAAGCGGAAATACGAGCACCTGGAGAACTTCAGGGCCTCCAGATAAAGTCAAGAGGGGTCTCACGCTTCACGGGAGAGAGACTATTCCCTTTGGAATTTCTGCAGTTCCTCATAGAGGCTCTGTACCGGCAGTCCCATCACATTATAGTAGCTGCCCTTCAATCCCTTGCAGCCAATATATCCGATCCATTCCTGTATGCCATAAGCACCCGCCTTGTCATAAGGGGAATAACGGGTGATATAATAAGAGATCTCCTCCTCCGTCAAGACCTTGAAAGCCACTTCCGTGGACACGGAGAAATGACGCTGCTGCCGTAGTGTGGTCAGGCATACTCCTGTCACCACCTGATGCTGCCTGCCGCTGAGCCGGTGAAGCATCGCCCGGGCCTCATCAGCATCCCTGGGTTTGCCCATGACCGTCCCGTCGCAGATGACCACGGTATCGGCCGTGATCACCAGGTCCTCAGCACTGATCATTTCCAGGTAGGCCGCCGCCTTTTCTACAGCAATATATTCCGGGACTCTCACCGCCTCCAGCTGACTGGGATAATTTTCCTTGACACCGGGGATGACACGGACTTCAAAAGGGAGGTCCAGTCCGGCAAGGAGTTCTTTTCTCCGCGGGGATCCGCTCGCTAATATGAGATGATATTTAAAAGGTTGCATCTGTTTCATTTCTTCATTTTCTTAAAGTTTCCTTACGGCTCCTCACCAGCCAAAGGCTTTCTCGTCCCTCATCCACTTGCCCTGGGCACGCAGGACCTGTTCCAGAACCTCCCTGCCACATCCGTCCCCGCCCTCACGGGAACAGATATAAGTAGAGATCTCCTTGATCTCCGGCGCAGCATCGTGAGGGCAGCAAGCACACCCACAGCAGCGCATCACCTCATAGTCTGGCAGGTCATCGCCCATATAGAGCACCTCTTCATCCCGGAGGTGGTATCTTGTCAGGAGGGATTTGTACTCCTGGATCTTCACAGACGCATTCATGATCACGTCCTGCACGCCGAGGCGCTCATACCGGAGCCGGACAGCCGTCGTGTTCCCTCCCGTAAGGATCGCCTCGCGCAGTCCCATCTTCACTGCGAGTTGAATGGCATAGCCATCCCTGATGTTCACGGTCCGCAACGGTTCCCCGTCACCGGCCATCACGATGGTCTGCCGGGACAGCACGCCATCCACGTCAAAAACCACCATCTTTATTTTCTTCAAATCATAATTGATCATGGTCTCTGCTTTTTTATGTCCATACGATGGATGCTTAAAGACATCCGTTCATAAATATCCTTGAGCAGAGGATCCCCCTTGAGCAATGCAGCCTGGGCCCTGATCACGTTCTCGTCAAAGCGCACGGCAGGCCCTGTCTGAGCCTCAGAGGGGGTCAGTTGGTGAACTTTCCGTGCGGTCTCATCAATCAAAGGCAGCATGACATCAAAAGGGATATGATGTGAGGAAAGGATTTCCGAGGACACCGCATAACAATGGTTGACAAAATTACAGGCAAAGACGGAAGCCAGATGCAGGTATTTACGATCCTGGGAGGAAAGTTCATAGACGCGGCCGGACACCGACTCTCCAAGTGTCCGCAGGACCTGAAGGGTCAACTGATCATTACTTTCTATGAAAATCGGAATCTCGGAAAAGGAGACATCCCTGTTTTTTGAAAAGGTCTGCATAGGATAAAACACGCCATAATGCAGGGCCATCCCCTGAAAAATGGTCAAGGGCATCGAACCGGCAGTATGCACGAACACTCTCCCCTCACGGCCCTTGCACAGGGAGGGGATCAGATCACCTAACACACTGTCCTTCACCGCCAGGATGTAAATATCTGCATCCCTGCGGACCTCTCCCAGATCGGTCGTCGGCGCCCCGCCGGCTAGGGTGGCCAGTGTGGAGGCAGACTCCATCGTCCGACTGTAGACCTGTACTATATCATGCCCTGCCTTCAGCAAGGCCTTAGCTAACTGTGTTGCGAGATTACCCGCACCAATAAATATT
>ENA-UOOK01006808-UOOK01006808.1-fermentation-metagenome-genome-assembly--contig:-NODE-6808-length-10713-cov-3.060706_pt1 | contig 10713 bp, 11 predicted proteins | sample MGYA00245777_ERZ724023 | MGnify/ENA primary metagenome ERZ724023 (study PRJEB28704, sample SAMN03018312) | fermentation metagenome | biome: anthropogenic terrestrial biome; feature: soil; material... | reverse complement strand
GCATTGGAGCGATGCATATACCTTAGACAAATCATATCCGCGTTATACATATGCATCCGAAGTATGGGCTAGAAAGTCCATGGAAGGTTTGAAGAAAATTATTTATTATCTAAGACAGCAGGAATATGGGGGTAGAATTATTGGTATACTCTCCGGAATGGGTGTATATGGTGAACATAATTGGGGAGGCGCAAATCATAGAAATAATCCTGTTGCGTGGGATTTTAGTCCGGCTATGTATAATTATTTTCGCAAATGGTTATTTCAAGATTATGATTACGATGTTGTTTCATTTAATAAGGCCTGGGGAAGAAGAATTAATTTTTCCAGTGCAGAAGTCCCATTTGGCTATGAGCGAATAGCTCATAGCTATGGTGAATTTTATCATCCCCAAAAGGATCGGAGAATTGTGGATTACTACAAATGTGATTCTTACGTAATCGGGCACCGAGTTATCGATCAGGGTCGTGCAATCAAGGATGCAAGTGATGGGGATTGGCTTTCCTTATTTATGTTTAGCTACTTAACAGGAAACTTCCAAACAGGATATTTTAGCCATGTTTTGGATAGTCCATATGTTGATGGATTTAGTCCTGCCCCTCCCTATATTAATCGGGGAGCAGGTGATGATCCAGTAGATCATTTTGCATTAGGAAGCATATATGCAAACAATAAAATATGGTTTGCGCAAGATGATACAAGAACACATTTATCTGGTGAGGCCAACAGGAAATATGGCACAACTGCAAATGCTAGGGAATCGGTAGCAGTACTAAAAAGAGAAGTGGGACATCACATAAGTACAGGTGCTAACCCGTTTTTTATGACTTTCGGCAGCTGGTATGATGATTATCATATCTGGGAAACATTTAAAAAGTTTGATCCCCTTTTTAGGCTAGGCGCAAAATTCGACAGGAAATCTAATGCAGAAATAGCAGTGGTTATGCATCAAGATTCCCTTTTTTACAATGGTGGCTATAACTATGTAACCAGACAATATGAACCACGACAGAGTTTGCTAGAGTATAATAGGATCTTGGAGTTATCACATATAGGGGCTCAGTATGATTATTATGAGTTAAACGATTTGCTCAAAAGTGATTCTTCTCAATATAAACTGATCATTATGTTAAATTGTTTTGCTCTTACCGAAGATGAACGAGAGCAAATTACTACAAAGTTATGTAATAACAATCGTAGTATAGTATGGCTCTATGCTCCTGGGATAATTAATCCCGATTCATTAGAGATTAGTAAAGAAAATGTGGAGGACTTGATAGGAATAAATCTTTCTATAGAAAACCAGGAAAAGCTTTTAACACTGACAATAAGTAATGAAGCTTCTAAGTTCGGTCTCACTCCTGGTAATGAAACCGGAAAGTTTAATCGTTTAATAACAACAGGTATCACTAACCCTCCTGATTACAGTCCAATTATGATTAGACCGGAAATATTTAATCCTAGGATAGTTGTTGATGATAATGATGTCGTTGTATTGGGACGTTATAAAGATGGTGGGAAACCTGGCTTTGCTATGAAGCGGATGGAAGAATATAAATCCATTTTCTTTGGTTCAACTGCACTTACGTCAGACGTAATTCGTGCCCTGGCTCAAGATGCTGGTGTAAATTTATATACAGAAAAAGAAGCTGTTGTTTATGCCAACAAACATTTTTTGATGGTGCATGTCAATGAAGGAGGAAGTTATAAAATAACATTGCCTTCTCAAGTTGAGATGGTGAAGGAAATATTTGATCAAGAGATTATAGCAGAGAATGTAAAGTCGTTTGTTATAAATATTGAACCTAATGATACGCGAGTTTTCTTTTTAGGAAACAGAGAAGAATTTGCTCGAGCTAAAGATGAAGTTGAGAATACATTATGTTTTAGATTTAAGGAATGGGATGATTTACGCGAACGCTGGGAATCGCTAATGACCGCAGAAAGAAAGCCTCTGGGGAAAGCTATTGATGTTGAGGGAGAGTATAAACCGGATAACGAGGGTTTCATTAGCACGTTTTTATTTGCAGGACCATTTCCTAATTATAATAATACTGAAGGACATAATACCGACTTTTTGAAGGAATGGGGTGGAGAACAAGGTATTGTTCCAAATCTGGAACAAACTATGAAAGCGAACTTTAACGCTATCTCCTCAGATAGAAAAGAGGAACAACGAAGATGGTTCAATGGTAAGCCTGGAGAGAAGCTCTTAGACATAAAGTGGGAGCCCTTCCGTTTTTCAAAAGGTATAGCGAAACCAATTTATCAACAAAAGACAGATTGGTTTACTTATGATTATGTTGTTTATTATGTAGCATGTTGGGTTGAATTAAAGGAAGATAGAGATTTGATTGTTTGTGTTGGTTCAGATGATGGCAACAAGCTTTGGATAAATGGAGATTTTATTGGAGAGTTCTATACTATCACCGGTCGAGGCGTAATAGCAGATTCAGAACGATATCATGTTAGATTAAATGAAGGGAAAAACTTTGTGTTATTTAAAGTTATTCAGGGTGGAGGAGGACTTGGACACGCTTTGCGTTTTCGAGATGTGAATACAGGCGATATTGTCACAGACTATAAAGTTTATCTAACTCCATAGCTTGTGTAGTAATTACCATTAGTTAATTAAGCCCTTGGCCTTGCAAATAGGCGTGCCAAGGGCTTTTATTATTCTATTGTTTATATACTGGACAGTCAAAAGTCTTATGAGCAAGAAACCAGCAAATCTTTATCAAAACTAGGTACAACAGCTTTCATATATGCATTGTTGATTTTTTAAGATCGTTCTAAAGAATAGCCACTTTGGATGTTTAGAACCTAAAATGAAATCCACCTCGTAAAACGGGATCCGAGCTCTTCTTCATGGAAAACTGATACTCAGTATAAAGAAAGAGAAACTCCGTACCCCCTAAAATAAAGGGAGCTATTTCTTCACTTTCCCGGTTCCAGCTGGCCCCGGCACCCCCGTAGAAGCGCCAGAGGGCAACCTTCCCTGGAACCTTATACAACAAAGATACCGGCACAGAGAGGGACTTGGCTTGGGAATCAAAACTAGCCCCTCCCCTCAGATACCACTGTGGAGACACTTCTATGGCCACCTCAGCGCCCTTCAGATCCCCCTTGCGATGAAGATAAAGTTCGGGATTCGCTGCACTTGCAGAGACTGCCCATAGCATCAATAGCAACGTGGTGATTTTCAATCGCATAAACTAAACCTCCCAAAGAATATTAAGCCCCCGCGAATTGCAGGGGCTTCTCTTTATCTTGTTTTAGTCACTTTCTGTAATCCCCTGGGCTTGTCAGGATCCAGACCTTTGGCAGCTGCAAGGTTGCAGCTAAGTAGCTGTCCACCTAGGATTGTAAGTAAGGGTAATAGAGGTTCGGCAACATCGAACTCAACTGGGAAGGCAGCTGTTGCCTGGGCTAAGAGCTCTTCATCAGAGCCCATCACAGCCAAGTTTGCCCCCTGATCACGAAGTCTTTGGGCCAGTTCAACCTGCATCTGGCTGGTGGAGCCGGGAGCCCCAAACATCAGGATCGGCATCTGTTCCTCCACGATGGCTATAGGCCCATGGAGAAAATCAGCACTGCTCATCCCCATAGCCATCAGATAGCAGGTCTCCTTAAGCTTCAATGCAGTCTCCAGGGCTATAGGATACTGGAAACCACGACCCAATGAGACTAAATCCTGTGCATCTTTCAGGGTAGAGGCAAACTGGGAGATGGGGTCATCTAGCTTCGACATCACAGCATCCATCTTCTCAGGTAGCTCTTCAAAGCCCTCTAGAAGCTCCTGGGGCGCCCCTAGAGCCTTGCTGAGGCATATTAGGGCAGAGATGGACGTGGTAAAGGTTTTAGTGGCAGCTACGCTCTCCTCTGCCCCTGCATAAAGACCGATGGGCAGTTGCGCCATTTGGGCAAGGGGAGAGGCGAGATCATTTGTGATGGCAATTGTGGAGGCACCGGCAGCTCTGGCCTGATCTAAGGTCTCGATCACATCTGTGCCCTGTCCGGATTGGGAGATCCCAATGACAAGGCCCCCCTCCATATTCAATTGCTTGTTGTAGAGAGTATGTATTGAAGGGGGAGCAAGCCCCACTGGCAGTCCGTTTGCATACTGAAGCAGATATTGGCCGTAAACTGCAGCATGATCCGATGTTCCTCTGGCCACGATGGAAACAAAACGAATAGGTTGACCACCTAATACTGTGCGTACTGCCTCAGCATCCCGAAGTTGCTGAGGGATTGCCTGTGCTAAGACATTTCCCTGAGATAATATTTCCGAGCGCATTTTGCTCATTGTAATTCCCTCCAAATATAGATTGTTTACCTTTATTATAGTTCTTCTTCTTCCTCTTGATTCCTTCTCTTTGCTAGGGAGAGGTAAATACTCCAAAAAAAATTCCCATGGGGGGTATTGACTTTTCTGGGACCTCGTAGTAAAATTATTTATTTTGGTTGACATCATCTGTAAATTGTGCTACAATAATGTTTGTATAGATCACCTGGTAAGGAAGGTAGGGTTGCCAAAATCCTTTTGTCACGGATAAAAGCGGGGCATAAGGTTTGACTATAAACGAAGGCAGGTGACAGTAAATGGCACAAAATAACACACTCCAAAAAATAAAAGCACAATTAGATCCATTTGTGGGCAAGCCAGTGCATGTGCGAGCCAACTGGGGCCGCAAGCGAATAAAAGAATCCGAAGGGATCTTAGAGAAGACCTATCCTAAGGTTTTTGTAGTAGCGCTCAGCGGGAAGGCGAATCCTGTGAAGCGCATCTCATATAGCTATGCAGATATCATAACGCAACTTGTAGAGGTGCGTGCAGACAATAAACTCATCGGAGAGCTTGAGGCATAAGTTGTGCTAGAGTTATTTAGTGGGAGGGACAGACGTTGTCCCTCCCAATTTTTTTGTAGCAAGCTTCACTCCCGAGACATAACATGATGTAGGGGTGATTGCGTTGGCGTGGTGGCAAATAGTGACCAAATTTATTCTTAGCGAAGAGGTGTTTGAGCCGCTAATACTCATCGCCTTGGGAAGTGGCCTCAGGGCCTTCAATCGCCAGCGCCGCAGCAAAGTCTTAGATGAACTCACAGCAGATATTGTGGATTATATAGAGGAAAACTACCGTAATTGGGGCATCCGTGGCCAGCAGAAGATGGAGAAGTTCATCGATTTATTAATCAACGAATTTAGGAAAGAAATTGGCAGGAGGCCTTCCAAACAAGAATTAGAAACAGCAAAGCTCAAAGCAGAGGCTATGGTGCAACGTGTCCGGCGGCAGAGCGTAGCTGGATTACAATCCCATCCAGTGGCAAGACGACCGTTTATTGCCACGAGTCTCAGTTCTTCCCACCCATAGGCTCCAAGAACCCCAGGGGCTGAAATATCGCATGAGAACAACATTGGCTAAGAGCAACTTTTGCGCTAAAATAGAGGAGACAGGTTGGTTCCCAGGAGGGAAGAAAGATGCGCAATTTGCTCTTAATCTTTTTGCTTTTATGTCTTTACGCAGGCACAACCATGGCAACTGAGGCTTGGCTCCAGCCCCTGTCCTCAGATGAACAGATCCTCTTTGCACTTTTTAATGCAAAACGGATGGAGGCAGGGCTACCGGTTCTGCAGCTAGATGGCATGCTTCTAAATCAGGCTCGCGTAGGGCAGGGGAGCGCCTACAGTGCCCCTTCCTTAAGCGAGATGGTGGCCCAAGCCCAGGGTACGGTTGTAAACCCAACAGTGAGCAGGGTGGGACTGGCTGCCGCTCAAACCCAGTCTCAAGTTACAGTGGTGTTAGCCACAAAATGATCAGGTTTTAAACAAACAGAGGGAGAACCCATGTGGTTCTCCCTCTGTTTTGAGTTTAAGCTAGATGCCCACAAACCTGTGGCTATTTCTCCACCCAAGCCTGGAGGAGAGAAAGGGCTTCTACTCGCAGTCGATAAATTTGTTGCCTGGATCTAGCTTTTTGAAGTTGCCCTAGGAGCTGCGATAGCTCTGAGGGTTCAGCTGCAAGCTTTTGAGGCATGAGTCTATCTAGAGCTCCAGCTGCAGCCTCTCCAATCTCTTGGAAGGCCAAAGCCCGCTGTCGCTCTAAATTAGCAGCGTTTTGAGCTAAAAGACCCCCACCACCAAAACCACCCAAAAGAGCGATGGCAGCCTGACGAAACAGCTCCCCTGACTCCACAAGGAGAAAGGCTGCAACCAAAGCGCCGCCGATCCCCAGGACCATTTCGGCTAGAAACCCAAGACAGAGTACTTTCTTTCCATTTTCTTGTTCCACAGCCGGTAAGAGCAGGTTATTGTTGTGGAAATACAGATGATTCAACAGGCCCCCAAAGGCTCCCAGCACAAAGATTATAGGGATGTTTAGCATTTTAGCCCCTCCTTTGGCGATAATTATATTGATAGCCTCTAAAGATTAATGGTACATAGAGAAAAGAGGAGGTTTCCCTCCTCATTCCTCATCCAAGACATTGTTCAGCTTAAATACCTTGCAGCTTTGGCAACCAGCGCGTTTTTCCGCAGCTGTTCCCTGCACTCCATTTTCGCAGATCGTACCTGGAATCATCCAGCATTTTTCTTCACTGCTTTGATAGGCAGGGCAGTTAACCTCATTGCAGTCTTTAACCCGCCAGCAGCGCTGGAAGTTCTCCTTTACCTTAAAGCGTCCCACAAGTGCCGTGAGATCCTCTGCCATTCGCACAAGATCCCCGGCGGAGCGAGTCAGGTGCTCAATTGTTGAGGCCTGCTCTTCTACTGCTGCAGCCATCTCTTCTGTGCCTGCGGCTGTCTGGTTGGCGATTCCTGCCACAGTCTCAATGGCGCCCATCAGCTCTTCACTGCCTGCGGCCTGCTCTTGGGCTGCAGCTGCAATCTCTTGAACCTTGTGGACGGTCTCGCCCACAGCCTGATTGATTTGGGTAAAGGCAGCCTCAGCTTCCTTGGCCACGTTATTTCCTTCCTCAACTGCCTGGGTACCCATTTCCATGGCTACAACAGCGTCTTGAGCGCTATGTTGAATCTCTTCAATCAAATGGACGATCTGCCCTGCAGAGTCGGAGGATTGTTCTGCTAGTTTCCTAACCTCCTCTGCAACCACAGCAAAACCGCGGCCATGCTCTCCAGCCCGGGCAGCTTCGATGGTGGCGTTTAGGGCTAGAAGATTGGTGGTGCGGGCGATGCCCTGAATTACATCTACGATTTTTCCGATTTGCTGAGAACTAGCACCAAGGTCTGTAACAACTTTTGCAGAATTTTCAACAGTATCCTTGATCTGGTTCATAGATACCATCACGCGGCCCAAAGCCTCTCCGCCTACCATGGCACGCTCAGAGGCACTGGAGCTGGTATTGGCGGCCATTTGTGCGCTTGCAGCAACTTGCTGGGCTGTGGCAGCCATCTGCCTTACTACGTCTGTGGTTTGCTGAGCATTTTCTGCTTGTTTTTCTGTAGCTCCAGCGATTTCGTCGATGGTGGAGGCAAGTTCACGCGTGGCAGCGTTGGCTTGGGTTGCAGACATGGACATGCCACTGGCAGCGCTCATTAGTTCCTCTGCTGCCCTGAGATTATCCTTTAGGACATTGCGTAGGTTTTCAACCATCTGGTTGGTTAGATCTGCAAGTAACTCCACCTCATCGCCAGTATGTACGTCAACTTTGCCTGTGAGGTCTTGGTTGGCGAGCCTGGCCATGAGATCTGAGAATTTATCTAGAGGCCGCAAGACATAGCTGCCCACAAAGGGTCTGATAATGTATATAACTCCTACGATCATGATCAGCTTGCCTAACACCCCCAGAAAACCGGTTCTAAAGCCCAGTTTCGCCATCAGGGGAGTGCCAAGGAAGATGCCCAGGATAAGTCCTAATCCAAACAGCAGCATGATCTTGTTTTGCAAACTTAAATTTTTGCCAAGGCCTTTAGGTTGTATCACATCGATCCCTCCACACATTTATCTACTATAATCTTCGCCACAATTTGCGATAAAAATAAGTAGCCACCCTTAACAAGGTGGCTACTTATTTATCTGGTTAACAAGACCAAGAGGATTGAGGAAGCCATGAAAAGAACTGCGGCGTACGTGGTGAGCTTTTCTAAGGCGGCCTCCCAACCTTTTGCTTTGCTGTGGAAAAGTTGTCCGCCACCGCCTATGGAGCCGAAGCCCTCACCTTTACTGGGCTGTGCTAGGACAATAAAGATCACGGCGATGGAGATGACAAACTGAAAAACAACCAATGCGATCAAAAATGCTCCCTCCTAACCTCTGGTAAAAATTCAGAACCACTGGCAATATTATACCCCAAGCCTTTCAGAAAAGCAACTTTAAATTTAGACTTCTGGCACAATCGCGCCTTGCTTCATGAGCATTACAAGGTATTGCGACTTTCATCTCTCCATTAAAATGGAGAGGATTCTCGTCGGTAAATGTACATTTGTACATTTGTACATTTGGAATACATCGTTTTTAGATAGCCGTAGCATTTTTCAACTTCATCAAGAAAATCCGCTGCAGCAACTGGGTTGGCTGCTGACGGCAATATATGAAACGATGCTGTCCAAATCATCATGGGCCAGCTTTGTTATTGTTAGCTTATACATTGTACTTTTTTCTTATATTTTTAAGGGAAGTGTCTACATCCAACACTTTTCCTTCGGTCAATTGCTTCTCGGCTGCATCAAGTTTGTTGCGCACATCAAGCAGATACATGGTTTCTTCATACATCTGCATACTCATAATAACCATAGCTCCATAGCCGTTTTTTGTAACAAAAATAGGCTCTTTAGATTCATGGCACATTTGAGATATTTTACTTGTATTTTTTAAGTCGCGAATTGGGATGATCCGAGGCATAATTATCAGTTCCTTTCCGTGGCTTTATTATACCATAATTATGACCGAGCTCAATTGTCCAATTCATTTTAAAAAATTTACAAAATCAAAAGTCCCCGCTCATCATAGACGGAGGAACCTGTACTGCCGCCTCGGATAGACTTATCGAGAACCATAATGGTTGCTACAGCTACGTCAATTTTTTTCGGTAGATATCTCTCTTTGTCCGGCCCAATTGCAGGAATGGTGCTTGGAACAAGGGTACTTATTGACAAAGCACGTATTGGGAAATAAAATAAATTTGGAGAAATGTTTAAAACTGTTGTTTATCCTAAGGGGAACGTTGACTTGGATTCCGAGTCCTTTGTTGATGTCTGGGAGTATGCGAAGCCATTTTGAAAAAACGGTAAAAAAGCTCCTAACTATTCCCAAGTGGTAAAATGATATGGCTATGCAGAAGGAATCGATTTCTCTAAAGTTCTGCAAAACGTGCTTGAGGGGCGATTTCACATGAAACAAAATAATTCAAATACTATAGAGCATGAGCTGCGGGAGCAACTCCTTACCATGGCAGCCCAAGATCAAAAGTTACGTGAGGAATTATTGAACTCGCAGAGGCTATTTGATGGTTACAATGAAGAGCTGGAAAAGCTACATTATGAGCATGCACAAAGGCTAGAGAAGATAATCCAGGCAAAGGGCTGGCCTACAGAGAGCATGGTGGGCGCAGATGGAGCCCGGGCTGCCTGGCTAATATTGCAGCATGCAATTGGCAGGCCGGATCTGTTGCGAAAATGTTTGCCCCTGTTACAGCTAGCGGCACAAAGAGGAGAGATAGATGCAAAATTTCCAGCTTATCTCGAAGATCGAATCTGCTTTTTCCAAAGGCAACCTCAAAAATTTGGCACCCAATTTGATTGGGACGAAGATGGGAACTTGAGCCCCTGGCAGATTCAGGATCTCGCGAGGGTGGATGAGCTCAGAGAGAAAATAGGGCTTCCTTCTCTAGAGGCGCAGATTAAGCTTATGCGCCAGAATGCTGCAGAAGAGAGAGAGAAGCCGCCCTGTGACTGGACCATGAGGATGGAGGAAATGCATCGCTGGAGTAGAAAGGTAGGGTGGATTGATTAGACTTCTCAAATTTAACTTTAGATAGAGGGAACCCCAATACGCTCCCACAGAGCTTGCCTGTGGGAGCGTATTGGTCCTCATTAGGGATAGGTTACTGGTGGGGGCACCCCCATTGAGTGTATAACCATAAGCTTTGGGATCTCGCAAATTTCTATTTATCACCATAAGTAATGGAAGGGCAGGAGTCGTATCTTCCTAAGAATTGTGCCTGTCTTATGAAATGCCGGTGGGTTGCCTTCATACCATCTTCAAAGAACTAGTTCCCTAGATGGGGCAGCTTTAACAAATCATTCTATTGCTACAAGAACTTTTCGTAATCCCGTGCACCATAGAAAAAGCGCATGACATTGACTATATTACTGCTTTCAACAATTTTAAATATTAAAATATAATTTTTTATCAGTGCCTTGCGATATCCTTCGCTTTCTAATTGTACATTTGTACACTTGGAATACATCATCGGATTTCTTTTCAAATAGTCGTAGCATTTTTCAACTTCATCAAGAAAATCTGCTGCAGCAACTGGGTTGGCAAGTTCTACGGTAATATATGAAACGATGCTGACTAAATCCTCATGGGCAAGCTGTGCTATTCTTAGCTTATACATTGTATTTTTCCCTTATATTTTTGAGGGAAGTGTCTGCATCCAACATTTTTCCTTCTGCCAATTGCTTCTCTGCTGCATCAAGTTTACTAAGCACATCCAACATATACATACTCTCTTCATAAACCCGCATACTCAT